>Ga0078972_1013747_pt1 | contig 13182 bp, 11 predicted proteins | sample YelNatPaOPGAMG01_FD_67568 | JGI IMG/M metagenome (GOLD analysis project Ga0078972, IMG submission 67568) | Hot spring thermophilic microbial communities from Obsidian Pool, Yellowstone National Park, USA - OP-RAMG-01 (SPADES assembly) (version 2) | ecosystem: Environmental > Aquatic > Thermal...
CAGGACCACGATTACATGATTAACCTCATCGACACGCCGGGGCATGTGGATTTTGGAGGCCATGTCACTCGTGCGATGCGCGCAGTGGATGGCGTTATTCTCGTTGTTGATTCTGTGGAGGGTGTGATGCCCCAGACCGAAACGGTTCTCAGGCAAGCGCTTAAAGAGCGTTCGCGCCCCGTAGTTTTCATCAATAAGATAGACCGGCTGATCAATGAACTCCAGCTTGACTCAAAACAGATGCAGGACCGCCTGCTCAAGATTATAATGAAGATCAACAAGCTCATAACCCAGTTTGCACCGCCGGAGTTCAGGGAAAAATGGCAGATAGATGTTGCAAAAGGCAATGTTGCATTTGGCTCTGCATTCAACAAATGGGCGATCAGTGCGGTTTCAATGAAAAGGTTCAACATAACATTCAACGATTTGTATAAATACTGCAAGGAGGGCAAGCACAAGGAACTGTCAGAGAAGGCGCCGCTTGATGAGGTTATACTTGAGATGGTAATCCAGCACTTGCCAAACCCTGCAGAGGCACAGAAGTATCGTATTGATTCGCTGTGGCACGGCGAACATGATACTGAGGTTTACAAGAGCATGATCAGCTGTGACCCGAATGCAAAGCTTGCGGGTGTGGTGTTTGGTGTGGCTATGGACCCGCATGCAGGTGAGGTTGCAATATGCAGGCTCTTTGCGGGAACTGCAAAGAAAGGTATTGAATTGAAGCAGATCTCAAAGCAGACTGGCGGCAAAATCCAGCAGGTCAGCATATATATGGGGCCTGACAGGATTAACATTGATGAGGTGCCCGCTGGGAACATAGTTGCACTTGTAGGCCTGCACGATTTGTATGTTGGGGAAACAGTGTGTGAAGTTGAGATGGAGCCGTTTGACCAGATCAAGCACTACTCGCAACCAGTTGTGACGAAATCAATAGAAGCAAAGAACCCGAAGGACCTGGTCAAGTTGATCGATGTCCTGCGTGGCATTGCAAAGGAAGACCCAACATTCAAGGTTGAGCTTAACATGGATACAGGTGAGCATCTTATATATGGTATGGGAGACCTCCACCTTGAGATTGTGGAAACGAAGATCATTAACGAGAAGGGCATACCTATTGAGATCTCCCCGCCCATTGTGGTGTACAAGGAGACTATAAGCAAGAAGTTCGGGCCCGTTGAGGGAAAATCGCCGAACAAGCACTCAAAATTCCAGGTTATTGTTGAGCCGCTTGATGAGGGCGTTTATAAGGCAATTGAAGAAGGCAATATACCTGAAGGAAAGGTGCGCGGGAAGACGCTCCAGGAGCTGCTTATCCAGTACGGGCTCCCGCGTGAGGAAGCCAAGAATGCGAAGTATATCTTTGGCGGCAATCTCTTCCTCGATATGACCAAGGGAGTGCAGTACATGAATGAGGTTATGGAGCTTCTTATGCAGGGATTTGAGGAAGCAATGCAGCAGGGGCCCCTCGCAAAAGAGAAGGTTACTGGTGTGAAGGTGTCTGTTGTTGATGCGGTTATCCACGAGGACCCTGTTCACCGTGGCCCTGCGCAGATCATTCCGGCAATCAAGCGTGCGATTTATGCGGGTATGCTGAGTGCAGGCGTAACTCTGCTTGAGCCCAAGCAGAAGCTGTTTGTGCAGGTGCCTCAGGAGTATATGAGCACAGTGATTAATAATGTACAGGGCAAGAGAGGGCAGATCCTTAATATCGAGCAGGAAGAGGAGATAGTGGATATAAACTCCAAAGTTCCTGTGGCTGAGATGTTCGGTTTTGCGAATGTCCTGCGTGGTGCTACACAGGGCCGTGCAGTGTGGTACTATGAGTATTACGGCTATGAAAAGCTACCAAGAGAGTTGCAGGATAAGATTGTACGCGAGATCAGAAAAAGAAAGGGAGAACCCGAACAGCCCCCAGATGCATCATTCTTTATGGACTAATTTTTTTACTCCATTTTTATTATCTGCCTTTTGTCCCGGTAGTAGTTCTAAGCTGCGGAAATTTTGGTTGAATGGGCTGTTCACTCTCGTTTATTTGCTGCTGGTATGAGGAGTCCTCTGGATTTACTTGATCCTCTTCATTTGATTTTTTTGATCCTTGATTTTGTTTTTTATGTTTACCTTTCTTTTGCTTTGTTTCTTTCTTTTGTTTTTGTTTTTTATCAGTTTTTACTACAGTGGTTTGGTCTGTATTTTCGGAATCTGCATACACGGGATTGGAACAGGTTAGGGCCAGAATGATTCCCGCACCAACCGCTACACGGCCAATGTAATTCATTATGGATTCGCTTTTCGGTGTTTGCTTGGCAAAAGGATTCTTACACTCATTGGTCTGCTCCTCATTCCTTTTCAAAATTTTCATAGTCATTTATCCACACCCCCAGTAAGTAATGTATGATAGGCATTATTTTATAGTTTTTGTTTTTCGCAGAACAGTAGGTTAAAATATCGAGCGCCTACATTTGAGTAAATTTTATACACATTTGAGTAAATTTTATACACATTTGAGTAAATATTTTACTCGTATAAGAAAGATTAGAATAGATTATTTTTTACTACATTATCGTATACGATCTTGCTCCATCCTTCCATCTGTCCATATAGTTTCCCGATTTCCTCCTTTGTAAGCAGTCCAACCTTTCTGTTTGAGTCTCTCTCCTCAGGTGCAATATCTATCTCCTCATTATCTCCGTTGACAATGAAGACCACACCGAGATGCACATCCTGTACATCTTTTCCGCTCCCGCTTCCTCTCTCATTTATCAAGCCAATAAGCTTGGGCTCAAACCTTCCATTATACGCAACTTCCTCAAAAAATTCCCTTCTCAGCGCCTGCGCCAGTGTTTCATTGCCGAAATCGCCCGGGTCTACGTGGCCCCCAATCCCAAGCGATTTTAGATTGTACAACCTTTTCTCCCCGCCTGCAAGACGCTCATAAACAAAGTATCTATTGCCATGCCTGAACAATACATAGGGGATGATCTGCTGGTAGTGCGGGTTTGATTCCATCCCATCATCTCCGAATCGCTCCCTGTACTCCCCGTGCTCTCTTATGAGCTTCTCAATATCAAAGTGCTCCCCCGCATCTATTCTTCTGAAGCCGTAGAATAACCTCTCATCATTTTTACCGAAAAAGTGCTCATTTTTCACAACAAGACATCTCTTTTCCATAATACTCATCTTCTTTTTTTCTTCGGAAGCTTTATGAAAAATATGCTGTCATCTCCTTCTATAATTATGGGGTCATGCTGAGCCAGCGACCCTATATTAATTTCGAATACGCCGTTATCAAGCACCCGCACATCAGATGATTCTGGAACCTTTGATGAATCTCCATCCTTTGCCTTGAACATGAATGAGGTGCCGTTGCACCTGGTGCACGCGCGCATTGTCACGAACTCCCAACTCTCGTATTCTGCGCCGCATTTAGTGCACGTGTGCACGCCGGGCCTTATGCTGTTCACGGCTTATCACCACCAAACCCTGCAAGCAGGTTGATTTTGCTGCGGTCGTTCTTTATCTCCTTTATGATCTTTGCCGGGCCGATAACAGTCAATCCGCTCGTCTTCCCGCCGAGAAACTTGATCACCTTTTCTTTCCACTGATTGGTCTCAACGGGCCCGAGGCTCGATATCTCTATTCCCGTAAATTTGTCGTTGACGAAGTTCATCGTCTCCTCAATAAGCGCCCTCTCTTCATCCGGTGTAAGTTTCTCCTCAAGCACTATGAGGCTCCCCTTTCTTATCACCTTGAGAAGGTAATCAATGCGCTTGGAGCTTTCAAGGTCTTTAAGCGCCATTGCAGATACAAATTCTATCCTTATATCCGGCATCAGCCCACCCTCTCAAAGATGGTCTTGTAGAGCTCATCTATATTGTGCCCGTTCTTTGCGGATATGCGAACAAGCGGATACTGCGGGAATGCCTCCTTTATTCTCTTCACATTTGAGCCAGGAAGGTCAATCTTGTTCGCAACGAGTATCACAGGGATATTCCTTGCCTCCAAATTCCCGAGTATAGTAATATTGACTTGTGTGTAGGGGTCTTCAGTCGAATCCATCACCACAAGCGCTGCATCTACATTTTCAAGCCATTTTATTGCCTCAATAATGCCTTTTGTGGCCTCCTTCGCCCTTACCCGTGCCTTCTCCTTATCAATGCCGTATTTAAGAAAATCCCTGTAGTCAACCTTTGTAGCGATCCCGGGCATGTCCAGAAGGTTCATGTTCAGCTTCCTGCCGTTCACTTTCATTGAGACTTTCTCTTTCTTCTGCACTACACGCGTCTCGTGAGGCACTTCGGAAACCTTGCCCAGCGGCTCTCCCACAAAATCCATTGATATCTTGTTTGCAAGCGTGGTCTTGCCGGCATTGGGCGCACCATAAAGGCCAAGGCTCACGCTCTTTGCACCGAAAAATCTCTCTACCAGGCTATGAAGCCAGTCAAGCATATTATCACTCGCTCCACTGGGGAAAATTAGGCGTTAAAATATTATAAATGAAATGAAGTAGCTACTTGGAGGAGGCATTTCTTACATTTGCCACAATCATCTCCTTGATCTTTTTTGCATTTTCTTCATCAAGGCCATCGATGTGCGCAAAGTCCTGGGAATGCTCAGCAGCAGTCATCAGGTGAACATCGTATATCCCCAGTATCTTATCGAGGAGATCCTGGTCAATGTATACCTCCTCTACCTTGTCATATGTGATTGAAAGCTCCTTCTTTATCACAATTCCTTTTCTTATAACAATCTCATTCTTCCGAATATCGTAATAGTAGTTCTTGTTATAAAGGTGGTTGTAGAAGATAAGCCCGATAATCACAACGATGAGCAGGGCAATCATAATGTAAATGATCGTATCCGCAAGGGATGTGTAATCCCCACTGCTCAGGTAGATCCACATACTGATGAGCACGCTCAGCACAACAATAATGAGAAGCGATTGCACAACACCTGCGATTGTTTTCTTCACAATCTTTTTCTTTGAGAGCGGGATGGCATACACGGTTGCATCATTGCTTTGTTCATAAGCAGCCATAATTGATATTTCTTCAGAATTAATTTAAGCTTATGATAATGGGCCCGCCCAGAATTGAACTGGGGATCTCCACCTCTCTCAGATGAGATTTCAGCATGTAAGGGAGGCGTCTTAACCACTCGACTACGGGCCCCTGTGGGTTTAAGGGCATTAAATAAATAATAAGTTATGCACGCTTCTCTTAAAAGATTTTGTAAACAATTCATGCAAGAGTAATTGTGATTTCTACACCCTCTTCTTAAAATAGAAAGGTATATAATCCCCTTTTTATCACATATATACTGCCTTTATGGTGAAAACATGTTGTCTGAAACGCTTTACAATAAAATGATGTTAGATAAGGAGTTCATGTCTAGTATGAACAAGGCCGGTATTGCAATGTCCGGGTATGCTGGATGCGATGAGAGTGAAAAAGAGCATCAGGGCGCCCGTCTTAATTCTGCATACAATGATTATCATAAGGCAGCATTTGAGTTATCCCTGCTGTTTTCACCCCGTGCATCACGTGTCCCTTCGGTTATAGGCGATTTTCTGCTCACGGTCGCAAGCATTGCAAAGATCGGAAAGCACTACCTCGGCAATCTTAATGAGATTATTAGCAACAGCAACCTGAGCAAATCTGGCGTGAAGCGGCTTGACAAGGTTATGTCCAATATCAATCAGATGCTCATTCAGCTTGACAATTTGGATGCCGAAGTATCCTCTTCTATCGATGTATACATAAACACAGGAAAACCGCCGGAGAGGCAGAAGATATCCGCATACAGCAAATCCCTTCTCCGTATAAGAAGGTCATACTTCCGTGTTCACAACAAGCTCGGTGCACTCGAGAAGCACCTTAACTTTTCATCCTGCACATACAAGCCGTATGAGCCCCTCGTGATGATGCTCCGCTCACAGCAGGGCCCGCGTGCAAGAAAAGGCTCTTTTTCTTCGGCGAGAAACTATTCAGAATATATGGGTATGCTTTCAGGCAATGCAGCAAAATATGTGGAGCAGGTTTACAACTTTGAAGCGATTGTTCGAAGCCGTGGCAAGAGAAAAGAGAATATGGACATTGCGAACACAGCATTCATCGTGAACTGCAAACTTCCAAGAGAAGTTGCACTCAAGCATGCAAATGCACTGAGAAGCCTGCACCCAAGCATCATTTACGGCGAGGATACAACCATTGCACAGAAACTGCAGAAGCCGAATGCACAACCCGCACAAGGCAGGTAATTGGTTATTTTGATTAAAAAAAGTAGGAATTAGGTAAATGACTTACCTTCTTCCAGCATTCTTCATTTTTGCCCTGTAAACATATCCGTCGTCGCCGACGTAGTAAAGGTAGCCGGATTCCTTCTGAACTTTCTCCGTTCCAACCTTCTTCTTCCTCCCGCCTTTGTTGTGCCTCATCGGGACTGCCCAAACATAGCCGTCCTTGCCAACATAGTAGAGGTAGCCGTCTTCACGCTTTATCTTTTCAGAACCAATCTTCATTCCCATCTATTACACCTCCAAATTGTAATACCATATTCAGAAGGAATATTTATAAAGATAATTCGAAGGCTAGAATATATATTAATAGGGCGTCCATTATATAGCATGCGTTTTTATCTCGTTGTTTTTCTCCTTGCAGTGCATTACGGGTTCTGTGCATCTGCCTGGCTAGGCCTGCCCGCAGTCGCTGAAGATGGCGAAGGCACCCTCATAAACATGAGCGTGGAAGAACGGCCGGGGGCGGGAGATGTTTATGTCTCGATCACGCCGTTTGCCGGGCAGGCATTCCAGGAGTCAATGCACTCATCAGTAGCGTATGTAAAATCAAGGTACCCGATTGATGACAGGGATTTTCTTGTAAAGAGCAACGCAACAATTTTAGCATCCTCTCTTGATGGGCCGAGTGCGGGTGCTGCGCTTGCAGTCATGATGCTCAGCCTCATTGATGAGAAACCGCTGAGGCACGATATTACGATAACAGGAGGCATAGATGCAGAAGGAAATGTGATAGGTGTTGGCGGGCTTGCCGAGAAGGCGGATGCTGCCGGTGCTGGTGGCAAGAAGGCAATACTCATCCCAAGTTCAGGCCCGGAAGATTCAGCACTGCTGGACCGCTTATCCCGGGAAGAAGGGATACAGGTGATTTATTATGACCGCATTGATGATGCATATTCGCTCCTTACTTCACAAGAGGACCAGACATACAGAACACGCATCATCTATCCCACATCGCACTATTCATTCTCTTCGTCGAACATTACACGCGTATCTCCCAATCCCTCTTTTTCGCATTCTGTGCAACTGATGGTTGATGAGCTTTATTCAGATGTTGAGCATATCCGTGGTGTATATCCGAATGCATACAACTATCTAAAAGAGAAAGCCGTCCTTGCAAAATCACTCGCTGATAATGGATACACATACAGTGCGGGCAATGAGGCATTCCTTGCCCTGTGCAAGCTCCGCACACTCGATGGAAGCATTTCAGAAGAAGACCTTGCGCTTGAAAAATCGGCAGTTGACAAGTGTATGGAAGATGTTGAAGCAAACCTTAATTCTTACAACGGCTCACTGGATAATTATCCGAATGCAGAGCTCAGGCTGTTCTGGGCAAGGCAGACGATGGACAGCCTACCTAAAACACATTCCCTCTCAGCGAAGGTGCTCTCCCTCGATGCAATGTGCAAGGCACGCCAGTGGTGTATGATCGCGAGGGATTTGTCCTCGGAGCAAATCGTAGGGAAACCCGCTCTGAACAGGAGCGCATTTAAAGAGAGTGATGAGAAGCTGTTGAAGCAGTACTTCCTCACTAAGGGCGCGCACTTTGCGAATGCAGTAGATGCATACAACAGAGGTTATTACGGTGCTGCACTAATGGAACTCTCAATGCACGAGAGCGAGGTGAATGATTCTTATGATTATACACTCTCCAACTACACTTCGCAGAGGCCATGGGTGCAGATGATGTTGGCGCATGCATCTTACCTGGGCTCAAACCCGGAGTATGGGCGCGACTCGCAGAAGAACATCCAGCGCTTTGCACTGTTTTATGATATGCACATTAGAGCACTTGAAGATGCAAACATCTCCGTGCAGGGGCAGATGGGTAATGAAACGCAGTGCCCCCCAATTGTACAGCCAAGCGAGTGCGTATGCGATTCTCTCCAAGGGTATGGCTATATATTATTAATCTTAGTATGCATATTAGTTGTTGCAGTATATGTATTCCTCCTGCGCCGCGGGAGAAGGAAAGGAGGTCTTTCAACGTGGAAAATAAAAATCAAATGACGGCAATAAAAAGCCTCTCATCGCTTCTAATCTCGCTTCTTGCAGTCATCGGGATTATATTCACGCTGCTCACCTATTTTGTAGTATCCCCAGCGCTCGCATCCCTTGATACATCATCAAAGACAATATTCTCATCGCTAGTTACAATAGCAGATTCGGCTGCATACAATAACAAGGCAACCAGCGATATGCTCTCTAATTATGCTACCCTCCTTGACAGGATGGAATCATCAGTAGGAAACACCACCGCGGGTATTTCAGCAACACGCCAATCTTTGATGAAACTGCAGGCCCTCAGCGGATATAATCTAGCGAACGAGACTATACAGCTCAAGAATTCTGAGGATAGTCTCAATTCGCTTAAGGTTGAGATAGAGAATGCAAAATCATCAATTCAGAACACAGGGCAAGATGCGCCAAAGATTGATCCAGATCTTTCAGCTGTTGTGCTCAAGGCATCGAACAGCTTTGGGGTTTCCATCTCCTCGCTTAACACATTATTCACAGGTATGACCGTTGCACTAGTAATTCTGTTTCTTTGCATGATTTTGCTATCCGCAGAAGGTTTGCTTTCTTGAAGAGTGAACAAGCAAAACCAAGTAAACAAGCAATACCCAAGTAGTAGGCCAGTAAAAACAAGCAGGTGCAAAACGAAGAAAAAACAATTAGGGAAAAAACAGCTTACTTGCGTTCATGTTTTGTTTTTTGTTTTTTTATGGTTTTATTCTTTCGTAATAATTCTGGATAAAAAAATCACTCGCCGTATTTTTCAGTTCTGCCGGAATATGCAAGTATAAGCCCCATCAACTCGCTCCCATTTATCTCACATAACTCGCCGGCCCTGCAGTTTACCTCGCAGAATTTCTTCTTTCCGTAATCCCTTGCTTCCACATTTGAGATAAGCACTGGCACCGGCTCATGTGAATGCTCTCTCTTTGTGGGCGGTGTTGAATGATCGCCCGTTACGATTATAACTGCATCCTCCTTTCTAATCATTCCCAGCATCTTGTCAATTCGTTTTATCATCTCAATTCTCTTCTTGACATCCCCGTCATGGCCGGCATTATCCATCGCTTTAATATGCAGGTAGATGAAATCATACTCCGGCAGGTGATTGAGTGCGGCACGCGCCTTCGCTTCCAGGTTTGTATCATAAGTCCCCGTGGCCCCATTCACGATACATGTATGCATACCGAGATAGCGTGCAATACCTTTGTAGAGTGCAGCACCTGCAATACAGCACGCCTTCATCCCGAACCTTTTCTCAAACGGTTCCACCTTCCTGTATGTGCCGGCACCTCTCAAAAGCAGGCAGTTTGCGGGCATTGAGAATGCCGCAAGTATTACACCAACCATATCAGATGGAACCTCTGCGGTCGCCGTTTCATTCTGTGTACCATTATTATACTTGTTCATATCAAGCGGTTTTATTGCAGGCTTGTTCACTAGGGGCACTTCGTTCACAGTGAGTGTGTTAACACCTGAGATTACATATTTGCTTGACTTGAATATGTAATCGCCTGGAAGTGCTGGTACAAATGCGACCTTGCCGTCTTTATCTGTCACAAGGGACATCTCCCTTCCATCTGGCATTACAACAACTATAACCACTCCACTTACAGGATTGCTGTTTGAATCCAGCACATTAACCGTTACACTATCCCCGACATATGCAACATCTGAGAACAGCAGTTTTAGAACAGAACCGCTTGCGGGCAGTGTGGTTATGCTACCATTATTCCCGCCAACTGAACTTCCAGATGAAGAGGAGGAATTACTCCCTGTTGAAGAACCGCCTCCACCGCTGCTGGAAGAGCTTCTCCTCTTTGTTGGTTCATAATTGCCCCCTGTATCCTTCTTGGTGAATTGCACCGTAACACTGCCGTTGATGCTACCATTGGTTGCCAATAGTGAGGTTACAACTGCGGTACATGCGTCTTGTGATGTTAGTATGCCATTATTTATGCTACCGCATGAAGTCGTGTAATTAACATTTGTTGTGGGCTGCGTATTCCCGTACTTGTCCACAACTGTGGATGTGAGTGTTACCGAATCACCTGTGTATGCACTTGAAGGTATTGCACTTACTGAGAGAGCGCGCACATCACCCAAATTGACTGTGAGTGGGGAGGTGCCAGATTTACCGTCAAATGTTGCACGCACATTATGTGTGCCAGCAACGGTTGCGATAAGTTTTGGCTTATAGAGTGCACCTGCACCATCAACATCCCATTGGGCCGCTGCAGTTACATCCTCAGTGTGGCCATCAATGTATGTTGCAATTGCAGTGAGAACAACCTCGCTCCCTGCGCTCACATTCGAATCGCTAAGAGATACTGATACGGATTGCACAACTGGGCTGGTATCAAGTGTTGTGGGTTCAAGAGATGAATCAAGTGAAATTGAATCTCCGGGTGCGAGTGATACGTGGTGCGTTTCCTCAGTATAATATGGCGCACTAAAGATCACATCATACTCTCCAGCACTGACATAGAGATCTCCGGAAGCGCCCTCAAAATATGCTACAACCTGGTTGCCATCCTGTATAGCACGGACGCTACCATTGGAGAGTTCAGAAGATGAATTATCTTTTACGGTTGCATGAATCTTCGCCTGAGGTATGAGTAGAAGATTACCCAAATCTACATCATCCGTGTTAACATCTGCAGTGAACAAACCTAATGTATAACCAGTTGCAACTATTCTTAAAGTGTAATGCCCAGAGAGGTTCTCCTGCCTGAATGTACCATCAGAACCGCTCGTGATGCGCCCAACCAATAGATTGCTTGCATCGTAGATGTCCACCTGTGCGCCTGAGATATCACCGCCCGTTTTTGCATCCACGAGTTTACCTGTAAGTGTTCCCGCATATACCTGCGTGCTGAGGAAGACAAAAATGAAAAATGCTATGAATACGTTTCGTGCCAGTGCCATCATAATCACCTTGAGAGGGTCACGTTCTTCTGAAGCTCCGTTGTCGGAGGCAGGTAGAGCGTGTATATTGAGCGCATGTAATCGGGATGCGTTGTCTCAACTACATATACACCTGACGGTAGCAGGAATTCATAACTTCCATCCGCCTGTGATGTTGTTGTAGATACAAGGTAGCCGTTTCTGTACGCTTTGAGCGTTGCACCCGAGACAGTTGCATTGGAAGTGTTGTACACTACACCGTAGAGTCGAGAGAGCTTGGTGAGTGTGTAATTCTTCTCTGTCACACCGCCATCATTTACTTGAACACCGTAATCCCTGAGCAGGAGATAGCCGGGGGCATCCACTAATATATCATACGTGTCTGCTGGGATGCTCAATGAATAGGTGCCATTTGCATCTGTGAGTGCGCTGAATTGCAATGCATAATTCTTCATCACACTCACATTTGCGCCCTGGATTGGCTGGCCCTGTGCATTACGGATTGTTCCTGTGAGTATACCGTTACCGGTTGGCATTGTCACCACAACTGTGGTTGAATTGCTGAGAGAATTTACTGATGCATTTATCACATAATCCCCTGCAACGGATGCACTGAACTGTACAGATGCATGGCCGTTCGCATCTGTGAGTGCATAGTTGGGGTTAACCGTACCATTGCCAGCCGCAAATGATACATTTACATCTTTCATGGGTGAACCGTACTGGTCAAGAACTGTTGCAGTTATTGTGCTGGAACCGCCTGCCTGTATTGTACTTGGGTTTGCATTCAATTGCAATAATGCAGGTTGTGGAGCCGCTCTAACCTCAACAACTGTACTGTTCTCCAACCCGTTGGATGTGGCATTTATCGTGTAATTGCCTTCCGTTGTGGAGTTGAATTTCACTACTGCATACCCGCTCTCATTCGTGTATACGTGCTGTGCTGAGAGTACGCCGCCATCTACACTGAAGTTGACCTCAAGGTTAGGAATACCTTTGCCGTACTGGTCGAGCACGCGGGCAGTTAGTGTACTCTCTCCGTTTGTATATATTGATGAGGGTGATGCTGTGAGTTCTAAGTATGTAGGCACTGAACCTGCACTCACATTTATCTTCACAGAATTTGTGAGTGAGCCTGCTGATGCGTTGACTGTGTAAACACCTACAACGGGTGCACTGAACTGTGCAGATGCACGGCCGTTCGCATCTGTAAGTGCAGATGCGGGCGCTATCACACCGCCATCAGCAGTGAAGTTAACAGTAACACCGCTCAACGGTTGGCCCAGTGCATCGCGAACTGTTGCAGTAACAATGCTCGTACCTCCTGTCTGTAGATTATCGGGCACTGCAACAAGGTCAAGTGATGCCGGCGGGATTATGTTTACGGTTATGTTCGTTGAGTTAACGAGTGAACCGCTGGCCGCATTAATCGTGTAAGTGCCGGGTAGGAGCGAAGCGAACTGTGCACTTGCAATACCGTTCGCATCCGTTGTCGCCTGTGCTGGTAAGAGTATACCGCCAGTTGCACTGAATGTAATCACTGCATTCTTAACAGGTAACCCGCGCACATCAAGAACGCGCGCGTTCACAGTGGACACTTCTCCCAAGAGAATAGTATCAGGCACTGCACTGAGTTCGATCACTGCAAGCTCGATATCCTTAACGTTAACAGAAGTGGTGTTGGATAATGCACCTGAAGTTGCAGTTATTATGTATGAGCCAGCATTTGAGGATGTAAAGTTAACCTCTGCATGACCGTTCGCATCCGTCTTCACTGAGACGGGTGAAACTGTACCGCCATTGGATGTGAAGTTTACCTCAACATCCTGCATCGGGTTATTCTTCTCGTCAAGTGCAGTCACATTTATGGAGACCACATCGTTCACATATACATCCGCACTCGAAACTGATAGTTGAAGTGTGGTGAGTACGGGTTTTGGCGGGAGTACTGTGAATGACCT
>Ga0078972_1013749_pt1 | contig 13180 bp, 8 predicted proteins | sample YelNatPaOPGAMG01_FD_67568 | JGI IMG/M metagenome (GOLD analysis project Ga0078972, IMG submission 67568) | Hot spring thermophilic microbial communities from Obsidian Pool, Yellowstone National Park, USA - OP-RAMG-01 (SPADES assembly) (version 2) | ecosystem: Environmental > Aquatic > Thermal...
ACCTGGCCGCCCCGCGGGCGGCCAGGTGCGCCCGCCAGCCTGCTAAACCCCCCAAAAAGGGCTCTGCACCGGCACAGTGCGGAGCGCGAAACCCGGTCGCCAACTGAGCGCCCCCGGCCGGCCGCTGCCTGCGAAATCGCTGACGTATCCTGGATGCCTCTTACAGATTCATTGACAATTCCCCAAAGGCAGAGTATACTGGTAGGTAGTCTCCTCTGGTTGACCCATCAGTCGCGGGGCCCGCATTGCCGCCTCTACCTCACCAGCGGGTCCGGCATACCTCCCGCGCACGCACCGTCCAGCGGCGCAGGGCGCCGCGCTGCTCGTCGCATACTCGGATGGCAATCGGCCTCGAGGCCAAGTCTGGCCGGCCTTGGCAGCGGCCGGCTTTGCCGTTCCGGCGCACTGAGGAGGTGATGGCACCCGAAGATTCATGCCCGATGCCCATCCTTCCATGGCCTTCCTGTTCCGGCGTGCTTATCCGCAGCGTTCGTTCTCCCGACAAGGAGGTCCCATGAAACACCGGGTTCTGATCGTGCTCACCCTCGCTGCCCTTCTCGCAGGCCTTGTGGGAGCTGCCCCTGTCGCGGCGGCAGGGCCCGGTGGCCCCTCGCACATGCCCCCCAACGAGGGCGCCATCATGAAGGCGCTTCGCGCACGCGGGGTCATCCCCGCCGGCGCCAGCCCCGAGCAGGCCCAGGCCATCTACCAGCAGTACATTCGGCAGAAGCTCGCCCAGCCCGAAGACCGGCCCAACCCGCTCGGCGCCAAGCAACTGGCGCGCGGAGAGGCCAAGGCCAAGCCCCAGAACACCCACGGGCGGGTGATGCAGCCCAACAACCAGCGCTTCGACAACGTGCTGACCCTGCTGGTCGAGTTTGCCGGCGACGAAGGCGGCATGGTGGGGCCACTCCACAACCAGATCGCCCAGCCCGACCCGGCCCTCGACAACACCAGCTACTGGATCAGCGACTTTAACCCGCAGCACTACAAGGACATGCTCTTCAGCACCCAGACGGGTGCCAGGTCGATGGCGAACTATTACCTGGAGCAGTCGGGCGGCACGTACACTGTCGATGGCCAGGTGTACGGCTGGGTGAAGGTGCCCCACTCCGAGTGGTACTACGGGGCCGACTCGGCCACCGGCACCGATGACCTCAACGGCCCCGTGTGGCGCATCGTGGCCGATGCCGTCGCAGCGGCCGGCAACAGCATCCCCTGGGCCCAGTTCGACACCGAGGACCCCTACGACCTCGATGGCGACGGCAACTATGCCGAGCCTGACGGCTTTGTGGACCACATCCAGCTCGTCCACGCCGGTGCCGACCAGTCGGCCGGCGGCGGTGCCCAGGGCGACTCGGCCATCTGGGCCCACTCGTGGTACGCCAACTATCCCGACGGCATTCCGACTGCCGACCCCAACGTCAAGGTCGGCGCCTACACCATCAACCCCGAAGATGGCACCATCGGCGTCTTCTGCCACGAGTTCGCCCACAACCTGGGCCTGCCCGACCTCTACGACACCATCTACAGCGGCGAGGCCTCGACCGGCTTCTGGACGCTGATGGCCAGCGGCTCGTGGAGCGGCTGCCCGGGCGAGGCGCTGGGCACCTGCCCATCGCCCATGGGCGCCTGGGAAAAGTACGCCATGGGCTGGCTCGACCCGGTGGTCGTGAGCCCCGGCGAGGCCAAGAGCGTCACCCTCAAGAACGCGACCAGCGCCGGGCCCAGCCAGAAGGCGGTCCGGGTCAACCTGCCCAACTACTCGTACAGCTTTAAGGTGAATACGCCGCACAGCGGCACCCACGAGTGGTACTCGGGCATGGGCGACATGCTGAACAACACCCTGACCCGCCCGTTCACCCTGCCCGCCGGCAGTCCCATCCTCAAGTTCTGGACCTGGTACGACATCGAGCAGGACTGGGACTATGGCTACGTCGAGGTCTCGGCCGACGGCGGCGCCACCTGGACCAGCGTGGCGGGGAACATCACCACCACGACCAACCCCAACGGGAACAACGCCGGCAACGGCATCACTGGCTCCAGCGACTGGACCGAGGCCGTCTTCGACCTCTCGGCGTGGGCCGGAAAGACGGTGCTCCTGCGCTTCCGCTATGCGACCGACGAGGCGGTGTCGCAGTTGGGCTGGACCATCGACGACATCACCCTCAACGACGCCCTCATCGACGACGTGGAGGGCGATACCTCGGCCTGGACGGCGGTCGGCTGGAAGGTGTTCGGCGGCCAGGAGGTGCTCTCGGCCGCCCACTACTACCTGGCCGAGTGGCGCACGCCCACGGGCTTTGACGTCAGCATGAACAGCTGGTACAACTTTGTCCACGACAACGTGGCCGAGTTCTACCAGGCCAGCCCGGGCCTGCTCGTGTGGTACCGCAACACGCGCTTCACCGACAACTGGGTGGGCGTGCACCCCTGGCAGGGGCGGCTGCTCCTGGTCGATGCGCACCCGCAGCTCGTCTTGGCCAACGACCTGACCAAGCTGGCACAGAAGCTCTTCAAGACCAAGCTGGGCCTGCCCTTCCGCACCCGCATCCAGCTCGCCGACGCGGCCTTTGGGCTCACCACTACGCCGAGCCAGCCCCTCACGAGCTGGTTCGGGGTGCCCACCAACTCGGCCCTGCCCCAGCTCGCCGGCGTGCCCACCTTCGACGACAGCGTGACCTACGTCGACCGCACCTGGGAGCCGTGGTTCTACAGCTCGGACTATAGCGCCTACATCCGCAACTCGATCGACAGCGTGCTGACCCCCCACTACGGCCTCAAGATCACCGTGACCGGCGGCAACTCGCAGGCCGGCAAGATCAACGTCGACTTTGGCGGTTTCCACATGCCACAGTAGGCCAGCGGCCAGAGGCTGCCGGGCGCGACCCCGATGGGTCGGGCCCGGCAGCCCGCACTCCACCCCCTCGCTCAGAGGCGAGGTCAGGACCCCCCAGAGCTCCTCGCACCTTGACCGTTCCCGCCGGCTGCAACCCACCATGGCATTCCGCACCCGCCCGCCTGTGAGACCGGTTCCAGCCACCCAGGCCGAATGACCGCCATGGATTGGCCATCTTTGGCCCCTTTCTGCCCGTTGACAGGGTCCAAAAGATGTGGTATACTGAGACCGGTAACATATTCCGCATTTTGCTGAGGTTGGCCGGGCAGGAAGAACATGGCCACGATGAGCGATGTGGCCCGCGCGGCGGGCGTGTCGAAGCAGACCGTTTCCCGGGTCTTTAGCGGCCGTGGTTATGTGAGCGCCGAGGCCCGGGCGCGGGTCGAGCAGGCTGCCCGCGCCCTGGGCTATGTGCCCAACCGCGTGGCCAGCAGCCTGGCCACCGGGCGCACCAAGACCATCGGCATCGTGGTGCCCGATATCACCTCCGTCTACTTTGCCGAGATGGTGATGGGCGCCGAGCAATCGGCGCGCAAGGCGGGCTACACCACCATCCTCTGCGACGCCGCCGAAGTCTCGGCCGAGGAGAAGGACCTGCTGCACTTTCTCTACGAGGCGCGGGTCGACGGCGTCATTGTGGTCAGCCCCCGCCTCGACGAGGACGAACTCTTGCCGGCCCTGGCCCAGCACCGCGCCGCGGTGACCATCAACCGCCCCCTGCCCCCGCAGCTGGCGGGCGATGTGCGCTCGGACCACGCCGGGGGCATGGTGGCGGCCGTGCAGCACCTGGCGCGCATCGGCCGCCGCACGGTGGCCTACATGGCCGGGCCGGCGCGGGCCTTTGCCGCCCGCGAGCGCCTGCGCGGGTTTGTGCAGGGCATGAAGGATGCTGGCCTCACCCTGCGGCCCGACCTGATCGTCCCCTACCTGGCCTACGTGGATGACAGCGTGCGCGACCAGGGCGAGCTGTTGCGCTCGCTGCAGGCAGGCTCGCCCTACTGGCGCGACGTGCACCACACCATCGGCCACCTGGGCGCCCTGGGGCTGCTCGCGGCCCACCCCGAAGTCGACGGCCTGGTCTGCTACGACGACGGCTACGCCATCGGTGCCCTGCGCGCCTGCCGCGAGCTCGGCCGGCGCGTGCCCGACGACGTGGCCATCGTCGGCTGCAACGATATCCCTCTGATCGAGCATCTTTCTCCCTCACTGACGACACAGCGTGTCCCTTGCTATCAGATGGGCACGAAGGCAGCGGAGATCCTGCTCGAGCGCATCGCCGGCCGTTGCCCCGAGCCGGCGGTCTTTGCGCACGAACTCGTCATCCGCGAGAGCGCGCCCGTTCCAGCCGGATAGGAGGTGATGCCTTGGCAACCAAATGGCGCCGCGCTCTGGGGCGACCCCTCGCCCGGCGGGGCGCGCACCCGTTTCCCGTCGCGTAGGGCAGGAGGCCAACCGGGCAGGCCGCCCGGTTGGCCGGGCATCGAAGAGTTGGAAAGCGGAGTGCAGCATCCGGAGAGGAGAGGAGATCCCATGTCTGGAAAGTACAGCCGCCGCAGCTTTTTGCGCATGACCGCCATGGCTGCGGCAGGGGCCGTCTTGGCCGGGTGCGGGGCCCCCACGCCCGCGCCCTCACCCACCCAGCCCGCCCAGCCCAGTGCGCCGACCTCGGCGCCGGCCACTGTGCCGGCGGCGACCGCCGTGCCGGCGGCCACCGCCACGCCGGCGGCCAAGTACTCCGAGGCCCCCCAGCTCGCCGAGCAGGTCAAAGCCGGCAAGCTGCCCCCCGTCGAACAGCGCCTGCCACAGAACCCCCTGGTCGTCAACGCCACCGAGGTCGGCACCTATGGTGGCAACTGGCGCATGGGCATGCGCGGCGGCACCGACGACCCCAGCTTTACGCGCATCCTGGGCTACGAGCCGCTCTTCCGCTGGAATGTCGACTGGACCGGCATCGTGCCCAACCTGGCCGAAAAGTACGAGGCCAATGCCAACGCCACCGAGTACACCTTCTACCTGCGCAAGGGCACCAAGTGGTCCGACGGCCAGCCCTTCACCGCCGACGACATCCTCTTCTGGTGGGAGGACGTCGAGAACAACACCGACCTTACCGCAGCGCCCCCATCCTGGATGATGTCGGGCGGCAAGCCGGGCAAGGTGACCAAGGTCGACGACTATACCGTCAAGTTCACCTTCGACAAGCCCTACGGCCTGTTCATCCAGATGGTGGCCAGCATCGACTCGCGGTCGATGACGCAGTTCCCCAAGCACTATGGCCAGCAGTTCCACGCCAAGTACGCCGACAAGGCCAAGCTCGATGAGCTGGTCAAGGCGGGCGGCTATCCGAGCTGGAAGGACCTCTTCATCGCCAAGGTCGGCCAGCCCGATGGCGGCGGCTGGGGCCCCTGGAGCAGCCCAGACCGGCCGCTCCTCTTCGCCTGGAAGGTGGAGCAGCCCTACTCGGCCAGCGCCACGCAGGTGACCCTGGTGCGCAACCCGTACTACTTCAAGGTCGACCAGAAAGGCCAGCAGTACCCCTACATCGACAAGCTGGTCTACGACGTCTTCCAAGACATCCCGGCCATGCTCCTCAAGGCCACCAACGGCGAGATCGACTTCCAGATGCGCCACTTCAACACGCTGCCCAACAAGGCGGTGCTCTACGACAACCAGCAGAAGGGCGGCTACCACTTCTTCGACCTGGTGCAGGCCAACTCGAACAGCATCGTCATCCACCTGAACCTGACCCACAAAGACCCGGTCATGCGCCAGATCTTCCAGAACAAGGATTTTCGCATCGGCCTCTCCCACGCCCTCAACCGCCAGGAGATCATCGACACGGTGTATGTGGGCCAGGCCAAGCCGATGCAGCCCGCAGCGCTCGAAGGCACGCCCTTCTACAACAAGCAGCTCGCCACCCAGTACCTGGAGTACGACGTCAAGAAGGCCAACGAGTACCTCGACAAGGTGCTGCCCAAGAAGGATGCCAACGGCATGCGCCTGCGCCCCGATGGCAAGCCTCTGACCTTCGCCATCGAGGTCGCCAACGCCAACCAGGACCAGGTCGATGCCGTGCAGTTCATCGTCAAGTACTGGAAGGCGGTCGGCGTGGGCGCCGAGGCCAAGGTCGAGGACCGCTCGCTGATGTACGAGCGCAAGAACAACAATGACCTCGACGCCATGCTCTGGGGCGGCGAAGCGGGCTACAACCCCATCCTCGACCCGCGCAACTTTTTCCCGTGGGGCAACGAGTCGGCCTACGCCGTGGCCTGGGCGCTCTGGAACACCGGCGTGACTGCCTCGCCGGCCGAGGAGCCGCCCGACTGGGTGAAGGCGTTCGTCACCGCCTTCGACAAGGTCAAGGCCTCGCCCACCTGGGATGAGCAGGTCAAGGCCATGAACGAGATCCTGCAGATGTCGGCCGATGCGTTCTTCTGCATGGGCATCTCGACGATGCCGGCAGGGTATGGCATCGTCAAGAACAACATGCACAACGTGCCCAAGTCCATCATCAACTCGTGGGCGTATCCGAGCCCGGCGCCGGTGAACACCTTCACCTTCTTCTACAGCAAGTAGCCGGCCGGGCGGGGGTGGGGCGTTCGGTTGCCGGAACGCCCCACCCCCCGCATGTCATCGCGAGCGCGCTCGCTGCGCAGATGTCGGGGTGGCAGCCGGGTGTCGAGCTCCGCTCGCTCCCGGCCCAGCCCCAAACGGTTTCGCACCGGGTGGGCGCGAAGCGTGCAGCCCGGTCGCTGGCTCGGCAGCCGGTCAAGTCTCTGAGCAGCCGGGGCGAGCGAAGGAGCCGCCTCCTCGCAATGACGGGCGGGGGCGGCGCGGCAGCTCGGACAGCCTGGAGCATGGGAGGGGTGGACCATGGGGCAGTACATTCTGAGGCGGGTGCTGATGATGATCCCCACCCTGCTGGTCACGGCCATCGTGGCCTTTGCCGTGATCCAGCTTCCCCCGGGGGATTTCGCCACTTCGTACATGGCCAACCTGGCCGCTCAGGGCGACCAGGCGAGCATGGAAGCGGCACAGCAGCTCCGCGAGCAGTACGGGCTCGACAAGCCCGTCTACATCCAGTTCGCCAAATGGGCCAGCGGCATCCTCTTGCGCGGCGACTTTGGCATGGCCTTTGAGATGCGCCAACCCGTCTCGCAACTGATCTGGGAGCGGGTTTGGCTGACCGTCCTCCTGTCGCTGGCCAGCGTCGCCATCACCTGGCTGATCGCCTTCCCTGTGGGCATCTACTCGGCGGTGAAACAGTACTCCATCGGCGACTATCTCTTCACCTTCCTGGGCTTTGTTGGCGTGTCGGTGCCCGCCTTCCTCCTGGCCCTGGTGGTGATGTACATCCACTTCAAGTACCTGGGGGTGACCCTGGGCGGGCTCTTCTCGAGCGAGTACGTGAACGCCCCCTGGAGCTGGGCGCGGGTGCAGGACCTCGTGCAGCACATCTGGATACCCGTGCTCATCCTGGCCGTCGGCGGCACCGCCGAGCTGATCCGCATCATGCGCGCCAACCTGCTCGACGAGCTGCGCAAGCCGTACGTCATCACCGCCCGTGCCAAGGGCCTGCCCGAGTGGAAGGTGCTGCTCAAGTACCCCGTGCGCATGGCGCTCAACCCCTTTGTCAGCACGGTGGGCTGGACGCTGCCGAGCCTGGTGTCGGGCTCGATCATCCTGTCGGTGGTGATGAACTTGCCCACCACGGGCCCCATGATGCTGCGCGCCCTGCAGGCGCAGGATATGTACCTGGCCGGCGCGCTGATCCTGATCCTCAGCGTGCTCACCATCGTGGGCACGCTGCTCTCCGACATCCTGCTGGCCTGGCTCGACCCGCGCATCCGCTTTCAGTGAGTCTTGGGAGGCGCCCTATGGCTGCGAGTGCGGCTGCGAACGTGCCGGCGGCCGACGAGAAGGAGGCCGCCGTCTATGTGGCTCCCCAGTGGAAGCTCATCTGGTGGAAGTTCCGCAAGCACAAGCTGGCCCTGATCAGCGGCATCGTCGTGGTGTTCATCTATCTGGTCGCGGCGCTGGTCGAGTTCCTGACGCCCTTTCCCCCCGACAAGACCGACTCGCGCTACCTCTACGCGCCCCCGCAGCCGCTGCATCTGAGTTTCGAAGGGGGCCGGCCGGCGCTCTACGTCTACGGCTACACCTCCCAGATCGACCCGGTGGCCCTGCGGCGCACCTTTGTGGTCGACCCCGGCGTCAAGGTGCCCATCGGTTTCCTGGTCAAGGGCTATGCCTACAAGTTCCTGGGCCTCATCCCCACCGACCGGCATCTGCTGGGGCCGCTGGATAGCAGCCAGCCCATGTTCCTGATCGGCGCCGACCGCCTGGGGCGCGATGGGCTCAGCCGCCTGATCGCCGGCACGCGCGTGTCGATGTCCATCGGCCTCATCGGTGTGGCCCTCAGCCTGGTGTTGGGCATCGTGCTCGGCGGGCTGTCGGGCTACTATGGCGGCGCCCTCGACAACATCATCCAGCGGGCCATCGAGTTCGTGCGCTCGGTGCCCTCGATCCCGCTGTGGATGGGCCTGGCGGCAGCCCTGCCCCTCAACTGGCCGCCCGAGCGGGTGTACTTCGCCATCACCGTCATCCTCTCGCTGGTGGGCTGGACGGGCCTGGCCCGGGTGGTGCGCGGCCGCTTCCTGGCCCTGCGCGAGGAGGATTTCGTCATGGCGGCCATGCTCGATGGGGCCAGCCGCCCGCGCATCATCTTCCGGCACATGTTGCCCGCCTTTACCAGCCACATCATCGCCGCCATCACCCTGGCCATCCCGGGCATGATCCTGTCAGAGACGGCCCTCTCCTTCCTGGGGCTGGGCCTCCGCGAGCCGGTGGTGAGCTGGGGCGTCCTTTTGCAGGGCGCTCAGGACATCCGCGCCATCGCCACCGCGCCCTGGCTTCTGATCCCGGCGCTGGCCGTCATCGTTTCGGTGCTCGCCCTCAACTTCCTGGGCGACGGCTTGCGCGACGCGGCGGACCCATATGCGAGGTGAGGCGTAATGCGTAAAACGCAATGCGTAAAACGTAAGGCGAGAGCCGTGGGAGAGGAGCCGCGCAGCAGGCAGACCTTACGCTTCACGTTTTGCGTTTGCGCTCGAAAGGGTTGGGCGAGATGCAGGCGGAAACCTTGCTCGACGTCAAGAACCTGAAGACCTACTTCTACCTCGACGAGGGCACCATCCAGGCGGTGGAGGATGCTACCTTTACGGTGGGTCGAGGCTCGACGGTGGGCCTGGTGGGCGAGTCGGGCTGCGGCAAGAGCGTAACGGCCTTCTCCATCCTCCAGCTCGTGGACCCGCCGGGGCGGCTGGTGGAGGGGCAGGTGCTGTGGCACCGGCGCGCCAACGGCGGCCGCGAGGAGGTCATCGACCTGGCCCGCCTCAGGCCGCGCAGCGCCGAGATGCGCGCCATCCGCGGCGGCGAGATCGCCATGATCTTTCAGGAGCCCATGGTCTCGCTCTCGCCGGTGCACACGGTGGGCGACCAGATCGTCGAGGCGATCCGCATCCATACGCCCCTTGCGGTGGCCGAGGCCCGGGCGCGGGCCGTGGAGATGCTGGGCAAGGTGGGCATCCCCCGGCCCGACAGGCGGCTCGACGACTACCCGTTCCAGCTCTCCGGCGGCATGCGCCAGCGGGCCATGATCGCCATGGCCCTCTCGTGCAACCCCGCCCTGCTCATCGCCGACGAGCCCACCACGGCGCTCGACGTCACCACGCAGGCGCAGATCCTCGAGCTGATCCAGGCCCTGCAGCACGAGCTGGGCATGGCCGTCATGCTCATCACCCACAACCTGGGCGTGGTGGCCGAGGTATGCGAGACGGTGGTCGTCATGTACCTGGGCGAGGTGGTCGAGCGGGCGCCGGTGGATGCGCTCTTTCATGACCCGCTGCATCCCTATACCCAGGCGCTCCTGCGCTCCATCCCCGTGCTGGGGCAGAGCAAGGCCGGGCGCCTCGACCCGATCAAGGGCGCCGTGCCCGATCCGTACAACCGGCCGGCCGGCTGTGCGTTCCACCCCCGCTGCAGCCGCGCGACCCCTGCCTGCAGCCACGAGCGCCGTGTGCCTCTGGTGGAGCTGAACGACGGGCGTGCCGTGCGCTGCCTGTGGTACGAGTAAGGGGGTTGCCGATGGATATGCAGGAGAGGGCCCAACTGCCATCGCCGATGCCAGGCGGCATGCAGCTCCAGGTCACCGGCCTCAAGATGTACTTTCCGGTGCAGCGCGGCTTTGCGCGCCGCGTCGTAGGCTACGTCAAAGCGGTCGACGACGTGAACCTGACCATCGCCAAGGGCGAAACCCTCGGCCTGGTGGGCGAGTCGGGCTGCGGCAAGACCACAGTTGGCCGCTGCATCGTGCGCGCCTACCGCCCGACGGCGGGCCAAATCCTCTACCGAGACCGGGCCGGGGCCTGGGTCGACCTGGCCTCGCTCTCGGAGGGCGAGCTGCGGCCCTACCGCCGCGAGCTGCGCATGGTCTTTCAGGACCCCTATGCCTCGCTGAACCCGCGCATGAACGTGCTCGATATCGTGGCCGAGCCCCTGCGCATCCACAAGGTGGCCACGGGCAAGGAGCTCGAGTACCGGGTGGCCGACCTGCTCAGGCGTGTGGGGCTGCAGCCCGAGTACATGCGCCGCTATCCCCACGCCTTCTCGGGCGGCCAGCGCCAGCGCATCGGCCTGGCCCGCGCCCTGGCCCTGGAGCCGTGCCTGGTGGTGGCCGACGAGCCCGTCTCGGCCCTCGACGTCTCGGTGCAGGCGCAGATCCTCAACCTCATGCTCGACCTGCAGGCCGAGTTCGGCCTGACGTACATCTTTATCTCCCACGACCTCAGCGTGGTCGAGTACATTGCCAACCGCATCGCCGTGATGTACGTGGGCAAGCTGGTCGAGGTGGCGCCGGCCGCGGAGCTCTTTGCCGCCCCGGCCCATCCCTACACCGAGGCATTGCTCTCGGCGGTGCCCCGGCCCGACCCGCGCCGGCGCCCGCAGCGCATCGTGCTCGAAGGCGATGTGGCCGACCCCGCCAACCCGCCGCCGGGCTGCTATTTCCACCCGCGCTGCCGCTACGCCGTCGAGCGCTGCCGCAGCGAGGCGCCCCTGCTCCACGATGTGGCGCCGGGCCACGCCGTGGCCTGCCACCGCGCCGGGGAATTGAGCCTGCGGGGCGTGGGATGAGGCAATCCGGAGCCGGGGTTGGGGATTGCCTCGCCGAGTTTTCACCGAGCACAGCGAATGTACCCTGACGCCTGCCTGTCACCACCGGCGGCCCCAACGGCCGCCACACCATCACTGTCATCGAGGAGATGATCATGCTCTATCCACAGACCAACCCCTTCCGCCAGGCCATCGACCTCTCCGGCTTTTGGGAGTTCGCCTTCGACCCGGCGGATGAGGGCGAGCGGGCCGGTTGGCCCGGCGGGTTCGCAGGCCGGCCCATCGCCGTGCCCGCCAGTTGGAACGACCAGTTCGACAACGGGCGCGACGACCTGGGCCCGGCCTGGTACCAGGCACGCTTCGACCTGCCGGCGGGCATGGACCCCGGCCGGCAACGCCTGCGCCTGCGCTTTGGCTCGGTCAACTACCTGGCCGATGCCTGGCTCAACGGGGTGCACATAGGCCGGCACGAGGGCGGCCACCTGCCCTTCGAGTTCGACGTCACGCCGCACCTGCGCCGCGAGGGCAACCTGCTGGTGGTGCGCGTGGAGGGCGACATGGCCCCCGACCGCGTGCCGCCCGGCCGCGTGCCGCCCGACCCGCAACACATTTTCATGGACCAGACCAACAAGCTGCCGCTGGCCTCCTTTGACTTCTTTCCCTTCTGCGGCATCCAACGGCCGGTGCTGCTCTCGGCCACGGCGCCGGGTGCGATCGACGACCTGACCGTGCGCACCGAGATTGCCGGCCGCAGCGGCCGGGTGAACGTGCGCATCGCCCGTGGCGCTGGCGACCGCGCCACGGCACGCCTCCGCCTGAGGGGGCACGGCGCCGACCTCACCGCCGAGACTGCGCTCGACCAGGCGGCCGAGGTCGAGCTCAGCGTGCCCGATGCGGCCCTGTGGGCGCCGGGCTCGCCCAACCTCTACGAGCTGACGGTCGAATTGGCGCAGGCCGGCGAGGCCTTTGACCGCTACACCCTGCCCATCGGCATCCGCACCATCGCCGTGGAGGGCGACGCCCTGCTCCTCAACGGCCGGCCCATCTACCTGCAGGGCTTTGGCCGCCACGAGGATTTCCCGGTGACCGGGCGGGGCCTGGTGCCCGCCCTCATCGTCAAGGACTATGCCCTGATGGAATGGGTCGGCGCCAACTCGTTCCGCACCACCCACTACCCCTACTCGGAGCAGATGATGGACCTGGCCGACCGGCTCGGCTTCCTGGTCATCGATGAGACGCCGGCGGTGGGCCTCTTCTTTGCCGAGGAGGGCCGCGAGCGGCGGCTGGCCCTCTGCCGGCAGTACATCGAGGAGCTCATCGCGCGCGACAAGAACCACCCCTCGGCCATCATCTGGAGCGTGGCCAACGAGCCCCATTCGGGCCACCCCGCCGCCAAGGCCTTCTTCCGCAACCTCTACGACCTGGCCAAGGCCCTCGACCCCACCCGCCCCGTCACCCTGGCCAGCTACCGGGGGGTGTTCGAAGAGGCCTTCGAGTTCCTCGACCTCATCTGCCTCAACCGCTACTACGGCTGGTACTCGGAGGCGGGCGATATCCAGGCCGCGACAGCCCAGCTCTCTGCCGAGCTCGACAACCTGCACGAGTGCTTTGGCAAGCCGATCATCCTCACCGAATTCGGCGCCGACACCCTGGCCGGCTTCCACGCCCAGCCGGCCGAGATGTTCAGCGAAGAGTACCAGGCCGACATGATCGAGAGCTACATCCGCGTCCTGCGCTCCAGGCCCTTCGTCGTGGGCGAGCACGTCTGGAACATGTGCGATTACAAGACCGGCCAGGAGGTGCGCCGCGTGGGCGGCATGAACCTCAAGGGCGTCTTCACCCGCGACCGACGCCCCAAGATGGCCGCGCACCGCCTGCGCGCCCTCTGGCGCGCCGCCGCCCCGCGGTAGGGGCGAGGCGCCGCCTCGCCCCCGTGCATCGCCATGGCGCGGCGGTTGGAGGGCGCCGCCTCGCCCCCGCATCGCCATGGCGCGGCGGTTGGGGGGCGCCGCCTCGCCCCCGTGCATCGCCATGGCGCGGCGGTTGGGGGGCGCCGCCTCGCCCCCGCATCGCCATGGCGCGGCGGTTGGGGGCGCCGCCTCGCCCCCGCAT
>Ga0078972_1013750_pt1 | contig 13179 bp, 6 predicted proteins | sample YelNatPaOPGAMG01_FD_67568 | JGI IMG/M metagenome (GOLD analysis project Ga0078972, IMG submission 67568) | Hot spring thermophilic microbial communities from Obsidian Pool, Yellowstone National Park, USA - OP-RAMG-01 (SPADES assembly) (version 2) | ecosystem: Environmental > Aquatic > Thermal...
GCACGCTCTCACCGCGCGCCAGGGCCTCCGCCGCGAGATCCAGCGCACGGGCCACGTGCCGGACGCGGCGGCCCGCCTGATCAAGCGGCCGCTCCGCGACCGCGCCGCCGGCGCCCATGGCAAGGCCGCCGGCCCACTCGAACCCCGTCTCCTTCGCGAACCGGCGGCAGATGGCCAGGGCCGTATCGCTCTGGCGGGCCTCGGGGAAGCCGCTGTTGAGGATGGCGACCAACCGCTGGCGGTTTTCCGGCGGGCGGTTGCGCCTGTCCTCGGCCACGGCCTCCATGGCCTCGATGACGGCCGCCGGCAGGCTGTCCCAATAGAGTGGTGTGGCAAGCACCACCAGGGAGGCCTGCCGGACCGCCTCGGTGATCGCGGCCGCGCCGCCTGGGGCCCGTAGGGTGTGAGCTATCTTCAGGGGCCGCGTCTGGAAGCCCCGCCGGGCCAAACCGGAGAGAAGATAACCGCCCAGGGATTCGGAGTTGCTGTGGACCGGCTTCCCGCTGCCGATGAGCAACAGGGCCCTGCTCTGCCCGCTCACGGCGCGACTCCCGCGCGGGCCAGGGCTTCGCGAAGGCTCACCCGCATCTCCTCGGGCGCCATCCGCGCATTCAGCACGGCGGCGGCGTGGTGCACCGAGCCGATGTTGATGGCGTTGCGTCCGACGAGGGCCGTGAAGATGGCCTCCGCCTCCTCGTCGGGTTCGGGCAAGAGTCCCACGCCGATCAGGTTAGGGTATCGGTCGTAACGCTTCTCGTGGTGCACCTCGCCGCCGACCTTTCGGAAGAAGGGGGAGCCGAGGCAGATGATCCGGTCCACGGCTCTCTTGAGACGGGAGGAGTATCCCCCGAAGGTCACGCGCGTGAGGTAGAGCGCGGCTTCGCTCTCGATGACGGCCTTTGCCACCTCCGCGCCCGAGTCCCGCACCACGCACGCGCCCGGCGTCTTGACCCAGCAGCCGAAGCAGCCGCAGCAGTAGGCCAGGTCCAGATCGCAGAGGTCGAGGACCCGGGCCTCTGCTCCCGCCGATGCCAGCTCGCCGAGCAGACAGTCGCGAATGCGGGCCAGCTCCGCATCACCCCGCTCGGATCCGTCCAAAACGGTCACCTTCTTGCCCATCCCTCCTCCGTGGGAAACGGGGTCGCCCCTTCGTCGACCCCTGCCGCGTTCTTCGATGCTTTAGATTACGGCCACAAGGTTGAAAGGGAAAGCCCAAGCCCCAATCCCGCGATGGAACTGGAACGGAGCCACCAAATGTTGATGAACACGTGGTTTGGCTCCAATGCTCTTTCACCTGGTAAGGGATTGGGGGCCTTTGAGCCGAAGGCGAAAAAGGCATCCAAGGGTGGGGGTCCCTCCCTCTGGCTTTGCCAGCGGAGGGGGAGGGAATGGCCCTCCCTCTTCATCCATAACTTCTTTTCTTTGGGCGTGGCGCAACCGTCGCCGAAGGCACCCCGCTTGCATCGCGGAATTTCGGCCAAGCGAGCCCGCAAATTCCGCGATCCAATGGTCCTTCCTTCGGCGGCGCAGGTGGCACTCGGCGCCGGGACGCGCCTTCCTTCGCTTCGCTCCGGAAGGCAAGACGCACACACGCGAGCTGAAAATGTTTTGGACAGCCATGACGATCCATAGGGATTTGCACCGCCATTTCGCCTTCCATCGCGGGATTGGGGAGCCTCTTCAGCCTTCGCTACGCGTTTCGGTGAGGCTGGTACTCCGACCGATGTGCAAAACGCCCCGAGGGATGGGCCGGGGCGGCCTTTCCTCGGGGCGTCTCTTGGTGCTCGATTCTGGTCGCCGAAATATCGGTGCCTCTGCGAGCCTCCTACTTCTTGGCGCCGGGCAGCGGCTGGTAGGCCATGCCGAGGGCGTGGAAGAGGAAGGCGTAGACGTCAGTCTCCTGGCCGATGCGCTGGGAGAGCGAGAGGTCGATGCCGTGGCCGCTCTTGCTGCTCGTGCGTAGGAGGATGGGGGTCTTGGCCGCGTTGGCCGCCTGGAGACGGGCTACCATTTTGCGCGACTGCATGGGATCCACGCGAGGGTCGTTGGCGCCCGTGAGGAACAGGCAGGCGGGGTAGGCCGTGCCATCCTTCACCCGGTAGTAGGGAGAGTAGGCGTAGAGCGCCTTGAAGTCGGCCTCGTTCTTGACCGTGCCGAACTCGGTGACGTTGAAGGAGCCGTTGGGGCTCAGCTCCACGCGGAGCATGTCGTAGATCCCCACGAAGCTCACGACGGCCTTGAAGAGGCCGGGATGTTGCGTCAGCTCGGCGCCCATGAGGAGACCGCCGTTGCTGCCCCCCTCGATGGCGAGCTTCTGGGGGTTGGTGTACTTCTTGGCGATGAGCGCCTCGGCGCAGGCGGCGAAGTCGTCGAAGACGTTCTGCTTCTTCGTGAGCATGCCGGCCTGGTGCCAAGCCTCGCCAAACTCCCCGCCGCCGCGCATGCTGCCCTCGGCCCACACGCCGCCCTGCTCGATCCAGAGGCGGGTGAGGGGGGAGAAGCGGGGGGTCATGGATATGCCGAAGCCGCCGTAACCCGTAAGCAAGGTGGGATTCTGGCCGTTCAACTGCGTCCCCTTCCGCATGAGGATGGTCAAGGGCACGCGCGTGCCGTCCTTCGAGACGGCCTCGGTGCGGATCACCTCGGTGTCCGAGTAATCGGCGGGCGACGTTTCGCGCAGGGCCGTCTCGGTCACCTTGCCCGTGGCTGGCGCGTAGCGGTACCAAGCGGGGGGTGTCACGTAGCTCTCGTCGCGGAAGCAGAGATCGCCCCCCACGGCGAGCATCTCGCCCACGGCGCTCACGGGCGGGACGGCCACCTCGCCGAGGGCCTTGCCCTCAAGGTTGTAGACGCGGATCGTGGAGGGGCCGCCCACCATCTCGTTCACGAAGAGGCGGTCGCCTACGGGGGTGAAGGATTCCACCACCGCAGCCTTGGACTCGGGTACCACGAGCTTGGCGTGGGTGAGGAGAGGCTCTGCGCACGAGAGCCGCAACACCTTACCCATGGGGGAGCCCTTCAGGGATAGCAGGTACAGGGTGTCTTTCGGGCCGAACTCAGCCGCCGTGATCTTGTCCGCGAAGGCCGCCACCTGTTTCCAGCCGCCTGAGGGGCCAAGGAGGTAGAAGGCGAACTGGCCGCCGTCTCCGTTGGCCACCGTGGCGAGGATGTACCTGCCGTCCTCGCTGCTCTTCAGAGTCGTCTCCGCGATGCGCGGCCAGCCCTTGCCCACGGCGTAGACGTCCTTCTCCGTGGGGGTGCCGAGCTTGTGAAAGTAGACCTCCTGGTAGAAGTCCAGGTCCTGCGGCGGCCGTTCCTTGCCGCGAGGGTAGCGGGTGTAGTAGAAACCGGTGCCGTCCTTGTTCCAGGCGAGGCCGCCTCCGGCCGTTCCCTCGTTCACCCGGGGAATGGGTTCGTAGATCTCCTTGCCCGTTGCGGCGTCGTAAACGTGCACGGTCCCGTCCTCACTCCCGCCCACCGAGAGAGAAACGGCCACGAGCTTGGCGTCGGGCGACGGGACGTACCAGTCGATGGCGGTGATGCCCCGCGGATCGATGGTGTTTGGGTCCACCACGGGCTTGGCGGCCGGATCATCTAGCGATTTGAGCGTGACCAGGAGGGGTTGCTGCTTCGGAGGCTGCCGCTTCATGGCGAAGAGGACCCCGTGCACCTCGCGCAGGTCGAAATAGCTGGGCGAGGCGCCGCCGAGGAGATCCTCCAGCCGGCCTTGGATTTCGGCCCTGTAGGGAAGGGTATCCAAGTACTTCTTCGCGCAAGTGTTCTGGGCATCGCTCCAGGCTCTCACGGCGGGGTCCGCCCAGTTCTCCAGCCAGCGGTAGTCTTCCGTCACCTTTACTCCAAAGAAAGTGGAGGTGACGGGCTTCTTGGGCGTCGGCGGGGGGCACTGGGCCGCGCCCGCGGCGGCCAGCGCGGCGGGAGCCATGCAGGCCAGCAGGATTGAGGCGATGATGGACGAAAGGTGCTTCATGGAAGGCTCTCCCTGATCAGGGGCCGCCTCCTATCCCGCGCGCCGGGCGCGGAGGCGGCCTTTCGCTGCCAACCCGATTCTACCGCTGTCGGGTGAAGGCTGGCATGCGGTGTGAAAGCCGATTGCGCGACGGACGCCGAGATGGCGGTGCACATCCGCATGGTTCTTGCTGATCGGCATAACTCATGGCTGTCCAAAACATTTCCAGCACACCCCAAAGCGCCTTGCCTTCCGGAGCGTCACGCGGGAGCGCTCCCCGAGGAGGGGCTCGGCCGCCCCTCCTCGGCGCTCCCCTGGCGCAGGCCAGGGGAGCTGCTCTTGCCTGCCCTTGCGGAGGCAGCCCTCTGAGCGGGGGAACCTCCCCGTTTCCCCGCACCCCTTCTTCCCATGAGCCACCTACGCTGGCGAGGGGAGCAGCGCTCGATCAGGGAATTTGGCTGGGAACAGTGTGAAGGACGGGAGGGTTTGTTTTCTATGGACCCTCTTCCCACTGGTCCTTGTTTGGGACAAAGTGGAGAGGGTCACCGGCGGAAGGTTCCGGAGAGGAGCTCGCATGCCCTACCGAGATGGATTCTTCAAGGGTCTGCTGGACAACCTGTCGGACGGGGTCTACTTCGTGGACCGGGAGCGGCGCATTCTCTACTGGAACCATGGCGCAGAACGCATCAGCGGCTACCGGGCCGAAGAGGTGGTAGGCCATCTCTGCTTCGACAATATCCTCAAACACGTCTCCCAGGATGGGTGGTGCAGCCTCTGCCAGGGGCTGTGCCCGCTCGCCCGCACCATCCAGGACGGCAGGACGAGGGAAAAGGAGGTGTTCCTGCACCACAGGGACGGCCACAGGGTGCCCGTTCTCGTGCGAATTTCGCCTTTACTGGACGAAGGCGGGAGGGTGGTAGGGGCGGTGGAGGTCTTCAGCGACAACTCCTCCAAGGTGGCGGCCCTGCGGAAAATCGAGGAGCTGCAGGAGGTGGCCCTCCTGGACCCGCTCACGGGGGTCGGCAATCGCCGCTACTGCGAGATAGCGCTTGCGGACAAGTTCGCCGAGATGGGCCGGTTCGGGTGGAGCTTCGGGGTCCTCTTCATGGACCTGGACAACTTCAAGTCGGTCAACGACCGGTTGGGCCACGACGTCGGGGACGCGATCCTACGCATCGTGGGTAAAACGCTTCTGGCCAACACGCGGACCATGGACTTCATCGGGCGCTGGGGGGGAGAGGAGTTCCTGGCCATCGTCGCCAATGTGGAAGGAGATAAGCTCCTGCAGATCGCCGATAGGTTCAAGATGCTGGTGGCGCAGACCACCCTCGACCTCCCCGCCGAGACGGTCAGCGTGACCGTCTCCGTAGGGGCTTCCCTCGCTGCTCCGCAGGATACGGCGGAAACCCTCATGCGCCGAGCCGATGCGCTGATGTACCGCGCGAAGGCGGAGGGCCGGGGCCGAGTCCGCCTCGGATGAAAGCGAGCGCAGCGAGGACAGCGGTGGGCTCGGGGGGCAGTGCGCCGATCCTAACGCGATAGCAGGGCGGCCGCCTGGGAGGCGGGCATGGGGCGCGCGCAGTGGAAGCCCTGGATGGCGTCGCATCCGATACCCGCGAGGAAATGGAGCTGTTCGGCCGTCTCGACCCCTTCGGCGACCACCAGCAGGTGCAGGCCGTGGGCGAGGTCGATGATGGCCCGGACGATGGCCACGTCTCGTAGGTCGAGGGGCAGGCCTTGGATAAAGGCCTGGGGAATCTTGAGGATGTGGATGGGAAGCTGCTTCAGGTACATCAGAGAGGAGTAGCCCGAGCCGAAGTCGTCGATGGCCATGGTCACCCCCATTGCATCGAGCTGCTGAAGAATGGGTATGGTGCTCGCCATGTCCCACATGGCGGTGGCTTCGGTGATTTCGAGCACGAGCTGGGCGGGAGGCAGCCCCGTCTCTTCGAGGATTGCCTGAATCAGCGAGGCCAATCCGGGCTTCAAGAACTGGCGCGCCGAGAGGTTGACGGAGACGGGTACGGGGGCGTAGCCAGCGTCGTTCCAGGATCTCCGTTGGGAGCAAGCGGTCCTCAGCATCCATTGGTCGATGGCGAGGATGAGGTCGCTCTCCTCGGCCACCCCGATGAAGCTTCCCGGCAGCAAGAGATCTTCTCCGTCCCGTTTCCACCGCACGAGGGCCTCCATGCCCACCACGCTGCCGCTCGTGCTCGCGTAAATGAGCTGGTAAGCGGCTTCGAGTTCGCCCCTCTTGAGGGCTCGGCGCAGCTGCTGGCGCAGGCCGGCCTTCTCGGAGACCATCCGGCTCATGCTCTCCGTGTAGAACTCCACGGCGCCGCCGCCGAAACTTTTGGCACGGGCCAGGGCGATGTCGGCGCAGCGGATCAGAGCCTCGGGCGTGGTTCCGTCCTCCGGGTAGAAGCTGACCCCGGCCGAGAAGCCCAGGTGAAAGTCATGGGAGCCAACGCTCATGGGCTGCCGGAACGCCTCCTCGAGGGAGTTGAGGGAGTCATCCACCCGGCGCGACCGTTCCTCCCCAGCCAGCACGAGGACGAACTGGTCGCTTCCCAGGCGGGCCGCTTCACCGTTCGGTTGGCGAACGAGGCGGCGCGCCGTTTCGCGCAGGAGCTCGTCCCCCACTTCCTGCCCGGCCGTGTCGTTGAGTTCCTTGAAGCGGTCCAGATCCAGGAGAATGAGCGCGAGTCGCTCCCGGTCGCGAGCGCAGACGGCGAGATGTTTGGAGAGGCGGTCCTCGAGGAGGAGGCGGTTGGGGAGACCGGTCAGGCTGTCGTAGTGGGCGATGTAGGCGAGCTGCTCTTCGGCCTGTTTGCGGTCCGTGATGTCGAAGGCCATGACCACCACCGCACTCTGTCCCTCGTATGGGATCACACTCGCGGTAAAGTCGATCCAGCGGGATTGCCCGCTCTTGGTGATGATCTTGAACTCGTAGTGGGAGGGAATCTTCTCTCCCCTCTGGCGGGCCATGCCCCGTTCCTTGATCAACTCCCGGTGGTCGGGGTGGACCAGGTCCCAGAAGCGGAGACGCAGGAACTCCTCGCGGCTATAACCGGACATGGCCAGGGCGGCCGGGTTGCCATAGATGATCCGCTCGCCCTGGTAGATGAGAATGCCGGCAGCGCTGCTCTCGGTGAGCATGCGGAATTTGTGCTCGCTCTCCCGCAGGACCTCTTCGCCCCTCATTCTCTGGATGGCCATGGCCACTTGACCGGCCACGAGGGCCAGGGAATCGAGGTGGCGGGGTTCAAATCGCAGATCCGGGTTATACGAACGCGCAACGATCACACCCAATACGTGATCTTTCAGCTTGAGGGGCACGCCCAGCCAGCCGGTGGAACCGAGGGGATCGGGAGGGGGCGAGCCCCTCTCGGGGAGCTGGTCCGGCGCCCGCCCGCCGGTCAGCAAAGGGTGTCCCGTTCTCCACACCCACTCCTCGGGCCCCTGTTCCGCCAAGAGTGAGGGAGGGGTCTGGGTGGTCTCATCGGCGAAATAGGCCCAGTTCAATCCAGACCCCTCCTGCGCCAAGGCGACGGCAAAGTTGCGCGCCGGAAGGAGGTGCTGCAGCGCCTCGTGAACCGTAGGTAGGAAGCGCTCCAGGGAGTCTGAAGCAAGGGAGGCTCGGGTGATGGTGTAGAGGGCCGACTGGAGGCGCTCGCTGCGCCGTTGTTCGGTGATGTCCACCAGGGTTACCACCCCGGAGGGTTTGCCGTTCATGAAGGCCCTGGCTAGGGTGCAATCCATCCACCGGCGTTGGCCGCGCTTCGTGATGATCTCGAGATCGAAGCGCCGGGGGGCGAACTCGCCCGCGAGGCAGGCTCGCCCCAGCTCCCGCACCTGGTCCCGAAACCGCGGATGGACCGCCTCCCAGAATGGCATCGACCGGATCTCGTCGAAGCTGGCCTCCGCGATCTCCAGTGCTGAACCATTGGCGTAGATGAAGTGGTCCTCCTGGAAGACGAGGATGCCGGCTGCACTCGTCTCCGCGAGGGTCTTGAAGCGGGCTTCGCTCTCCCGGATCTCCTCCTCCGCCGCCTTCAGGGCCGTAATGTCGATCATGGTCCCTTCCAGAACCGGTTCATCGTAACGGGGGTCCTCGACCAGGCTGGCGTTTTCGAGGATCCAAACGGGAGAACCATCCAGCCTGCGGCATAGCCACTGCAGATTGGTCACCCGCCCCTTTTCCCGCAGCTCGGCCAGGAAGGCCGTACGATCTTCGGGGTGGAAAAAGATCTCCTGAGCCGAGTGGCGCATCATCTCCTCCGCCGAAGCCGCGCCGAAGATCTTGGCCAACCCATCGTTGCACTCGAGGATTCTGCCGGAAGGTGTGGTGCGGAAGACCCCCGCCACATTCCGCTCGAAGAGAAGCCGAAGCCGCTCCTGGCGCTCGCGCAGGGCCGCCTCCGCCTCCTCCCGTTTCTGCCGCTCGGAGAAGGCCGCCAGAGCGTATTCCAGGTCGCCCGCGAGCTCGGCGAGCAGAACCCTCTCCTCCGGCCCCAGGGTCTCTCCCTGGCTGGTGTACAGGGTGAAGACGCCGCAAAGCTCTCCCTGCTGGCGCAGGGGGAGGATGGCCACCGCTCCGAGAGCGCTGGCCCGCGCGGCCTCTCTCCAGGGCGCGTAGAGAGGGTCGGTCTGGGAGTCCTGGATGATCACTATGGGATCCTCGCGGGGGAGAAGGGCCTCCATGACGGGGCAGCCCGCTCCGCTGCAGCCCGCGAGCGAACAGAAGGCCGAGGCCGTCCCGGCCTGAACAACGGCCTGCCAGCGCCCGGTGGCCGTGTCCCGGAGCAGCGCGCAGGCGAGCGGATACCCAGCCTCCCGGGCGAGAATGCGGCAGCTTTCCCTGAGCACGGCCTCGGAGGTCCCGGTCCGAACGAGCATCTGGTTGATGGCCGAAAGGGTGCGGTAGAGCCGGTTCTGCTGGGCGAGGCGGGCTTCGGCCGCTTTTTTCTCGGTGATATCCCAAACCGAATCGATCAGCGCCGGCCTTCCGTTGAAAAGGGTCCGCCCGACGGTGAGGTCGCCCCAGCGCTCCTGCCCGTCCTTGCGAAGAATCTTGAACTCGTACCTGCGGGGTGGGTCCGCGCCGTGAAAGCGGGAGGCCGTACGGGAGCCCACGAGCTCTCTGAAATCGGGGTGGACCACCTGAAGGAAATGCATGGAGAGGAGCTCCTCGCGGCTGTATCCCGTGAGCTCCTCCGCGGCCCGGTTGACCTCCACGAAGTGCTCATCCTGAAGGATGAAGATGGTCGCGGCCGCCGCGTCCACGAGGCCGTGAAAATGGGCCTCCAGCTCTTGGAATCGCCTCTCGGCCAGTTTCCGCTCGGTGATGTCCCGCACCAGGGCGATCCGCACGGGAGCGCCGTCCGCGGCCAGGGGCCCGATGGTCATTTCCACGGGGAAGGAAGCGCCCCGGCTGTGCCGGTGCAACGTCTCGAAGGGGGAAATGGGGAATTCGCCGCCAGTTCGCAGCCACTCCTCTGCCAAGGCGGCCGTTCCCTCGGCCTGAAGATCGGCCAGAGACTTCCGCTTCAGCTCCCTCCCGTTCCAGCCGTACATTTGCTCGGCGGCCCGGTTGGCGTCCAAGATGAGCCCCTTGTCGTCCAGCAACAGGACCGCATCCCGGCACTCCTCCAGGAGCGCCGGCAGAAAGCTCCGTCGGCCATTCGGAACTTGAGACGGGGCGCTCCGGGGCTCGCGCCCTCCGCTTCTCTTGGAACGAGGCGTGTATTTCCCGTCCATCGGCGGCCTCCTCCACCGGGAGCCCCCAAACCCCTCTGGATCGCCTCGCCGCCGCCTGCCCGCCCCCCCTCTCCCGAAATTCCTTTTTCTTCGGCCTTGAAAAGCGGCTCTCTCCCTCAGGGTGGAGATCCCACAGGCGGCAGGCCGTATCGTGTTTCTATCCTAGCACTCTTTGGGCGAAACGGGGGAAGGGCTGCCTCATCGAGGCCGCGGTTCCAACGGGCGCCCTCACCCCCGTTCGGCCAAACGCACGCGGTTGCGGCCCTCGCGCTTGGCGCGGTAGAGGGCGGCGTCGGCGGCCGCCACGAGCTCCTCCGGCCGGGCCAGCTTCCCCGCTTCGGCGACGGCCACGCCGATGCTGATGGTGACGTAAGGCGAGACGTCCGAAACTTCGGTGGGGATGGCCAAGGCCTCGACGCGGGCGCGCAGGCGTTCGGCCACTTCGGCCGCTTCGGCCAGATCGTGGGCGGGCAGAATGACCACGAACTCCTCACCGCCGTATCTCGCCAGAAGATCGCCGGCGCGTTGGAGGGAGCCCGCCATGGCCTCGGCCGCCCGTTTGAGGCAGAGGTCGCCCGTCTGGTGGCCGTAAGCGTCGTTGTAGGGCTTGAAGTGATCGATGTCGGCCATGAGGAGCGCCAGGGGAGCGTTCGTGCGCGCGGCGCGGCGCCATTCCGCGTCCAGTATCTCCTCGAAGCGGCGCCGGTTCGCCACGCCGGTGAGGTCGTCGCGGTTGGAAAGCTCCTGGAGTTGGGCGTTGGCGGATTCGAGCTGGCGGCCTCGTTCCAACAAGGCCTCGTTGACTTTGGCGAGCTGCGAGGTTCGCTCTTCGACCAGCAGGGTCAGGGCCGCTTCGCGCCGCGCCGCGGCCTTGAGCCTCAGCGTGACCGCCCCGTACACGACGGCTCCGGCCACCAGGAGGCACAGCAGCACGAACCACCACGTTTGGTAGAAGTAGGGGAGGTGCACGAACGCGAAGGTGTCGCCCTTCTCGTTCCAGAAGCCGTCGTTGTTGCAGGCGATCACCTGGAAGACGTAACGGCCCGGAGGCAGTCCCGTGTAGACCGCCTCGCGGTGGGTGCCCGCGCGGATCCAGTCGCGGTCGTACCCGATGAGGCGGTACCGGAAGCGCTCCTTCTCGGGCGCCACGAGGCTGAGCGCCGTGTAGAGAAATTCCACGCGGTGCCGTCCGGGCGTCAACTGCAAACCGCTCTTGAGGGGAACGGAGCGGCCGTCCACTTTCATCCCCTCGATGACCACCGGGGGCGGCTGGCGGTTGAGGCGAATTTCCTTGGGGTTGAGTACGGCCAACCCCCGAACCGTGGGAAAGCAGAGCCATCCCCCGAGGGTGCGGCAGCCGGCGGGCTGGAGGCCGCCGTTGCACTCGCTGCTTCCCATACCGTCCGAACGGCCGTAGGCATCGCAGTGGAGTTCGGCGGCCCTGCCGTCGGCCACCGCGTCGAGCTGGCTCTTAAGGGCGCTGAAGACTCCCTTGTTGCAGCTCATCCAGAGTCGGCCGGCGCCGTCGTCCAGGATCACGAAGATCGTGTTGTTGAAAAGGCCCTGCCGGCGCGTGATGTTGGCGAAGCGGCCGTTCCGCAGCCGGCTGAGCCCTTCGGTGGTGCCGATCCACAGGGTTCCGTCCTTGTCCTGATAGAGGGAGAGCACGCTGTCGCTGGCCAGGCCCTGCCGGGTCGTGTAGGCGGTGAATCGGCCATCCTTGTAGAAGTCCAGCCCTCCCGTGTCGGTGCCCATCCAGATGCCCCCGCCGCGATCTTCGAGGAGGCAATCCACTGACTGGCCGGAGAGTCCGTCCTTCTTCTCCAAGAGACCGGCATGGCCATCCCGGATGCGAAAGACGCCGTTGGCGCAGCCGACCCACAGGGTTCCCGCCCGGTCCCGGAGCATGCAGGTGAAGCCCGTATTGGCCAGCAAGCGGTCCTTGGGGAGCAGGCGCGTGAGGCGCCCGTCCCTCCATCGAACGATGCCGCCCGCGTCGAGGGCCAGCAGGATGGAGCCGTCCGAATCCTCCATCAGGGTGTCCACCGTGTCGCTCGGCAGGCCCTGCGCCTTGGTCAGGTTCGTGACGCCCGCCTGGCTCCACCGGGAGGCACCGCCCCCGTCGGTTCCCATCCACAGGCTCCCGTCCTTTGCCTGGAGGACGTTCAGGACCAGGTCGTTCAGCAGACCGTTGGCCTTGGTGAGCGAAAAGAATTTGTCGTCCCTGAATCGGTTGAGGCCGTCCGCCGTGCCCACCCAGAGGTTCCCCTCCCGGTCTTCCAGGATCGAGAGGACCTGGCCGTTGGAGAGGCCCTCCTGGGGGCCATACGACTCGAACCGCCCCTGGCGGTAGCGGCAGAGGCCGTTCTTGGTACCGATCCAGAGGCTATTCTCCTTCGGTACGTCGAGCAGCGCGTTGACCGTGTCGTGAGGCAGCCCCTCTTTCGTCGTGTAGAGCTTGACGGAGTCGTCGGGGAAGATGTGGAGGAGCCCCCGAAAGCTCCCCACCCAGACGCCGCCCCGGCCGTCGCCCGCGAGAGCGTAGTACCAGTTCCGCTTCTTCACCGGCACCGGGAAAGCCGACAGGCGGCCCGCTGTCCATCTCGCCAGCCCGTGGTTGGTGCCGATCCAGACCGTGCCGCCGGGAGCCTCGTAGGTGGCGTAAACAACGTTTCCCGGCAGGCCGTCGCTGGTGGTGTAGGTGCGCACCGACGAGCCGTCGAGGAGGACGAGGCCGCGGTTGTCCGTGCCGAGCCACAGCCGGCGCTCCTTGTCCTCCATCACCGACATGAACCGGTAGCCCTGCAGGGGGCGTACTCGCTCGGGAATGCTGATATCCCCGCCGCTCATTTTGTAAAGGCCGCCGCTGTCCAGGCAGACCCACACCCCCCCGCCGGGATCCTTGCACAGCGCCACCACGTTGCTGCCCGAGAGGATGGGCGCCCTGTCCTGGTCGTAGATCGTGAATCGCACCCCGTCGAAGCGGACGAGCCCCTCCTGCGTACCGAGCCAGAGGTAGCCTCGGTCGGACTGCACCATGGCCTGGATGGAGTTCTGGGGAAGACCGTCCCTCTCGCGCCAGACGTGGTGGCCGTATTGGACGATGAGCTTGGCCGGGTCTAGGGCGCTGGAGGGCAGGCACAGACCAACCGCCCATGCCAATGCGATCGCAAGGACCGCGCGCTTTCGCACGGCGTTCTCCTATGCCCCTAACCCCATATGACATGCATTCTGGAAGGCCGCCTCAGCTCCGCGGCTCCCTTGTAGTTTAGGCTTTTCGCATGCTGGACCGCAAGCGAGGGATGGCTCCCCAATCCCGCGATGAAACCGGAACGGAGCCCCCAAATGTTGATGAACACGTGGTTTAACTCCAATGCCCTTTCACCTGATAAGGGATTGGGGGCATTCGAGCCGGAGGCGAAGAATGCGCCAAGGGTGGGGTGAGGCTCCGC
>Ga0078972_1013752_pt1 | contig 13175 bp, 7 predicted proteins | sample YelNatPaOPGAMG01_FD_67568 | JGI IMG/M metagenome (GOLD analysis project Ga0078972, IMG submission 67568) | Hot spring thermophilic microbial communities from Obsidian Pool, Yellowstone National Park, USA - OP-RAMG-01 (SPADES assembly) (version 2) | ecosystem: Environmental > Aquatic > Thermal...
GGTGGCCGCCTCGCGCCGGGTGACGCCCGGCGCCGTATTCGTCGCCGTGCCCGGCGTGAGCGTCGACGGGCACGGCTTCCTGGCCGACGCGGTGGCCCGCGGGGCCGCAGCCGCCGTCGTCGAGCGCCCCGAGGCGCTGCCGGCGGGCCTGCCGGCAGCCATCGTGGCCGATGCGCGCGCGGCGCTGGCCCAACTCGCCGCTGCCTGGGAGGGCTACCCCGCCCGCCACTTGCGCGTCATCGGCGTGACCGGCACCGAAGGCAAGACGACGACCATCGAGCTGATCGCCTCCATCCTCGAGGCGGCGGGCGAGCCGGCGGGCATGGTCTCCACCGTCAAGGCGCGCATCGCCGGCCGCGAGATCGACACCGGTCTGCACACCACCACCCCCGACGCGCCCGATGTGCAGCGCTACCTGGCCCAGATGGTCGAGCAGGGCGCGCGCTATGCGCTCCTCGAGGCCACCTCCCACGGCCTGGCCCAGCGCCGGGTGGACGCCTGCGACTTTGACGTGGCCGCCGTGACCAACATCACCCGGGACCACCTGGATTATCACGGCACCTTCGAGGCCTACCGCGACGCCAAGGCGCTCCTCTTCCGCCACCTCTCCAGCGGCGCCCGCAAGCCCGGCGTCGCCAAGGTGGCCGTGCTCAACGTGGATGACCCCTCCTACGGCTACCTGCGGGCTATTCCGGCCGACCGGTACCTCACCTATGGCCTGGAGGGGCCTGCCGACGTGACCCTGGCGGCCATCGAGCCCGAGGGGGCCGGCTGGCGCGCCCTGGCGCAGACCCCGGCCGGAGCCTTCGAGGTGCACACCCCCCTGCCGGGCCGCTTCAACCTGGCCAACGTGCTGGCGGCCATCGCGGTAGCGGTGTCGCAGGGCATCCCCGCCCCGGCCATCCAGGCCGGCATCGCGGCCTTCCGGGGCGTGGAGGGGCGCATGGAGGAGGTCGATCTGGGGCAGGGCTTCAAGGCGGTCATCGACTTCGCCCACACCCCCAACGCCCTGCGCGAGGCCCTGACCGCCGCCCGCGCGCTGGCCCCCGGCCGCCTGATCGTGGTCTATGGCTGCGCCGGCCTGCGCGACCAGGGCAAGCGCCCGATCATGGGCGAGATCTCGGGCCGCCTGGCCGATTTCAGCATCCTCACCGCCGAGGACCCGCGCACCGAATCCCTCGACGCTATCATGGCCGAGATTGCGGCCGGCTGCGAGGCGGCGGGCCGGCGCGAGGGCGAGGGCTACTGCAAGATCGGCGACCGCGCCCAGGCCATCGCTGCGGCGGTCGACATGGCCCAGCCCGGCGACCTGGTGCTCGTCACCGGCAAGGGGCACGAGCGCTCCCTCTGCTTCGGCACCACCGAGCTGCCGTGGAGCGACCATGAGGCCCTGCGCGCGGCCCTCGCCGCCCGCGTGGCGCGCGACCGGGAGGCAGGGGCAGGTGGCTAACCCCAACCCGGCCGGGCAGCGAACACCGACTGCGCATCGCGCCCCGTGCCTCACGAAGCGCGGCCTCTCTCTTCTGCTCTTCACCTGCCTGCTCTTGGCCGGCTGTGGGCTGCCCCCCGCCATGCCACCTTCGACTGCTCCCTGGCCTGCTGACACGCCGTTAGCCGTCGTCCGGGCGACGCCTGTGGCGAGCCTGGCACCCCCCGCCAGCCCGACGCCCACCACGGCCGCGAGCCCGCAGCCCACGCCCACATCCACCCCCCTCCCCACTCTGGCCAACGATCTCAACCTGCTCCTCTTGGGCGCCGACCTGCGCGTCGCCGGCGACACGAGCTGGCGCACCGATACGCTGATCGTGGTGGCGGTGCGGCCCCGCTACGGTTACATCGCCATGCTGAGCGTGCCGCGCGACCTGTGGGTCGAGATTCCGGGCCATGGCTACGATCGCATCAACGTGGCCGACTATCTCGGGGAAACGAGCCGTGGGCCCGGAGGCGGCCCCCAACTGGTGGCAGAGACCCTGCAGGCCAACCTGGGCATCTCGGTGGACGCCTACGCCCGCATCCGCTTTGAGGGGCTGGCGCGCATCATCGATGCGGTCGGGGGCATCACCATCAATTCGGAGCGCGCGCTCGATGAGTGGTTCTGGGACGAAACTGCCCCCGATGGCGTATCGCACATGGTGGTGGTGAAGGGGCCGCAGCACATGGATGGCCACCTGGCCCTCATGTACGCCCGCGCCCGCCACGACTCGAACGACCTGGAGCGCTCGAAACGGCAGCAGCAGATCCTGCTGGCGCTGCGCGACGCCGCCCTGCGCCCCGAGGTGCTGCCGCGGCTGCCGGCGCTGATCAGCGCCCTCTCGGGCACGGTCGAGACCGACCTGCGCCTGAGCCAGGCCCTGTCGCTGGCGGGCCTGGCGATCCGCCTCAAGCCCGAAGCCTTTCGCCAGCGGGTGTTCGACTCCACCATGGTGCGCGACTGGACCACCCCCGGCGGCGCCATGGTCCTCCTGCCCAACCGCGCCCGCATCGAGCAAGTGTGGGCCGAGCTCACCTCGCCCGAGGGCCCCTGAGCGCCATCAGGTTTGACCCCCTGGCCTTGCCGGGAGTAACCTGAGGCGCATCCGGAATCCGGGGAAGGCCCCCCATCCGAGGCGGCGGGCAATCCCGTTCGGGGAGGCTCAGAGTGAAACGAGCCCTCATCCTCACCCTGGCCATCGGGTCACTGCTCGTTGGCTGCACCGCGCTGGCGCCGGTGAGGCCGGTGGCGGTCACCCCAGCCCCCACACCCACCGCAACCCAGGCCAGCGACATCAACCTGCTGCTCCTGGGCACCGACAAACGTCAGGCATCCCCCGACTGGCGCACCGACACCCTGATCGTGGTCGCCATCCGGCCCAGGCAGGGCATCATCGGCATGCTCAGCATCCCCCGGGACCTGTGGGTCGATATCCCCGGCTATGGGCCGGAGCGCATCAATGCGGCCGACTATCTGGGGGAGCAGGAGCGGAGCAACGGTGGCCCCGCACTGGTGGCCGCCACCCTCAAGGAGAACCTCGGCATCCGCGTCGATGCCTACGCGCAGATCGACTTTGCCGGCCTGGAGCGCATTGTCGACGCCCTGGGTGGGGTCGATGTGAACGTGCAGCGGCCTGTGGACGACTGGATCGATGAGGGCGATGGCAAGCCCCCTGTACACGCCATGATTCCTGCCGGTCTGCAGCACCTGGATGGGCGGACGGCCCTGCAGTACGTGCGTTCGCGCCACGGCACAACCGACATGGACCGCTCCCACCGCCAACAGGAGGTGCTCCTGGCCCTGCGCAATGCCGCCGCGCGTCCCGAGGTGCTGCCCCGCCTGCCGGCGCTGATGGGCACCCTGGCAGGGGCGGTGAAGACCAACCTGCGGCCTGCCGACGCCCTGGCCCTGCTGAATGTTGCCCTGCACACCCAGGCCCAGGGCTTTCGGGCGCGGGTGTGCGATGCTACCATGGTGCGCGACTGGGTCACCCCCACAGGCGCCATGGTGCTCCTGCCCAACCGCGAGCGCATCGCCCAGGTGTGGGCCGAGCTGACGGCTCCGGCCGCGCCCTGAACTGCCGGGCCCTCGCAGGGTGGGTCACCGAAGAAGGTACGCGCCCTGGCGCCTCGCCCACCCCCAACAGGAGAGCAGTACCTGTTCAGACTCGCGCTGGGAGCCCTTGGGGAACGACGAACAGGCCTGGACAGGATGCGCAGGATGAGGGTACCTTGTCCTGTTCATCCTGTCCATCCCTGTCCTCGCGTCCCAGGGCTTTTTAAGTCCCGCTTATGTCACCCCTTCGCTCTGCTCAGGGCAAGCTCTGAGCAGGTTCTGCGGGCCTTCCAACGTGGCGAACGCTGGCCTGCGAAGGGTCCGGGCTACACATAACGCCGACTTGGAAAAAGCCCTGCTCGCGTCCTGGCCGTGCTTGACAAGGGAGTCGGGGCAGGGACGCGCACCAGCGGGGATCCTCTCTACACCCGAGTCTGAACAGGCGACAGGAGCAAGGCTTCTGCCTAGTTACTCAGCGCATCGAGGCGGCCCGCATTGGAGGGGCAACACACGGTGTGCAGCGCGAGGCGCACCCTTCGCTGCGCGAGTCCTGCCCTGATGTGGCGCCCGCAGAGCGGCTGCTGATGACATTCCCTGCGCCGGCCCGGAGCTGAAAGTGACTGTGCTCATGAGCGGCGTGTGGCATGACGCTCCGGGCTGAGAAGGGCGCCGCTTGGCACAGGGTTCCCGGAACCCTGGGGGTACTCAGGGTGACCACGGTGCGACTTGAGCGCTGCGGAGTTTGCCCTCCCTTCCAACTGGATGTATATTGAGGCTACACGAGTTCCCCCTTCTGCTAGCCCAGGGAGGAAGCCGGCATGCGCGCCATGGGCAGGGTCGTGGTGAGCCTCGCGTTCCTGGTCGTTGCCGCCAGTTGCTCGCGCGGCCATGCGCCCGGCCAGCCCCCTGTGCCGGCCGCGCTTCCCAGCCCCACCCCTGCCGGACGACTGCCCGCTGTAGCCGCACGGATCTCCTTCTCGCTCCCCGGCGGCGACGCCTACAGCCCCCAGGCCACTGCCATCGATGGGGCAGGCGGTGCCGTGGTGCTGTGCTACCAGAGCAGCCAGCCTGGCTCAGCGTCGGCGCTGGTGACCATCGACCCTGCCAGCGGGAGCCGCGGGCCGGTGTGGCCCCTGCCCGGCGTGTCGTTGGGTCCGGTGGTGGCCGGCGGCGGCTATGCCTACGTCGCCTACCAGGACGGGCAGTACCATCCCCATCTGGCAGCGGTGGAGCTGGCAACCGGCCGGGTGCGGGCCGACGTGCCCACCGATTTCGTCTACTCCGGCGATTCCCTGGGCATCGACCCGGCAGGGCGCGTCTATCTGCCTCTGGCCGACCGGCTGGAGGTGCGTCGAAGCGGCTCGCTGGAGGTGCTGCGCGCCCTGCCCTATGGCACGGTGCCCCAGGAGCGGGCGCTGGCTACCGACCCGGCGCGCGACCGGCTGTACCTGGCCGTGGGCGAGCGGCTGAGGGCCTATCGCGCCTCGGACCTCGAGCCCCTCTGGGAAGCGACCGGCCTCAGCGGCCACGTGCACCTCACGGTCGACCGGGCCGGCCGCCGCGTCTATGCGCGCTGTGAGGCCTTTGAGGGCACACAGTTCGTGGCGCGCCTCTTGGCCTTCGAGGCTACGAAGGGCCAGCCCCAAGCACCCCTGGCCGTGCCTGCCCAAGGGGCTGCCTGGCAGCTCATCGCCGCCGATAGCGATGCGGGCCGCCTGGTCTTTGCCGAGAGCGGCAACGTGGCGGTGCGCCTGTGGCAGACGGACCTCGAGGGCCGGCCCACCGGCGTGGCCGCCGACCTGCCCGGCTGGGCCGCGGGCTATGCGGCAGCGGGCGGGCGCCTGCTGGCCCCTGCGCCGGCCGAGAACCTGGTGCGCATCCTCGACCTGGCCAGCCTGCGCACCCTGGCCGAGGTTCCCACCGGCATCGACATCCGCCATGTGGTGGCCGACCCGGCCCATGAGATGGCCTACGCCAATGACTCGGCGGGCCGCGTGCACGCCATCAGCACCCGTACCTATACGGTGCAGGAGAGCGTGGCGGCGGGCCGGGGCGAACTCGAACTCGACGCGGCCAACGGCCTCCTCTTTGTGAGCCGCGAGGCGCGCGGGGACGAGGTGGCCGTGCTCAGCACGGACCCCCTCACCGTCACCGCTACGATCACCGGCGGCTACCACGTGGCGGTCGACCCGGCCGGCCACCGCGCCTTTGTGGGTTCGACGCAGCCCCTCGGCTCGACGGCCGGTGAGGTGCAGGTGTGGGATACGCGCAGCTTCCGGCGCACCGGCGCCATCCCCCACGGCGGCGAGCCGGCCTACAATCCCCTGCGCGATGAGGTCTACCTGAGCGACTATTCGGCCTACGTGGCCGACGGCAAGACCCTGGCCGTGACCGGGGAGTTGACGCCCGACATCGGTCAGGCACTGCCTGGCCTGCGGGGATGCAACGGCTGCCAGCGGGTGGCCGATATCACCGTGGATGCTGCGCAGGAGGTCATCGCCGTCAGCCTGGAGGTGGAGAGCACCGGTGGCGGGCCGGGCATGCTGCCCCAGCCGCGGCTCTTCTCGGCGCGCACGCGCGAGCCGGTGACCCACACCGCCACCGTGCTTCCCCGTTGCTGCGGCGGCTCTGGACCCTTGGTCATTCCACCCGACGGTGGGGTGGTCTACGAGGCGCAGAGCTACCGCCGTTACGTGGCTTGCAACAGCACCCTGGCCTACCCCACCGGTGCGGCGGAGCCTGTGGCCTGGCGCGATGGACTGCCCCTCGACCTCTACCTGCCCGGCCAGCAGGTGGGCCTGAGCCTGCAGGCAGGCCAGACCCTCGCCATCGACACCGCCACCTGGCAACCGCTGGGCTGGCTGCCCGCCTACTGCGTCGGTGAAATGGACCTGGAGGGCCATCGCCTCTACGCCTGGCAGGCGGCGGAGCTCACCATCCTCACCTTCGGTGGCGGCGAGCCTCTCCCCGCCGAGCCGCCCCAGCCCCTGCCCCAAGGCCAGCATGGCGGTGCGCCGGGTGTGCAGGAGATCGTCCCCTCGCCCGATTTCGCCCACGATGGCACCCTGTTCGCCGTCGTCGGCGGCCAGGTGTTGCGCTCGACCGACGGCAGCGCAAGTTGGTCGCTCCTACGTGGCGGCCTGCCGCCGCGGACGTCCGGGATCATCCCCCACCTCTCCCTCGCCGTTTCGCCGTCCTATGCCGCCGATCACACCCTCTTCGTGGGCGGCATGGCGGGCGAGGCGACCGGCTACGGCGTGTGGCGCTCGGTCGACGGCGGCGACACCTGGGCGCCGCTATGGCCGGGCCTCGACCACCTGCGCGTGTCGCAGGTGGTCGCTTCGCCGCGCTATGGTGAGGACCACACTCTGCTGGCCTATGCCGAGTACCAGGAGTTCTGGCGGGCGGAATCGGGCAGGTCGCTCTTTCGCTCCACCGATGGTGGCGCGTCGTGGGAGCGCCTGGCCACGCAGCCCAACATGGGGAGCCCAACCCCGCTGCCGCAGCCAGAGCAGCTCCTACCCTACGCGAAAGAGCCGGTGCAGTTCAGGGTGTCGGGGCGGGGCGATGCGCTCCTGCGCTCGGCCGACGGCGGCCAGACCTGGCAACTGGCACTGCGCTGGCCCGACCCGGCCAGGCCAGCGGTGGCCGTGGCTCGCTCGCCGCTCTTCGACAGCGACCGGCAGGTCTTGGTGCTCTTTGAGGACCGGCTGTGCCGCTCGACCGACGGCGGCGACTCCTGGCAGGAGGCGGGCGACGCCCGTCTGCGGCGGCAATTCGAGGACCACTGGACCGCGCTGGCCGTTGCACAGGCGCGCGACGGCCGCCTGGTCGCCTTTGTGGGCGACTATGGCGGCGCCGTGTTGGCGGTGCGGCCCGATGAGCTTTCGTGGGCGCCGCTGGCTGTGCCGCCGCTGGAATGAACCCTCGCCCCCAGGGTGCAAGTGAGCCAGGCCCTCGTCACGAGGGCGTTAGAGACGAGAAGGGAGGTCAGGTCCATGGCGGAGGACGTCTACCGGGCGCTGGCCCGGCGGCTCGACGAGATCCCCAACGGCTTTCCCCCGGCCCCCGATGGCAGCGAGCTGCGGCTCCTGGCCCGCCTCTTCGGCCCGCTGGAGGCGGCCCTGGCGGCGCAGATGCGGTTGACCCCCGAAACGGCGACCGAGATTGCCGCGCGTAGCGGCGGCGACGTGCAGGCCGTGCAGGCGCTGCTCAAGGGGATGGCGAGGCGCGGGCTGATCCGCGCGGAGCGCGGCAAGGGCGAGGTGCGCTTTGCTTTGATGCCCTTTGTGGTCGGCATCTACGAGATGCAGCTCGAACGCCTCGATGCCGAGCTGGCCCGCCTCTTCGAGGCGTACATGCAGCACGCCTTCCCCCAAGTGCTGGCGGCGCAGCCGGCGTTGCACCGGGTGATCCCGGTGGAGCAATCGGTGCCGGTCGACGTCGAGGTACTGCCCTTCGAGAGCGCCTCGCAATACCTGGAGCAGGCGTCGGCCTGGGGTGTGGTGGATTGCATCTGCCGCAAGCAGCAGCAGTTGTTGGGCAAGGGCTGCGGGCGGCCGCTCGACGTCTGCCTGGTGCTCAGCACGGTGCCGGGTGCCTTCGATCGCTCCTCGGTCATCCGCCCTCTGACGCGCGAGGAGGCCCTGGCCACCCTGGTGCGGGCCGAGCAGGCGGGCCTGGTGCACTCGGTCAGCAACACCCAGGGCGGCATCTGGTACATCTGCAACTGCTGCACCTGCTGCTGTGGCATCATGCGGGGCATCTCGCAGTATGGCATCGCCCAGTCGGTGGCCCACTCGGCGTTCTGGTCGGTGGTGGAGCCGGAGCTGTGCAGCGGCTGTGGCTCTTGCCTGGAGATCTGCCCCTTCGGAGCGCTGAGCGAGGAAGGGTCGGTCCCACGGGTCGACCACAGCCGCTGCGCGGGGTGTGGGCTGTGCAATACCGTCTGCCCGGAGGACGCCATCCGCCTCGAGCGCCGGCCGCCGGGCGAGGCTCCCACCGTGCCGCCCGACATGCAGGCCTGGCTCGAACAGCGCGCCGCCCACCGCGGCCTCGACCTGGACGCCATCCAATAGCAACGGGATGCACCACGAAGCACACAAAGGTAGCATGTCCTTTGTGTGCTTCGTGGTTAGGCAGCCTCGGTTCCCCTGAGTGCCCCAGGGTTCCCGGAACCCTGGGCCAAGCGGCGCCATTCTCAGCCCGGAGCGTCATGCCACACGCCGCTCACGAGCACAGTCACTTTCAGCTCCGGGCATGCGCAGGGAATGTCATCAACACCAGGTTCTGCGGGCCTTCCAACGCGGCGAATGCCGGTCTGCTAGGGGTCCTGGCTACATATAACGCCGACCTTGAAAAGGCCCTGACACGGGCGCAGCTCACTTAGGGGACGGCTCAAGCTCGTTCGCTCCCCAACGGCGTGATGCGGATCGCCCTAGCCCGAGGTTCTGTGCGGCCCGGAAAGGGGGTACCCCGAGTTGGGGCCTTGGGTTGAACGCTCTGCGCGCGCCCGAACCCCGCAACTCAGCGCCAGAGGTGCTCACGATGGAGCAGGGCTCCGGCATGCCGCAGGGTTTCGGGCCGGGCATGGGGGGCTTTCGGCCCGAGCTTGTTCGGGCCCCCCCGACGCCTTCCCGCGGCGTAGTTACGGCCGCGGCATACCCGGCTGGTTGGAGTATGACGTGCCCACCTCTCGCCGCACCTTCCCCCTGGCCAGCGACGCGAACACGCCGGCGGTGCACAGCACGGCCAGGATGCCGAAGAGGGTGTGGGCGCTGGCGACAAAGGGCGCAAAGACCTCGGGCGTCACCGCCACGCGGCCCATGTACAGCGACAGGATGAGCATGGCGATGGCGGTGCTGGTCGTCTGGCCGGTGAGGCGCATGGTGCCGAGGACACCCGAGGCCACGCCGTAGTGCGGCCGGTCGACCGAACTCATCACGGCGTTGGTGTTGGGTGAGGAGAAGAGGGCAAAGCCCAGGCCCAGCAGGATCAGCGCGGCCGTGATCAGGCCCATGGGGGTGCCCTGGCCCAGGAATGCCAGCACCACGAGCCCCAAGACTGTCAACACCATGCCTGCCGACGCGACCAGCCGGGGCTCCACCCTGTCTGACAGGCGGCCGGCCAGGGGCGAGAAGATGGCCTGCATGGCCGGCTGCGCCAGGAGCACCAGGCCGGCCCGCTGCGGGCTCAGCCCCTGGATGTACTGCAGGTACAGGCTCAGATAGTAGCTCACGGCATTGGTGGCGCTGTAGTTGAACAGGGCGGCCAGGTTCGAGAAAGCAAAGATGGGGTTCTTGCGGAACAGGCCGATCTCCAGCACGGGGCTGGCCTGCCGGCCCTCCCAGAGGACAAAAACCGCCAGCCCCAAGAGCCCGGCCCCGAGCAACACCGCCCCCCTGGCCTGGGGCAGTTGCGAAAAGCCGTACATCACCGCCACCAGCGCCAGCCCGTAGACCACCGAGCCCGCCAGGTCGAAGGATTGGCCACGGGCCTCGGCCCATTCGGCCTTGAGTTTCCAGAGGGCGAGGACAACGATCAGGAGCGCCAGGGGCAGGGTGGCCAGGAAGACCGCGCGCCAGCCCAGCGTCTGGGTGAGCAGGCCGCCCAGGAATGGCCCCAGCGATAGGCCCAGGTAAGTGGCGGCGACGTTCACGCCCAACGCCCGGCCCCGCTCGGCCGGCGGGTACACCGAGGTGAGGATGGCCGTGCCGGTGCCAAAGATCATCGAGGAGCCAAGCCCCTCCACGGTGCGGCAGATGACGAGCATCGGCAGGGAGACCGAGGCGGCCGAGAGGATGGTGGAGACGGCATAGATGGCAACGCCCCAGATAAAGACCTTCCTGCGGCCGTGGATGTCGGCAAAGCGGCCCATGGGCACCAGGAACATCGCAGCCGCCAGCGAGTAGGCCAGCGTCACCCAGCCCAGCGAGACGGCGTCGCTGGCGAACTCGCTGCCGATGGTCGGCAGGGCAATGACGATGGAGGAGACCATGAAGGGGGTCAGGAAAGAAGCGATGCTGGCCACCACCAGAGCGCTGCGCCTGATTGAGGATTGATCCATGGGCGAATGGGCCTCCGTAGGGTCGGTGCGCCCGCGGGGGCGCTGCGTGTGGGTCTACCGGCTCGACCGGCGCCGGGCCGGCTCGACCGGCCCATACGGGGTGGGGATGTACTCCACCGAAGGGCGCCGCATCCCCGCCTGGGGGAAGAGGCTCATGATCTCATACACTTCCTGCGGCATGTCGGTGCTCACCGGCAGGCCCAACTGCCTCGCCTCATCGACGGTGATCGGATAGTCGTGGGTCCACGTGCCGGTGGAAAGGGTCTCGGCCAGCGCAGCGGCCTGCTCGGCTGGCATGCGGTCGCTCAGGATGCGCGTGACGGTGTGTTGCACCTGAGCGATGGCCTTGCGCGCCTGATCGGCCATGATCAGGGTCTGGTCGTCGATCTCATTGATGTCCTTCTGCTCGAGGACCTTGAGCACCGAGGCGGCCGGGCATTGGCCGAGCTGGGGGTCCACCGGCCCCAACACGGCGTTCTCGTCCATGACGATCTGGTCGGCGGCCAGGGCGATCAGCGTGCCGCCCGACATGGCATAGTGCGGCACAAAGACGGTCACCGGCGCCTCGCGCCGCTGCAGGGCGCAGGCGATCTGCTCGGCAGCCAGCACGAGCCCCCCAGGGGTGTGCAGGATCAGGTCGATCGGCACCTTGGGGTCGGTGAGCTTGATCGCCCGCAGGATCGCCTCCGAGTCCTCGATGCCGATGTAGCGCGCCAGGGGGATGCCCAGAAGCGAGATTGTCTCCTGGCGGTGCACCAGCGCGATGACGCGGCTCTTGCGCTTGATCTCCAGCCGGTGCAGGGCGCGGCGGCGCGCCGCGTCGAGCATCCCCTGGCGGACCATCGGCTGCAGCGACATGAAGAAGAACAGGAGGAGGAGCAGGAACGAAAACGGATCGGAGAACATGCCTCTACACTCCAGTCCCCTCTACCAGGGCCAGTACTCGTCGGCATGGAAGTGCCTGTACTGGCGCCGTTCGAATAGCTTGACCGTGAGCAGGCCGGCCAGGAAGCCCCCCACATGGGCCCACCAGGCCACGCCGCCATAGGTGTCGACCGGGCCGGATACCCCCAGGGCGAAGAGCCCGTTGAAGAGCTGCGACACGAACCAGAAGCCGATAAAGATCAGGGCGGGCACTTCGATGAACCAGGGCAGCAGGAACCCGGGGATCAGCGTGAGCACCCGCGCCCCTGGGAAGAGCACGAGGTACGCGCCCATCACTGCCGAGATGGCGCCGCTGGCACCGATGGTGGGCACGACCGAATCTGGGCTGACCAGCACGTGGGCGGCTGCCGCAGCCAGGCCGCCCAGCAGGTAGAAGGCCAGGTAGCGGCCGTGGCCCATGCGGTCTTCGACGTTATCGCCAAAGATGTAGAGCACCCACATGTTGCTGATGAGGTGCCACCAGCCGCCGTGAAGGAACATCGAGGTAAAGACCGTCCAGACCTGGGCCGGGCCAGGGTCGGCCAGGAAGCGCGCCGGAACCAGGCCAAAGGTCGTGGTCAGGGCGTTGAGTTGGCGCGTGCTGAGGGAGGCTTCAAAGAGAAAGATGACGACGTTGGCGGCGATCAACAGCCAGTTCATCACCGGCAGGTCGCGGGCACGCACAGTATCGCGAAGCGGTAACATTCACCCCTGCTTTCGCTCGCTCCAAGCACCCAAAGCAGCGCACGCTGCCTTACTGGCATTGTAAGGGCAAGCCAACAACAAGTCAAGAGAGGCGCGCGAGGCGCGAGGCGGGTGTATCCTACAATCGCCGCTGAATCTGTGGGCTAAGACTTGGTAATGGCTGCACTCCATGCTATAATCGCGCTGCCTGGCGCCCGTCGGAGTTCCGCTCATCTGCCGCAGCGTTCTCCCACCCTCAGAGCCGGTTCCAGAGGCTGCCCAGCCCATTTCCCTCCCTGCAGAGGAGCCGTCTGTGCCCAGAGATATGCGCGTCCCGCTCATAGGACTATCTGTGATTCTTGCTGCCGCCGTGGCCTGGCTCGCAGTGGCGCGGCCGGTGCAGGGCACCGTACGCGACGCTGAAACCGGCGGGCCGCTGGCCGGGGCAACGGTGCAGGTGGGCGCCCAGGAACTGGCCGCCGACGGCCAGGGGCGATTTGCCGCGGCAGGGGTGCGCGGGGTGGCCACGGTGTGGGCGTCGGCGGGGGGCTACGAGCCTGCCCGCACGAGGCTGCCCCTGGCGATGCTGGTCGGCATACAACATGAGCTCGACCTCAACCTGCAGCCCACGCAGGTGACGGGAACGGTCACCGATGCGGCCACCGGCCGGCCCGTCGCCGGGGCCACGGTGCAGGCGGGCCAGCAGCAGGCGCAGACTGACGCGGAAGGGCGCTACACCCTCAAGCGCCTGCTGCCCCGTACGCCCATCATGGTCCGTGCCCGGTACTACCAGGAATCCGCTCCGGTGCTCTACGAGGGCCAGGCCACGGCTGACCTGACGCTGGCCCTGCTTCCGGTGACGGTGCAGGTGCTGAACCTCTACAGCGGCGAGCCCCTGCCTGGCGCCCAACTGGCCGCAGGCGGCCAGACGGCCCAGGCCGACGCCGAGGGCCGGGCCACCTTTGCCCGCGTCGA
>Ga0078972_1013753_pt1 | contig 13174 bp, 6 predicted proteins | sample YelNatPaOPGAMG01_FD_67568 | JGI IMG/M metagenome (GOLD analysis project Ga0078972, IMG submission 67568) | Hot spring thermophilic microbial communities from Obsidian Pool, Yellowstone National Park, USA - OP-RAMG-01 (SPADES assembly) (version 2) | ecosystem: Environmental > Aquatic > Thermal...
CTTCAGGGACAGAGCCTCTTTCTCGGTAAGTTTGAGAATCAATCGGGCGGCCTCACGGGGATTTACGGCCCCTTCAGGGCTTACCTTTACAACCAGTTCGAGTCTGGCGTCCTTGGCGTCAAGATCGGCAATCCACGTCTTCAAGTCTCTCTCGCGGCGTCTGCCTTTGCGCTCGTCGGTCATAACGAGGGCGGCGCTTTCCTGAAATTCCCGAATTCGCTCCTCGAGCGCGTCGGGGGAGATAACGTTCTCAACGCTGATATGATACCTAATGTAACGAATTCTACCAGAAAATACTGGTTCGTTCAAAGCTGTTTCTTCGAGGGACACAGGCCATAGATTCGGAGGCAACGCGGTTCTTAAGATATCCAGGAGGCTGTCTGGGCCGCCATGATAGTCAAGGATATCGAAATCCACAAATTCACATTCACTTTCGACGCCCATGCCGAGAGGCGGTGAAAATCTCATGCGAGGATGAGGGTGGAACCCTTGGGAATACGCGAGCTCCAAACCGGCGCGACGAAAAGCTCTGTGAAACGATCGTTCGATGTCGTGATGACCGAGCAGCGTCATGAACCCCTTTTTGGCATATTGTAGCCGAAACCTTCTTGGAGACGGCTGCACAGCACCTGAACTCGGGGTTGCTTCAATTGATATATCCCTTGTGAGCGGTGGAGCGAGCCGCGGGTATATCTTGTCAAAATCACATGCGCCGCAGCCGAGGCATTGGCCTGAACGACAGTCTTGGGAGCCCTCTTCTCGGAGCGCCTTGCGCCATTCGTCGACGAGGAATTCCTTCGAGACGCCTGCGTCAATGAAATCCCAAGGCAGCGTCTCGTCAAGATTCCTAGCCCGCAAGTAACGTGCGGGATCGAGGTCATGTTGCGCCATGGCGTCGAGCCATATGGGCAATTGAAGTTGATCGTCCCAGCCGTCAAAGCGCGCGCCCTTGGAGTATGCGGTCTCGATGACTTTTGAGATGGCCTCATCGCCTCTGGCGAGCAAGCCCTCGACAAAAGACATCTCCGGAGTATGAAACTTGACTTTTAATCGCATTTTTTGGAGCGACCGGCGCACGTGACTTTGGCGCCTCTTGATCTCTGCAATGTCTATTTGTTCGGCCCATTGAAAAGGCGTGTGCGCCTTGGGTACAAACGAGGATACCGAAACCGTGATCTTTCTTCCGCATGCCAGCTTTACGGCCTTTCTCGCCAGGTGAGCGATGCCTTCCAGGTCTGCATCCGTCTCGAGAGGCAGGCCGATCATGAAGTAGAGTTTTACCGACTGCCAGCCGCATTCAAATGCCTTTGTCAATGCGGTTTCCAGGTCTTCCTCGGTGTTGCCCTTGTTGATGATTCGTCTGAGTCGTTCCGTACCGGCTTCAGGCGCCAAGGTGAAGCCGGTCTTCCGCACCTTCCGAATCTCTTGGGCCATCCGGCTGTCAAAGGTATCAGTCCGGAGAGACGGCAACGAAATCGCCACCTTACGGGGCGCCAACGTTCTGTTGAGGGTCTCGATAAGGTCGGCGATATGCGAGTAATCCCCGGAAGAGAGGGACAGCAAAGCCACTTCCTCGTAACCAGTTTCCTGCAAAGACGTCATAACCAGATCAATGATGGAAGACGGCGACCGTTCTCTCACAGGGCGATAGACCATGCCCGCTTGGCAAAAACGGCATCCTCTTGTACAGCCCCGGGCAATCTCAACGCCAATCCGGTCGTGCACGGCCTCACAGGACGGAACGATCAGCCTCGTCGGAAAGGGCGCCTGGTTCAAGTCGTCAACCACGCGCTTTTTTACGGTCTCTTGGGGCTCATGGAGAGCTGGCACATATACCCCGGATATTGCCTTCATATACCTTAAGAGTTCTGCGCGACTTTGGCCGGATCGCTTCCAATGGATATAGCGTTGCGCAATTTCCAGGATAACATCCTCAGCCTCGCCAATGACAAAGGCGTCGATAAACCGCGACATGGGCGCAGGATTGAGGACCACAGGGCCGCCGGCAATGACCAGTGGGTCTGCCTGGGAGCGATCTTGAGAGCGAAGCGGTATCCCCCCCAGATCGAGCATTTGCAATACCGTCGTGGCGCAGAGTTCATACTGGAGAGAAAACCCCAGTACGTCGAGTTCTTTCAACGCAGTTCCCGTCTCCATTGTCGTGAGCGGGACCCCTTGGTCTCGCATGATTTTCTCCATGTCTGGCCAGGGGGCGAACACCCGCTCTGCATACAGTCTCGGATGCGCATTGACAATGGAATAGAGTATCTTCAGTCCAAGGTGAGACATGCCAATCTCATAGACGTCCGGGAAGGCCAATGCCATGTGAAACTCGACGGACCCAAGGTCTTTTATGACGCTGTTGATTTCTCGTCCTACATATCGCGCTGGTCTCTGGACGCTGAGATAGTGCTCGGGCCTGAGCCGCATCTCAGGCGTCGCAGCAAAAAGATGCGGTGAAGCGGTGGAGATCGTATTCATGAAGAAGAATTCACCCTATGAAAGTAGCGTCAGCTTATTTTTTTATGATAGCATACCTTCTATCAACACTTTTGAGAATGACTATAGTTCATGTCTGCAATTGCGGCCGAATATTTCAGGAATGGCCGCATTTCCAATGGAGGTTACTGATTTATGTCGGATTTCGAAGATCATCCACTCTACGGGCTTATGCATCCCCGGAGTGTTGCTTTTTGGGGGGCGTCGAATGATCCCATGGCGATGGGGAGCGTTCAATTGGGTGAACTCCTGGCCATGGGGTTCCAGGGTCCCATCTACCCCATTCATCCCACGCAAAAACAGGTGCTGGGGCTGCGTGCGTACGCCCGAGCCACAGACGTAGAAGGGCCTGTGGACCTGGCGATCCTCGTCCTCCCCACCAGGGTGGTGCCTGAAGTCCTGGACGATTGCGGTAAGAAAGGCATTAAATTTGCCATCATCGTATCAGCCGGCTTCGCAGAAACCGGTTCCGAAGGTCAGACGCTGCAACAACAGATCGTCTCCATCGCAAATCATTACGGAATAAGGTTTTTGGGCCCCAACTGCATTGGGGCGGTGAATCCGCGACACAAGCTCAATACCACCTTTTATCCGTACGAAGCCACCCCAGGATTCATTGGGATGGCATCTCAGAGCGGCAGTTTCGTCACCCAGATGTTCATCCATCTTGCAAAATTTGGGCTCGGATTCAGTCAAGGCCTCAGTGTAGGCAACGAAGCAGTGACAGACATCACTGACTGCCTCGAATATCTTGGCAAATGCCCTTGGACAAAAGTAATCGGCCTTTATATCGAGGGGATCAGACGGGGCCGCGATTTTTTGCGCGTCGCGCAAGAAGTATCCCGAAGGAAACCCATCGTGGCCTATTACGTGGGGGGATCGGCGTCAGGCCGCCAGGCGGGGCTTTCTCATACAGGCGCCCTGGCTGGCAGAGATGAGGTTTACAACGCCGCGTTCGCGCAGACCGGCGTCATTCGCGCGACGTCCATGGAGGAACTCTTCGATTTTTGTTGGGTGCTCGGGAGTCAGCCTTTACCAAAAGGAAATAGGGTCGCTGTCTTGACCAACAGCGGCGGTCCCGGCGCAGCGGCTGCGGATGCAGCGGAACGAAGCGGCCTTGTGCTCGCGCGATTCAGCGAGACGACGAGAGAAGCGCTCCGGGCGCTGCTCCCGCACACCGCAAGCTATGCCAATCCAGTGGACATGACCTTTGCCAGAAACTACTCCGATTACTATGAAACGATTCCAAGAATTCTCTTGGAAGATGAAGGAGTTGACTCTCTCTTCATGTACTTCTTGGTTCCGCACAAGAGAGTCATCACGTCGGTCTTGAATGCTATGACAGGCGGATCAGGGGACCCCCAGGCAATGGCCGTGGAGTACATGAAAACCCAGGCCCGTGCAGTGACATCATTGGCTGCCAGCTATGGCAAACCCCTTGTCGGGGGCAGTTTCTATACCAGGGACGAACTCTTCATCCGTGAATTGCAAGACCGAGGGCTGCCAGTGCTTTCGAGTCCTGAAAGGGCTGTCCGAGCCTTGGGCGCGCTGGCGCGATATGCGGCGTTTCGTCGCGACGCATGAAATGACGTCACAAAATAGCGCCCATTGCCATAATGTGTGCGCCTGGCCGCAGATGGCATCCAGCAGGACAAAATGTTAGGCTGCCTGCCTTGTCAAAGCGTTTGCCAGCTTTTATAATCATGTGAAGGCCTTAGTGCAGTTTAAGGGCTCCAATCCTAGGGGCTCGCGCGTGATGTTCGAGATGCGTTATCCACTCTGCCGGCGCCAGGGAGGGCAACGCTCTTAGTTGAGCCATGGCCGTCCCAAAATGTGAGGCTCCTCGGAGCTGCTTTAGGCAGTTTTCCATTATCAACCCCAAGTCCAAACAGACGGTTGGTCTTTGCTCAATCACTGCATCCAAAGGCAACATACAGCTCGACGCGGTGTGGTACAGTATCCCTGGTCGTTCGGCAAAAGGGGACGTTGCGTATTTGAGCATGAGATAGAGCGGCCATAGCGCCAATAGGGGCCGCAACAGCGCCGGCTGTATTGATTCAAGCAGATTCAACGGAGGGTCAAACGCTCATGAGCAGCCATATTGATTGGAGTTCATCGAAGACGCAACTGATGTGCGTCCTTTTGTTCATTGTCCTCGGTGGACTGTTGGGCGCGTCTTCTTGCATGGCGCAGAAGACGATCCTCCATCTCGACTCCTACCATCAAGACTATGACTGGTCCAGCTCCATCCATCGAGCTGTCGGAAGCCATGAGACCAACGCTCCATTGAGTGAGACCAGGCACACAAGAGCGGTTATTCAGGAGAGCGCCAATGCCTTCCAGTCAGGCCGCCGTCAGATTGCAAGACTCGGCCAGGCAGCGACTGACCACGATGTTCTTGAAGGAGCCGCACGCATCGAAGGCTCTGACCCAGTCAGAGCTGCCGAAAGAGAATTGTTGAGCATCTTTTTCCCCGTCATTGGCCTGCTTGTGGTGGGAATTTTGGCTCTTCTTGTCATTATTTTATACCGACGTCGATATGAGAAAGCGCTTCGGCGCAGCGAACAGCGGTATCGAGATCTGTTCGATCACTCGCCGGACATCATTTACACGCACGATATGGACGGCAATTATACCTCGGTGAATGAGGCTGGCCTCAAAATCCTGGGCATGTCGAGGGACGAGTTCATAGGCATGAATTTCAGAAAACTGGTAGATCCCGAGTTCTTGCCCACAACCGAAAACTTCTTCCGCATGAAACTCGAGGGCAAGGTGCACCAGACCGGCCCATATCAACTCGCTGTCAAGGCCAAGGACGGGAGGACCGTATGGTTCGAGGTGAATACCAGGACTATCTTTCAGGACGGCAAAGCCGTTGGCGTCCAAGGGGTTGCTCGCGACATCACCGAGCGAAAACTTTTAGAGCAACAACTCGAAGAGGCCCAAGAACGGTACAGATCGTTTGTCGAAGAAGCTCAGGACGGCATTATAGAAACGGATGCCAAGGGGCGCTTCACTTTTGTGAATGAGATCACCACAAAAACTACTGGGTATTCGAGGTCCGAGCTGCTTGGCAAATCGTATTTGGACCTTGTCGATCCCGAATTTCGGGAGACAGCGAAGAGCCTTTATCGTTCACAGCTTGCTCGGAAAGATCAAGCCGTCTATGTAGAGATGCCGATTCTAGCCAAAGATGGAAGGCGAATATGGCTCGGAGTCCGTACCTCTGTGTTTCTCGAAGGAGATAAGCTGAAGAGCGTTCGTTCCATTGCGAGAGATATTACTGAGCGAAAGAAAGCTGAAGAGGCGCTGAAAGAGAGTGAGAGGAGATACAAAGAGCTCTATCGAATGATGAGACTCATGTGCGACAACGTGCCTGACATGATTTGGGCAAAGGATGTGGACAAAAGATTTCTCTTTGCCAATCGCGCAATTTGTCATGACCTCTTGGGAGCTCAGGATACCGATGAACCAGTGGGCAAGACCGACATGTTTTTTGCCGAGCGGGAGCGAAGTCTTCATGCTGATAATCCTCATTGGCATACCTTCGGCGAGATTTGCGCTGATTCAGACGCCGTTGTCATGGAAGAGAAGGTTCCCCGTCGATTCGACGAATTCGGAAATGTCAAAGGACAGTTCCTGTATCTGGATGTTTACAAGGCCCCTTTGTTGGATGAAGCGGGAAACATGATTGGAACCGTCGGCTGCGCGCGGGTGGTCACTGAGGAGAGGCGGCGAGAAGAGGAACAGGCGCGGTTGATCACCGCAATCAACCAGACTGCCGATACTGTTATGATAACAGATACGAAGGGCGTTATTCAGTTTGTCAATCCGGCATTCGAGAAGATTACAGGGTACTCGAGAGAAGAGGTGCTGGGGAAAACTCCCAGTGTACTCAAGAGTGGGAAGCACAGTCCTGAGTTCTATAAAACATTGTGGCGCACCCTACGTGAAAAAAAGGTGTGGACCGGTCATTTTATCAACAAAAAAAAGGATGGGACCCTCTATGAAGAAGATGCAACCATAACCCCTGTGAGGGACTCGTCGGGCCGCGTCACAAGCTATGTCGCGGTCAAGCGAGACGTTACAAATGAGGCTATGCTGCAGAAGGAGCTGCTGCATTCCCAGAAAATGGAGGCCATTGGCACACTCGCCGGCGGAATTGCTCACGATTTGAACAACGTGTTGCAGGTAATTTTGGGATACTGTCAGCTTTTGACGCCGAGACTCCAGGATGACACCGCCTCAAAAGGTCTGCAGGCCATCGCCACAGCCACCCGGAGGGCAGGCGACCTCGTCAGTAGGGTGCTGACCTTCAGCCGCAAGATCCAGACCGAAGCCCGGCCTCTTGAACTCAATCACGAGATAAGACGTATTCATGAATTACTGCAGCGGACGATTCCCAAAATGATTCAGATCCAACTACGGCTTGCAGACGATCTCCACTTGATCCATGCGGACGCTGTGCAAATCGAGCAGATACTCATGAATTTGTCGGTAAATGCGGCCCATGCGATGCCCGACGGCGGCGTACTGTCCATTCAAACGGAGAATGTGTCTTTAGACGAGGATTTTTGCAGTCGCCATGCTGGGGCTGTGCCAGGCGAATACATACTCCTTACCGTGAGCGACACAGGCTGCGGCATGGAAAAAGATATTCTGGAGCGTATATTCGAGCCGTTCTTCACCACTAAAAAGGTTGGCGAAGGCACTGGGCTGGGTCTGTCAATGGTCTATGGCATCGTGGCTGCCCACAATGGTTTCATACTATGCGATAGCCAGCCAGGTGCTGGCGCGACGTTCCGCATTTATTTCCCCAGGTTTTATCCGCAAGTGGAGGAGGCAGCGGTCCAGGAATCCACCGGCAGCCTTTTGGGCAACGAGACCGTCCTCCTTGTGGATGACGAGGATGAGGTGGTGAGCCTGGCCCGAGACGCCTTCGCCGGTTATGGATACACGCTGTTGACGGCCAGAACCGGCGAAGAGGCGTTGGAGCTTTACAAGGCCCAGGGCAATGACATCGACATCGTTGTGTTGGATCTGGTGATGCCTGGCATGGGCGGCAGGACATGTCTCAAAGAACTGATAAAGCTGGATCCTACGGCGCGCGTCGTGATTGCCAGCGGCTTTGCCACGGAGGAGACGGTGAAGCAGGTGCTCAAATCAGGGGCTCGATCGTTCGTGAAAAAGCCGTTTGAATTTGAAGACCTTCTGCTGGAGATTCGAAAGGTGTTGGATGAGGGGCGCCCAAAATAGTGGAACGCAAGAAAATCGCTCAAAAAATGTTTTGCGCAATCGGGCAATTTGTCTGGAAATCAATATAGAAAGAGCCTGTTACCGCTTGGCCGCGAGCCTGTCAAAAGTTATCGCTTCAAATGAGGCTCTTGTGTGGCGCCTTCGCGCTGGCCGAGGCACTTTGCACAGACGCCGAGCACTTGCAGGTGCTTGGCGTCCGCACGGCCCCATGTTTCAACACATGGCGGCAAAGGTACTTCGTCGAGTTCAGGCCATTGGAAATCGGCAATTGCCTTGCACCGAACGCACACCAGGTGGTGATGATGGGCCACATTGGGATCAAAGCGCGTCCTGTCCTGGATGATATAAACTTTCGCCACCAATCCACACTCGGCGAGGGTGCTGAGCGTCCTGTACACCGTGTCCAGAGAAATGGTTGGGAGCTTTTTTCTGACCAACTCAAAAACGTCTTCTGCGGTGGGGTGATTGTTGGATCTCACAACTTCAAGAAATATTTCAAGGCGTTGCGGCGTGACCTTGATGCCATATTGCTTGCACACCTGCCTGAATGCCGCTATTTTTTCTTGACGGAATTGATCCTCGTTATGGGCCATAGTCATGAGCTGCACCCAGGCAAATGCGCGCCTTTCATGTTGCCGCGAAATGCAGCGACTGCGGCTTCCACACTCTCATACATGTCAACCACTTGACTTAGACGGACCAGCCGAAAAAGGGATTTCAAATGCTGTGAAGGCCCCGCGATCTTCATCTCGCCGTTATTTCTCTTGACAAACCGCCAGGATGCGACCAAGGCGCCGCTTGCACTGCTGTCGATAAAATAGGTGTTGGACACGTCGATGACTAACTTCATGCCTTCAGGTGAGTTTGTCTCCATGACGAGTTCCTTCAGTTTGGGCGCGGATGTGGCGTCAAATCGCCGATCAGTAGTGATAACCACGACATCATTTATGTGGCGTCGTTCCATGGCGGTTGTCCTTTCCAACCCTATGCCTTCGAGCCTTGCGTATCCCAGGAGGCTGAGGGGATTGCGTCTATGTGGCTGCACAAAGATATAACTCAGACGAAAAAAAATGGACAGAATTTCATAGCGAGACGAGAGGCAAACGTACGGATTATTGCTGTTGAAACAAATTGCTCCATCAACTATAATGAAGCCGCCACGCAGGAAGTCTTTATTTTCTCGATACAAAACAGAATGGAGGTGGCCTTGACCTTGAAGAGGACGCCGAGAGTATTGGTTGCAAAGCCTGGATTGGACGGACATGACAGAGGCGCCAAAGTCATTGCGCATGCGCTCAAAGACGCTGGTTTCGAGGTTATTTACACAGGACTGCATCAGACCGTTGAAATGATAGTCGAAGCAGCGATTCAAGAAGATGTTGATGTGATAGGATTATCCATCATGTCAGGCGCGCACTTACCCATCTGCCAGAAACTCTTTCAACTCTTGAAGGAAAAGGGCGCCACGGACATAATGGTACTAGTCGGCGGAGTCATCCCCAGCCGAGACATACCGGCTCTGAAGGCCATGGGCGTAAAAGAGGTTTTCCCAGGCGGCTCCGATATCCATGCGCCCGCCTCTTTCATTAAGCAGCAACTCAGTGCAGAGGCAATGCCATGAGCGAAACAGACGAAATTTACCAGCCCATACATCACGTGCGCGTGATCACCGCTGCCTCGTTGTTTGACGGCCACGACGCGGCCATCAACATCATGCGAAGGATTCTGCAATCTTCAGGGGCAGAGGTGATACACCTCGGTCACAACCGGTCGGTCGCTGAAATAGTGACCGCCGCAGTGCAGGAAGACGTGCAAGCCATAGGGGTGAGTTCGTACCAAGGCGGTCACATGGAATTTTTTAAGTACATGGTGGACCTGCTCAAAGAGTATGAATGCGGGCACATCAAGATTTTCGGAGGCGGCGGCGGGGTCATCGTGCCTGAAGAAATAAGGGAACTCGAGGCCTATGGCGTCGCCAAGATATACAGCCCAGACGATGGACGCGTCATGGGTCTCCAGGGGATGATCAATCACTTCCTTAGGCTCAGCGATTTTCCATTGAGCGACGGCAAACTGGACGGCGATCTCTCAGGGCTGACATGGGACAATTGGCGCGTCATCGCTCGAACCATCACTGCGGTGGAGGTAGCCAAGGCGTCTGGCAATGGAGATTTACCCGCTATCCTCTCGCGCCTGGAAGCGAAGATCGATAATCGCGTGGTTCCTGTGGTGGGGATTACAGGGACAGGAGGAGCTGGCAAGTCGTCCTTGACAGACGAGATTGTGCTGCGATTCCTCAACGATCAGCCAGGCAAGAAGGTCGGCATCATATCGGTGGACCCCAGCAGGAGGAAGACAGGAGGGGCCCTCCTGGGCGACCGCATAAGGATGAATTCCATAAACTCCGAAAGGGTATATTACCGGTCCATGGCCACAAGGAGTTACGGAACAGAGGTGCCGGCGCATCTCGAAGAATCGTTGATGGTGTTGAAAGCGGCCGGCATGGACCTGATTATCGTGGAAACAGCGGGAATAGGCCAAGGAGATGCCGCAATCGTGCCCCTCGTGGATGTCTCCTTGTACGTCATGACGTGCGACTTCGGATCTCAGACCCAATTGGAAAAGATTGACATGCTGGATTTTGCCGACCTCGTTGCTGTGAACAAATTCGATCGACACGGCTCAGAGGACGCGCTCCACGATGTTCGGAAACAGATCCAAAGGAACAGAGCGGAATTTACCAGGCCCCTCACCGATTTTCCTGTGTATGGGACGATAGCCTCTCGATTCAATGATGATGGAGTGACAAGTCTCTATGTGGGCCTTATACATGCCATCAACAACAAGACAGGCTTAGATTGGCAGACGAGTCTCGAGGAACGTCCTGATCGCATGCCGTCGTCTCGGACAGTGATCATTCCCACCGAGAGGAGCGGCTATCTATCGGACGTGGCGGAAACGGTAAGAAAATATCATGCGTGGGGCAAAGAGCAATCGGAGCTTATTCGCCGACTATGGCAGCTTGACGCCGCAAGCATGGCATTAAATCGAGCTGGAATCCCCGACGACGCTGAATCCATACAACAAATACGAAAACTCCAGGATGAAATCGAAAAAAGTCTCGATCCCCAGGCCCTGGCGTTGGTGGGAGAGTGGCAGGACCTGAAGGATGCCTATTCCGGCGAAGAATATGTCTTCACGGTGCGCGGCCGCAAGATCCCCACGAAGCTCAAAACAAAAACGCTGAGCGGCACCATGCTCCCCCGGGTGATACTGCCATCCTATTCCGATCCTGGCGAGATTCTCCGCTGGCGACTCAAGGAAAACCTCCCCGGCATGTTTCCCTACACCGCAGGGGTCTTTCCCTTCAAGCGACAGGATGAAGAACCCACAAGGATGTTTGCAGGCGAGGGCGACGCGTTCAGGACCAACAGGCGGTTCCATTATCTCTCGGAAAACAGCGTGGCCAAAAGATTGTCAACCGCGTTTGACAGCGTGACGTTATATGGCAGGGATCCCGATATCCGTCCTGACATTTATGGAAAGATCGGGACATCCGGGGTTTCCATATGCACGGTGGACGATGTGAAAGAGCTTTACGCTGGTTTCGATCTCTCCGCGCCAAACACCTCCGTCTCCATGACGATCAACGGCCCAGCCCCCATGATGCTGGCGATGTTTTTCAACGCGGCCATCGATCAGAAGTTAGATGCGTTTCGGCGAGAGTATGGCAAGGAACCATCCCCAGAGCAAAGGGCCGCAATCAAGTCCGACGTATTGAAAAATGTCAGAGGCACCGTCCAGGCGGATATCTTGAAAGAAGACCAAGGACAGAACACATGCCTGTTCTCCATCGACTTTTCATTAAAGATGATGGGAGACATTCAAGAATACTTCATCAAGAACTCCATCCGTAATTTTTATTCGGTGTCCATTTCTGGCTACCACATTGCTGAGGCAGGCGCTAATCCGATCACTCAGCTCGCTTTTACCCTTGCCAATGGTTTCACGTACGTGGAATATTACCTATCTCGCGGCATGCACATCGACGATTTTGCGCCGAATTTGTCGTTCTTCTTTTCCAACGGTCTTGAACCCGAGTATTCGGTCATCGGACGAGTTGCGCGCAGGATTTGGGCGATAGCCATGCGGGATAAGTATGGCGCCAATGAGAGGTCGCAGAAACTCAAGTATCACATCCAGACGAGCGGTCGATCACTCCACGCACAGGAGATCCAATTCAACGACATTCGAACCACCCTTCAGGCCTTGATAGCCATCTATGACAACTGCAACTCGCTTCATACCAATTCGTACGATGAGGCTATCACGACGCCGAGCGAAGAGTCTGTGCGCCGCGCCCTTGCCATCCAGCTCATCATCAACAAAGAATGGGGAATGTCCAGGGTGGACAACTGTAATCAGGGGAGCTTCATCATCGAGGAACTGACCGATCTCGTGGAAGAAGCGGTGCTCATGGAGTTCGATCGCTTGTCTCAGAGGGGCGGCGTTCTCGGGGCCATGGAGACGGGCTATCAGCGCACCAAGATTCAGGATGAATCCCTGTACTATGAAACGCTCAAGAGTTCCGGGGAATATCCGATCATCGGCGTCAATACCTTTCTCCGACGCGATGGAGATTATACGGAAAAGTGCGCGGTGGAGCTCGCACGCGGGACCGAGGAAGAAAAACGGTCCCAGCTCGAAAGACTCAAGAGATTCAAAGACCGCAATAAGGAAGAGGCCCCCAAAGCGCTGGAAAGGCTTTTCCAGGTCGTCCTCTCCAATGGAAACATCTTCGAGGAACTGATGGAAACGGTCAAATATTGCAGTCTCGGACAAATATCCGAGACGCTGTTCCGCGCCGGCGGCCAGTACAGGAGGACCATGTAGCGCGCCATGGCGTTGGCGAGCGAGGAAGCTCTCCCCAACTCAATAACGCGGCCGGCATTCCTTTGCAAATACAACAAGTTGCTCAGCCGCAGAAAGGGTTGAGAGACACACCGCAATTCGAGCAGCTTGTTGTTTATCCATTCAAGCAGGTTGCCATGCTGTCATTTCGAAGCCAGCGAGAAATCTTTGCCTGCAAAAACCAAGACGCCCCGGTTGCGGCTTCTCTTATCGTTGGAACCAGGTACGTACAATGGCAAGGGTTCAGTTCCCTTGTCTGCCACGCCGTTCTCGGAAGAGCCCTCGAACCCGATCGGACGCTCTTCTCACAGATACGGGTTCTCGAAATTTCTGTCGGAATGAGGGCCGCCTCGTCGAGCATGTGGCCGCTTTCGGCCCCCCCCTGACAGCCGCCAAAGGTCAACCTTTGTCATTTCGAGGGAGCGAGTCTCGAACGAAGTGAGAGGCTACGACTGAGAAATCTTGGTTTTCTCACCAGGATTTCTCGCTTCGCTCGAAATAACAGGGA
>Ga0078972_1013754_pt1 | contig 13172 bp, 11 predicted proteins | sample YelNatPaOPGAMG01_FD_67568 | JGI IMG/M metagenome (GOLD analysis project Ga0078972, IMG submission 67568) | Hot spring thermophilic microbial communities from Obsidian Pool, Yellowstone National Park, USA - OP-RAMG-01 (SPADES assembly) (version 2) | ecosystem: Environmental > Aquatic > Thermal...
GGAAATCTTTGTGGATGGCGCGGACGGCGTGTCAGCGTTACCCCTTACGTTATTCCGAAATGGCTAGTCTCTACTGCATGACTACCACCTGCTTATATTTGATTGCATCGCTAAGAACGGTAGGCCCTGCTCAGTTCTTCGGATCCGGGCCGATGAAGAAGCCGGCCAGGTGCTTTTTGGCCAGGAGGGAAAAATAGAGGGTGGTCAGAAGGAGCACGGCCGCGGTGATCCACAGGTCGAGGGAGCGGGCGTGGCCGAGGGTGCGGCCGAGAAAGGTGTAGAGGACGATCTCGGGCAGTTTGCCCAGGACGCTGACCAGGAAAAACGAGGAAAAGCGCATGCGGCTCAAGCCGGCCAGGTAACTGACCACGCTGGATGGTATCACCGGCACCAGCCGGGCGAGGAACACCAGGCGGGGGCCGTGCCGGGGATCGAGTCGGTTCAGGCGGTAACGGTTCGACGCCGCCTTCTGGTCCAGAAAGCCGCACCGGAAGAAACGGGCCAGATAGAAGGCGATGGAAGCGCCGATCATGGCCCCGGCCAGAGTGATGACCGTACCCCGCAGCACCCCGAAGATGAAGCCGTTGGCTCCGGCGACCACAAACAGGGGGATGGGGGTGAAGATAGTCTGCACGATCATCAGGACGATGCTGGCGGCGACCGTCCAGACCCCGAAGGAGCGCAGATACTCCGCCAACTCCCGGGAACGGGTGAAGTGCGGCAAGTGTTGGGCGGCCAGCCAGACCGCGGCCGCGAGCACTGCCAGTATAACCGCCGAGTACAACGGGAAGAAGGAACGCCTGCCCACCGGAACCCCCCTCGGTTGCGACTATTTCCAGCATACTTATTCCCCGAAAACAAATAATACGGTGTAAGCGATCGCTTTCCCTGCCTGGAATGGAACATTTTCGGCCCGAGTCGGCCAAAACAAGCCGGAAGGGGGCTTGCCCGTCTTGGGTTACCGCGTCATGTTCCGGCTCACCCTTTTGGCGCTCCTTCTTCTTGCACCGGCGCACCAAGCGGCGGCCGCCCCGGCCCTCACCGCCGAAGCCGCCATCCTGGTGGACCGGGATACCGGCCAGGTGATTTTCGCCCGCCATCCCGACCGCCGCATGAACCCCGCCAGCCTGACCAAGATGATGACCGGCCTTCTGGCGATCGAGGAGGGAAACCCGTCCGACGTGGTCACGGTCAGCCCCCGCGCGGCCAGGATCTGGGAGGGCCAGGTCATAGGTCTGGACGCCGGTGACCGCCTGCGTTTGCTGGATCTGGTGCGGGCCGCCCTGATCTATTCGGCCAACGATTCCACGGTGGCCATCGGGGAACACATCGCCGGATCGGAGCCGCTGTTCCTGGAACTGATGAACCTGAAGGCGGGCCTGCTGGGAGCCACCGGGACCAGGTACGCCAACACGAACGGGTACACCGATCCCAACCACTACACCACGGCCCGCGACCTGGCCACCATCGCCCGTTTCGCCCTTACCCGGCCTCTGTTCGCCGAGGTGGTGCGTACCCCCGCCGCCGTTGTGCACTGGATCGACCGGCCCCGGCGGATGGAGATCTATACCACGAACAGTCTCCTCGGCAGTTATGCCGGCCTCCAGGGGGTCAAGACCGGTACCACCGCGGCGGCCGGAAAATGCGTGGTGGTAGCGGCCGAAAGGGGTGACCGGCGCCTGGTCGCCGTCATCCTGCACAGCGCCGACCGCTGGGGTGACGCGGCCCGCCTTCTGGACTGCGGCTTCTACGAGGCCCAGGATTTCCCCATGGGCGTGAAGGGCAGCGTCGCCGCCGTGGCGCCGGTGGCGGGCGGGCGGGAGTTCTGGGTGCCGGTGGCCCTGGCGCGGGACGTGGTGTTGCGCCTTTTGCCCGAGGACCTGAAGGATCTGCGGCGGAGCTTCCGCCTGGAGACCCTCCGGGCCCCGGTCCAGGCGGGCACGGTCGTCGGGGAGGTTGTCTTCTCGTTGCGCGGCTCGGAACTGGCCCGCGCGCCGCTGGTGGCGGTGCAAGCGGTGCCCGGACCCCCCTGGTGGTCCCGGTTGCGGGCCGACCGATAAACAGTATATGATGCGGGCCTGCCGAAAAGCAGGTCCTTCTTTTTCGGTGACGAATCAAACTCCTATACGACAAGGAAGGCGGGATGCCGCGTGCGGGCCCTGGTAGTGCAAAACGTGGCCCTGGAGGGGCCGGGCCTTTTGGCCGGCGCCCTGGCCGGAGCGGGGTGGGAACTGGACATACGCCTCATGGAAGACCGCCGGATCCATCTTCCTCCGGACCTGGCCGGTTTTGACGCCCTGGTGGTCCTGGGCGGGCCGATGGGGGCCAACGACGATGCCGCCCACCCGTACCTGCCGCGGGTCGTGGCCCTGATCCGGGACGCGGCGCAGCGCGCCATCCCCGCCCTGGGTATCTGCCTCGGGGCCCAACTCATGGCGCGGGCCCTGGGTGGCGCCGTGTACCGCAACCCGGTGCCGGAGATCGGGTGGTACAGGGTGGCCCTGACCGAAGCCGGGCGGACCGCGTCCCTCTTCGCCGGGCTGCCGGATGAACTCACGGTCTTTCAATGGCACGGCGACACGTTCGACCTGCCGGCGCAAGCGGTGCACCTGGCCGCGTCCGAAGATTGTCCCCACCAGGCCTTCTCCTTCCGGGACCGTCTCTTCGCCCTGCAGTTCCACCTGGAGGTGACGCCGGAAATCATCGACTCCTGGCTTGCGGCCGGACCGGACGAACTGGAACGGTGCACGACGGTGGCCCAAACCCAAACCAGGACCCGGGAACTGTGGCCGGCCTACCGGGAGCAGGCGGCGGTTTTTCTGGCCAACATCGTGCGGCTTATGGGGGGGATGATTCCCCGTTGAAAACAGGATCAAGCCGGATCAGGTGACGGCTCACCGGGAGGGATGCTCTTGCCGGCGGGGCAATTTCCCCGACGGGGCCTTCGATCACGAGTCGCGGGGCTTTGGACGCACGGAACATATGGTGGGTGCCCGGTTCGACAGCCTGGGTGAAGCCCGAAAGCCCGAACAAGATTCCAGACCCGGAAGCCCTCGCTTTCCCTGGGAGGGTGACGCCATGTAAATCGCCGGCCCGCAAGGGACCGGCGCAACTGGTGGGTGTAGCTGGGATTGAACCAGCGACCCCTACCGTGTCAAGGTAGTGCTCTCCCACTGAGCTATACACCCAAGCATATGACCAGGGGGCTCACCTTGATTTTTTTCCTGGCCACCCCATATCCATCTGCCATCCATACTACCACAGGACGGGGCGGAATGCAAGGGGAATTTCGGGGCCTGACCCGGCGGGGTCCCACCGGCGCAAATCCCCAACGGCGCGGCCGGCCCGGTTTTCCTGCTTTCCCGAAACATGACCGGATTAAAATATTGACTTGCAATTCATAAGTTACCTTTTTCGGAATAAGGACAGCATATCCAAAGACCTTGTAAAAAAACCAGGATAGGCGTACGAAGTGGACAAGAATTAAGCCATTTTTACCGCTAGAAACCTCCCCATACCACCGTATATGCATTTTTGACGCTTCATATACTAGAGCGGGAGGGTGGGTAAATAATGTCTCACGCTATTTCTATCGGCATTGCCAAACATACCGACGCCTTCAGAGACACCCTGGACCGAAAAATCCGCCTGCTGGAAAAGACCGGCATCAAAATCTGCATGCGGGAGAAACCCAACGGCCGTTTTGTCGTATTTTCCTGCACCGGCGGCGAGGCCGGTCCGGACCCCCTTTTCCTTCCCCTCCTGGCGGGAGCCATAGCGGACCTGATCGTCACCCGCTGGGAAAAGGTGATGCTTTTCGACATCATAAAAAGCGATTACTCCTCCCTGAAAGAGGACGAGCGACAGACCGTCTACGAACTGGCCCTGGCCCGCATGGAACAGCCGGACGGCGAGGCCGGCCACCTTACCCTGGCGCGGCGGAAGCGGCGCATCCAGGCCCGCCTGGAGGAGTTTTTGTCTTCTTCCAACCACCTCAACATTGACGGATTCGTGGTCTTCCGTCTCAAGGACTACCTGGCCGACCTGCAGTGGGTGGTGGGCCGCGCGGTGGACGATTTTCTCCTGGAACGCGAATACCGGGAATTCATCAACCTGCTTCGTTTCTTCCTGGAGAACCAGCAGCCCCGGGCGGTGATGGTCCACGTGGTGGTGCGGCCGCCGGGCCGCTTCCAACTCTACGACCACGATTTCCGGCCGGTAAGCTACCAGTACATGGAAGGCTTCATCGTGGACGTGAACCACCGCGATATCGACTACGAGGACATCCTCATCAGCGCCCTCATCACCATCGCTCCGGCCAGGGTGGTCCTGCATTCGCCGGGACCGGCCTACCTGACCGCCCATACCGTCGCCACACTCCAGGCGGTGTTCCGGGACCAGGTCGCGGAATGCCCGGGGTGCCGCTTTTGTCTGGGGATGGATGAAGCCGGACGTTGACAAGGCGGCTCCTTTCGGTTAGGATAGACACTAACCGACATAGCGAAACGGTTATGACGGGGAAGAGGGCCGTGTCACCGGCGACCAGAGAGGGAGCGCCGCGGCTGCAAGCGCCCCGCGCCAAGGGCCGGCTTCTTACCGCCCCCGAACCGCGGACGAACAGGTTTGTCTTAAGTCTTGCCGGATGGGCAGCCGTTACCGGCCCGTGAGAGGGGAGGCCGCACCGGGCTTCCCAAAAAAGGGTGGAACCGCGGGAAATCCCGTCCCTTGCCTGTGGCATGGGCCGGGTTTTTTGTTTCAAAAGAAGGAGAGGAGAAAGCGATGATCAACATAACCTTGCCGGACGGCCGGCAGCGGGTGGAGCCGGACGGCGTCGTGGTGCGCCAAATCGCCCGGGAGATCTCTTCCTCCCTGGCCAAACGGGCCCTGGTGGCCGATGTGGACGGCCGGCTGGTCGACCTGTCCACGCCCCTGACCGGGGATGCCCGGGTGGCCATCCGCACCTTTGAGGACGCCGACGGCCGCCACGTTTTCCGCCACAGCGCGGCCCACCTGTTGGCGGCGGCGGTTCGGCACCTTTTTCCGGACACGCTGTTCGCCATCGGCCCGGCCATCGAGGACGGCTTCTACTACGATTTCGGCACCAAGCGGCCCTTTACGCCGGAGGATCTGGCGGCCATACAGGAGGAGATGCGCCGGCTGGTCAGGGCCGACCTCCCCTTCGTCCGCAGCGAGGTTTCCCGGGAAGAGGCCCTGGCGCGATTTGCCGGCCAGACCTACAAGGAGGAACTCATCCGGGCGCTGGCGGACGATGCCGTTATTTCCCTCTATACGGTGGGAGACTTCGTCGACCTGTGCGCCGGGCCCCACGTGCCCTCCACCGGATACCTGCGGGCTTTCGACCTGAGCGGGGTGGCCGGGGCTTACTGGCGGGGCGACCAACGCAATCCCATGTTGCAGCGCATTTATGGTACCGCCTACCCGGACGAGAAACAGTTGGAGGAGCACAAACGACGCGTCGAGGAAGCCAAGAAACGCGATCACCGCCGCCTGGGCCAGGAACTGGATCTGTTCAGCATCCAGGACGAAGGGCCCGGCTTTCCCTTCTTCCATCCCCGGGGTATGCTCCTGCGCAACGAACTGGAGAACTTCTGGCGGGAGGAGCACCGCCGGGCCGGCTACCAGGAAATCCGCACGCCGCTCATCATGAACCGGTCTCTGTGGGAACGGTCGGGTCACTGGGACCACTACCGGGAAAACATGTACTTCACCCGGATCGACGAAGTCGATTACGCCGTCAAGCCCATGAACTGCCCGGGGGCCATCCTGGTTTACCGGAACCGGCTGCACAGTTACCGGGATCTTCCCCTGCGCCTGTGCGAGATGGGGCTGGTGCATCGGCACGAACTATCCGGGGTGCTGCACGGTCTGATGCGGGTCCGGGCCTTCACCCAGGACGACGCCCACATCTTCATGCTGCCTTCCCAGATCCGCGACGAGGTGACCGGCGTTATCGAGATGGTTGACCGGTTTTACAGCGTCTTCGGGTTCAAGTACAAGGTGGAGTTGTCCACCCGGCCGGAGAACGCCATGGGTTCCGACGAGGACTGGGAGGCCGCCACGAACGCCCTGGCCGGGGCCCTGGCGGGACGGGGCCTGCCCTACCAGGTCAACGAAGGGGACGGGGCCTTCTACGGGCCCAAGATCGACTTCCACCTGGAGGACTGCCTGGGCCGCACCTGGCAGTGCGGCACCGTCCAGCTGGACTTCCAGATGCCGGAGAAGTTCGACCTGACCTACATCGGGGAGGACGGCCAGAAACACCGGCCGGTGATGGTGCACCGGGTCATCTTCGGCAGCATCGAGCGCTTCATCGCCATCCTGACCGAGCATTTCGCCGGTGCCTTCCCGGCCTGGCTGGCCCCCGAGCAGGTGCGGGTCTTTCCCATCACCGACCGCCAGGCCCCTTATGCGGAGCAGGTGCGGGCCGCCCTGGACACGGCCGGTGTCCGCGTCACCGCCGATCTGCGCAACGAGAAGGTCAACTACAAGATCCGCGAAGCGCAAAGGGCCCACGTTCCCTACATGCTGGTGACCGGCGACCGCGAGATGGCCGCCGGCACGGTGGCCGTGCGGCACCGGGTGCGGGGGGACCTGGGGGCGATGGGGCTGGCGGAGTTCACGGATCGGATCAGAGAGGAAATAGCGGCCCAAAAGAGGGACGACACCGAATAGGGCCGTTCGCGGGGGAACCGGCCGGAAGGGGAACTTCCCGACCGGTTCCCTGGGGCCTGAGCCACTTGGGCGAGTCTCACGGCCTCGCGCACTCGCCGCCGCTTCCGGTGAGGATCTCGAGGGCGTGGGGCAGGATGGGCCAGACGGCCTCCAGACCTTCCCGGACCGCGCGGGGCGAGCCGGGCAGGTTGATGATCAGGGTGCGGCCGCGCACCCCGGCCACGGCCCGGGAGAGGGCGGCCCGGGGCGTTTTTTCCAGGCCCTTCGCGCGCATCAATTCGGGCAGGCCCGGCACCAGGCGGTCCACCACGGCCAGAGTGGCTTCCGGGGTGTGGTCCCGCGGTCCGAGGCCGGTCCCGCCGGTCGTAAAGACCAGGTCGAGGCCGCGATCGGCCATTTCTTTCAAGGCAGCCATCAGATCCGCCGGTTCGTCGGGCAGGAGGCGGTAGGCGGCCACCTCTCCGGGCAAACCGGGGACCATCTCCCTGATCACCGCGGCGGCGGTGTCCTCGCGCCGGCCCTGCGCTCCCTTGTCGCTGGCGGTAACGATACCTACTTTATACATTGGAATTGCCTCCCGTCGGCCCTATTATACCACGGCAACGGCCGGTGGAAAAAGCCGAGGAATAATATGGGCGGAAAAGAGGTTGACTCACCCGGCCGGGCGTGTTATAATGCGGCGGTAGAAGAAGAAGCTGCTCGCTTCTCACCCTACAGGCGCCCGGTGGCTGCCGGCAGGGTTCGCCGAATAAAGAGAGGGAAAATGTCTTTATTTGCGGGCGGGTGGTTTGCACCCGCCTTTTTAGTGAACCGGTGGTGCAGTGGATACAATACCAATCAGTCGAGGTGGTAAGCCATAACGACAAAGGATTTTCGTATTAATGACGAAATCCGCGCCCGGGAAGTCCGGCTGGTCGGCGAAGACGGCGCCCAGTTGGGCATCGTCAACATGCGTGATGCCCTGCGCCTGGCCGAGGAAAAACAGCTGGACCTGGTGGAGGTGGCCCCCGGAGCCAAGCCGCCGGTATGCCGCATCATGGACTTCGGCAAGTACCGGTACGAGCAGAGCAAGCGCGAGAAGGAAGCGCGCAAGAAGCAGCGTATCGTGAATATCAAGGAAGTCAAGCTCAGACCGAATATCGAAGATCACGATTTCCTGGTCAAGCTCAGGAACACCGAGCGGTTCCTCAAGGATGGGGATAAAGTGAAGGTGTCCATTATGTTCCGGGGCCGGGAAATCGTTCACACCCAATTGGGCCAGCAACTCCTGACCAAGTTTGCCGGCCGGATCGGGGACCTGGCCATGGTGGAAAGGCAGCCCAAGCTGGAAGGCAAGAACCTCATCATGATCCTGTCACCAAAACATGAATAGAAAGGAGTGTCATTGTTGCCAAAAATTAAGACGCACCGCGGCGCCAAGAAGCGCTTCAAAAAGACCGGTAGCGGTAAAATAAAGGTCTTTCACGCTTTCAAGAGCCATCTTTTGGGTTGGAAGTCGGCCAAGCGCAAGCGGCGGTTGAGGAAATCCCTGATCATGGACGCAACCGACCAATCGCGCCTGAAAAGGCTTTTGCCTTAGAGTCATTTTTTCCGTTTAAAGGGGGAGTTGGCGGTGCCACGGGCGAAAAGCAGTGTGGTAGCGCATAAGAGACACAAAAAGATCCTTAGGCTGGCCAGGGGATACCGCGGGGCCAAGAGCAAGCTTTTCCGGATAGCGAAGCAGCAGGTCATGAAGTCCCTGGCCTACGCCTACCGGGACCGGCGCAACCGGAAGAGGGACTTCCGCCGTTTGTGGATCGCCCGGATCAACGCGGCGGCCCGCGCCGGGGGGCTTTCCTACAGCCGTTTCATGAACGGCCTGCGTAAGGCCGGGGTGGACATCAACCGCAAGATGCTGGCCGAGTTGGCCGTGCACGACAGCACTGCCTTCGGACACCTGGTGGACGTGGCCAAAGAGTCGCTCGGATCTTAGAACCATACGGTGCGGAAAGAAGCATGGCGGGCGCCATGCTTTTCCTTTTTGGGGGTGGGCGGGTGCCGGGTCCGGTTAAGAAGCAGGCCGCGACCGGTTGTTTTACGGCCGAAGGCGTGCGGTTGGTGGAGGAGGTGCTGGCCAGCGGCTGGCCGGTGGAAGGGCTGGCCTTCACGGCCGAGGCGGCCTCCCTCCCCCGGGTGGCGAGCCTGCTGGCGCGGGCCCGGGCCGCGGGCCTGGCGCCGTTGGAAGTGGGTCGCAAGCGGATGCGGTCCCTGTCCGGTACCGTGACCCCGCAGGGCGTGCTGGCCGTGGTCCGCCGCCCGGCGTTGGACCCGGCGGAACTTTGGGCCGGCCGTTTGTCCCTGGTGGTGGTTCTGGATGGTCTGCAGGACCCCGGAAACGTGGGGACGGTAATTCGGGCCGCCGACGCGGCCGGTGCCGACGCGGTGGTGTGCACGCCGGGGACCTGCGACCCCTTCGGGGCCAAAGCGGTGCGGTCGTCCATGGGCTCGGTGCTGCACCTGCCCGTCTATACCGGGGCCGCGGCCGGGCCAACGGCGGCCGGGCTGTCGGCGCGGGGAGTGCGGCTTCTGGTGGCCGACCCCCTCGGGCCGGTGGTGCTGGCGGAACAGGACCTGCGCGGGCCGGTGGCCCTGATCCTCGGTTCGGAAGCCCGCGGTCCCGGGCCCGGGTGGCGGGGACGGGAAGTGCACCGCGTGCGCATTCCCATGCCGGGGCGGGCCGAATCCCTCAACGTGGCCCTGGCCGCCGCCATCATCCTGTACGAGGTGGTCCGCCAGCGGTCTTGAGAGGCGGGCCAACGGAGCGCAGCTTCCTTGTCAGTGCCGCCCCTTTGTGCTATAATCGACCCCAAGAGGTCTTGTGAAGCTAAAGAAAGGGCAGGGGTTAAGCATGTTTTTAACCGCCGATTTTTTTTGGAGGCTTTTCGAGGCTACCGGGTCGATCAAGGCCTACATCATCTACAGGAGGCTGGCTTTACAGTAAGGGGGAAGAAATAGATCGGATGCGGTTCCTTTCAAGGTAACAAGGGCCGGCGGGCGGGTCGTGACGGAGACCGTACGGGACGCGCCCGGGGTCACCGGCCGTTTACATAAAGCGGCGGTCAAGGGCATGCAAACGGTGAGAGAGGCTGGCACGGCCGGTTTCGGCCGGCGCGGTGGTTTCAGGGAAGAGACAGGCTTCCGTCCCCCGCACGGAAGCTTTTTTTGTTGAGGAGGGGATTTGTTCTGGACATCGAGGCGCAAATCACGAAGCTGCGCGCCGAGGCCGTGGCCGGCATAACCGGGGCCGCTACCAGCGCCGGCCTGGCCGACCTCCGGGTGAAGTATCTGGGGCGCAAGGGGCTGCTGACCGGCATCCTGCGCGGCATGGCCGAACTGGACGCGGCCAGGCGCCCCGCGGTGGGGCAACTGGCCAATACGGTCAAGGAGGAGATCGAAGCCCTTCTGGCCCGGCGGACCGAGGAATTGGCCCGCGGCGAGATGGACCACCGGCTGGCTCTGGAAGCCGTCGACGTCACCCTGCCGGGGGTGCCGCTGGGAACGGGAGGGCTGCACCCGCTGACGCTGGTACGAAGGGAAATCGAGGACATTTTCAGCGGACTGGGCTTTACCGTGGTCGAGGGGCCGGAGGTGGAACTGGACTACTACAACTTCGAGGCCTTGAACATGGGACCGGATCATCCGGCCCGGGACATGTTCGATACCTTTTTCCTGGACCGTGACGTGGTGCTGCGTACCCACACTTCGCCGGTGCAGGTGCGGACCATGGAAAAGACCGCGCCGGCGGTACCCGTCCGCATCGTGGCCCCCGGCCGGGTGTACCGGCGGGACGACGATGCCACGCACGCCCCCATGTTTCACCAGGTGGAAGGCCTGATGGTGGACCGGCGGGTCACCTTGAGCGACTTGAAGGGCGTGCTCAGCCACTTCGCCCGCACGATCTTCCATCCGGATATCCGGACCCGTTTCCGTCCCAGTTACTTTCCCTTCACCGAGCCGAGCGCCGAGATGGACATTTCCTGTGTGATGTGCGGGGGGACCGGGTGCCGGGTGTGCGGAAACACCGGCTGGCTGGAGATACTGGGGTCCGGCATGGTCCATCCCCGGGTGCTGGCGGGAGCGGGTTACGACCCGTCCCGGGTTTCCGGGTTTGCCTTCGGCATGGGCATCGAGAGGATCGCCATGCTGAAGTACGGCGTTGACGACCTGCGGATCTTTTTGGAAAACGACCTGCGTTTCCTGACGCAGTTCTAGACCCGGAAGGAGCGTTTGGCGTGCGAGTTGCGTTGAACTGGCTGAGGGAATTCGTACCGGTCGCGGCGACGGCCGAACAGTTGGCCGACCGGCTGACCATGGCCGGCGTGGCGGTGGAAGCCGTTCTCCGTCCGGGAGCGGGGATCAGGAAGGTGGTGACCGGCCGCTTACTGGCGGTGGAGCGCCATCCGGACGCGGACCGGCTTTTCGTCTGCAGGGTGGATGCCGGCACGGAAGAACTGACCATCGTGACCGGGGCCACCAACGTGGCGACCGGACAGATCGTGCCGGTGGCCCTCCACGGGTCCGTCCTGGCCGGAGGCAAGACCATCAAACAATCCCGCCTGAGGGGCGTCATGTCCCAGGGCATGCTTTGCTCCGGGCAGGAACTGGGCCTGGAAACCAAGCTTCTTTCCCCCGAGGAACAACACGGCATCCTCATCCTGCCGCCCGGCACCCCCGTCGGCCAATCCGTCATCGAACTGATGGGGATGGACGACGCCGTTCTGGTTCTGGACCTCACTCCCAACCGGGGGGACTGCCTCTCGGTGTACGGGGTGGCCCGCGAAGTGGCGGCGCTGTACGGGCTGCCCCTGGCGGAGCCCGACATCTCCCTGCCCCCGGCCAGGGGCGGGACGGATCTCGAGGTGGACATCGCCGACCCCGTCCTGTGCCGGCGTTACGTGGCGCGCCCGATAGACGGCGTCGCCCCCGGCCCCTCGCCGCTCTGGCTGGCCGGCCGCCTGCGGCTGGCCGGCGTGCGGCCGATCGGCAACATCGTCGACGTCACGAACTACGTGATGCTGGAACTGGGCCAACCGCTCCACGCCTTCGACGCCCGGCGGATTGCCGGGGGCCGCATCACGGTGCGGCGGGCCCGGTCCGGGGAGGGGATGACCACCCTGGACGGAGTGGAGCGCCCGCTCACGGAAGACATGCTGCTCATTGCCGACCAGGAGGGGCCGGTGGCCGTCGCCGGGGTGATGGGCGGCCTCGATTCGGAGATTACGGACCGGACGACCGGCGTTGTCCTTGAGTCGGCCGCGTTCGACCCGGTCAGCGTGCGGCGGACTTCCCGGAACCTGGGCTTGCGCTCGGAAGCCTCGCTGCGGTTCGAGAAGGGCATGGATCCCGCCGGATGCCTGCGGGCGGCCGATCGCGCGGCCAAGCTGATTCTCGCCCTGGCCGGCGGTGCCCTCCTCGATCCGGTGGACGCTTACCCGGCGCCGGTCCGGAAGCGCGCCATCACCATACGCGCGGGTCGGATAAACGAGTTGCTGGGGGTGGAGGTGCCCCCCGAAAAGGGACGGGGCTTCCTGACCGCCCTGGGTTGCGAGGTGCACGAAGACGATGGCCGGTGGGTGGTGGACGTTCCCACCTGGCGGGCGGACCTGACCGCCGAATGCGACCTGGTGGAAGAAGTGGGCCGCCTTTACGGCTATATGAACCTGCCGGAAACCATGCCGATCGGGCCCAGCGTCCAGGGGGGAGTGGCCCCGGCGGAAAGGACCCGGCGTTTGGTGGCCCGTACCGTGGCCGCCTGCGGCCTGCGGGAAGTGGTGACCATGAGCCTGGTGGCGCCCGCGGCCCTGGCGCCCTTCGCCGCGGAGGAAAAGGCCTTGCGGCTGCTCAACCCGCTCTCCGAGGAACAGTCGGTGTTGCGCACCTCGCTCCTGCCCGGATTGGTGGGCGTGCTGGTCAGGAATTTCCACCGCCAGGTGCGGGATATGGCGGTCTTCGAACTGGGCCGGGTCTTCCTGCCCCGGCCGGAGGAAAAGCTCCCGGCGGAAGGCGAGCGTCTGGCGGCTGCGGTTATGGGATCCCCACCACCCCATTGGCGGGGCCCCCGGGCGGCGTACGACTTTTATTATCTGAAAGGCGTGTTGGAGGCCGTTTTCCGGGCCCTGGGCCTCGCGGAACCGGAATGGGTCCCGGCATCCCTCCCCGGCTTCCACCCCGGCCGCACGGCGGCGGTGCGCGTGGGGGACGAGGAGGTGGGCCGTTTGGGCGAGTTGCACCCGGCCCTTTTGCGGGAACTGGGCCTGGGCGGTGTGGTGGCGGCCCTGGAGCTGGACCTGGGCCGGCTGCCGGCCGTCGGCGTCGTGTCCTTCCGGCCGTTGCCCCGCCATCCGGCGGTGGAACGCGATCTGGCGGTGGTGGTGCGGCGGGACGTTCCGGCCGGCGCCGTGCTGGAAACGGCGCGCCGTGCCGGCGGCGCGACCCTGCGG
>Ga0078972_1013756_pt1 | contig 13172 bp, 8 predicted proteins | sample YelNatPaOPGAMG01_FD_67568 | JGI IMG/M metagenome (GOLD analysis project Ga0078972, IMG submission 67568) | Hot spring thermophilic microbial communities from Obsidian Pool, Yellowstone National Park, USA - OP-RAMG-01 (SPADES assembly) (version 2) | ecosystem: Environmental > Aquatic > Thermal...
TTTGCCCTCAAAAAGTAAAAGGTCTCTGGATCCTAAAACTCCTCAGGGAATACGCCGTAGCAGAAGGCATAGTAACTAACACCACCATTCGTCGCTGGGAATTTCTGGACGGAGAGCTTTATAGAATATATAATAATTACATCGATGGTTTTCTGAAGAATCAAGATAACACAGATTAAGGAGGTTGATATGGCTATAATCACCATTTCCCGAGGTTCTTACAGTCACGGAAAAGAAATTGCGGAAAAAGTGGCCAAAAGACTTAACTACGACATTATTTCCAGGGAGGTTTTAATTGAAGCTTCCAGACAGTTCAATGTTCCTGAGGTAAAGCTCCTCCATGCCATCAAAGACGCTCCATCCTGGCTAGATAGCATTACCTACGGAAGGGAAAAATACATAGCTTATATTCAAGCGGCGATTCTCAGGCATTTTAAAAAGGACAACGTTGTTTATCATGGTTTCGCAGGTCATTTCTTTGTAAGAACCGTTCCCCATGTGCTTAAGGTGAGAATTGTCGCCGACATGGAAGAACGCGTAAAGCTTGTCGTGGAAAGGGATGGAATTTCACGAGATGAGGCTATTAAACAGCTCACAAAGATTGATGAAGAACGTAGAAAATGGAGTCACAGACTTTACGGAATCGATACTTTTGACCCACATCTTTACGACATGGTCATCAGGATAAAAAAACTCAAAGTAGACGATGCTGTTGATATTATTTGCCATACTGTATCTTTGGATACCTTTAAAACCACGCCAGAGTCCCAGAAAATTATGGACAATCTCGCTACGGCAGCAGAAATAAGAGCTGTACTTGTCAATATCCGTCCTGACGTAGAGGTAACTTACGAAGATGGAGTAGCCACGGTACATACAACCTTGCCGCTGGAAATTGATGAAACCGGTCTGAAACGCCAGATAGAAGAAGCCTGTCTAAAAATTCCCGGAGTAAGAGAAGTTAGAATTCACATATCGCCAGCAACAGTATTTAAAAAGTAACTTTTCAATAGCCAAACAAATCAAAAGCCACCTTTGATGGTGGCTTTTTTCATTCTGGAAAACCAAAAATGAACTGGCGGAGGGAGTAGGATTCGAACCCACGGTCCCGCTTCCACGGGACAACGGTTTTCAAGACCGCCGCCTTAAGCCACTCGGCCATCCCTCCGCTTCGTTTTTTTTGTTAGCATTTAAGCTAACTTCTGTCAAGAAGCGACGGGGAATGTTCAAAAATTGCCGGTGGTTGCTAGGGCGACCGGCCGGTCGCCCCTACTCATTGCATAAATCCCCTGGGTGTCATTATAGGCCTCCGCTGTAGTTTTTTCGAACATCTCCCCAGAAACAACGCGGTGTGTGGTCACTGGTTACATAAAAATCAGAAAACAGTATAGCTTTTAAAACATAAGCTTGTAATTGTTTCCCTTATTGTCCTTGCATACTCCATATCCTCGTGGACCAAATGTCCCGGTTCCTGCTACGTACTCACATTCAACAACTGTTCCTTGCTCACAAGTGACAACAGCAGTGCCTTTCTGCGTGTTATCAGTCGAATTTTTACTGGTGCCAATAGCTGTTGTAGCAGCCCCAATCGGTCCGTATAACATAGCAAATATGGAACCCCACCCTGTACTTCCACTTGGAAGCGTAACGTATTCGCCTTTACAGGTTTCACCCGAAGGTAATGTGGCATCAATGGGTCCCCTTCCAGAACCGGAATACTTAAACGTGGCAGTGATAACCTGACCTGTATCGAAATTGTAGCCCTTGGCTTTAATCGTACACGCACAGATAGTCAGGCTTATCAGAGTAACAACCACTGCCTTCAGAAAAATGTGTAATCTGTTATCGAACGCCGCTGATCTAGACTTGTCTATGCATTTTTGCTGCATCATAATCAACCCCCTTTTCCACGACAATATAGCTCTAGTGGTAGGGGCGGGTTTCAAACCAGCCCCTACTTATGACATCCTCATCAATCAGGATATCCTTTTATCACGAAGATTGGAGAAGCCATAACACCTTTTCTATCATTCACCAGTCTCTCTAAAAAGAAGAACTCCATATTCTCTTTGTGTTGTCTTGCTGTGAGAACATTCAGTTCTCAATTTGGGGCAAATAAACCCCGTTGGTTTTCATAATGTCTGATTTTCCCAATGTCTTTGGGCATTATGCTCTCATGGCACGGTCTATGCTTCAAAAAAAGCGACGGTAGCGGTAAGGTTGGTCGTTAGATCGACTACCGCACCGATGAGATAAAAACTCATAAAATGGAGGATGAAACTTTTATGAAGAAACAAGCGTTGATGGGTCTTGTCACAGCAGTTGCAGTGGGACTTACATTTTCACTAGCGCAGGCTGCCGATGAAGCCAAGAAACCGGCTCCAACTCCACCCGCTCAGACCCAAGTTGCTCCTGAAAAGAAAGAAGCCGCTGGCGAGCATATGATGGTTAAAGGCAAAGTAGAGGCTGCTGGCGATCATTTTGTGATCAAGACCGAAGACAAGAAAGAATTCAAGCTGGACGGAAAGGATCTCAAAAATTATGCTGGAAAAGAAGTAGAGGTTAAAGGCCAGCTTGATAAAGCGACCAATACCATTAAGGTAATGGAAATCAAGGAAGCAAAACCTGCAAAGTAGTGACTAGCTAGCACTATAAACTGAAAACTCAAAGGGGGTCACTTACCGGCCCCCTTTGCATTTGTGACGATTGTATTACCTACTCGTAAATCAAGAAAATACTAACCCAAAAGCCCCACCAGCTTTGAGCAGTTCCACAACGGAAAGTGGTTTTTAGGTCATTCCCAGTGCCTTCATCGCCGCCGTTACCGGGTCTGAAAAGAAGATGGGATCAACTCGCTCGATGATGTCTCCCGATACTTCCAGAAAGTTTCGTTTGTTTTCCAAGGGAATAAGAGCACGTCGAGCGCCATTATCCATGCTGACTTGAAGGGGTTCCACCAGGGACTGCACTGACTTAATATTGCCTTGAATGCTAAGATCACCGAGTATCACAAGCCCTGCCATAACCGATTGCTTCTTAATGGCAGAATAGACCGCAACGACAAAAGCTATACCTGCTTCGCAGGGCACACGATTCCCAAGGAGATCTATGGCTTCTACATGGAAGTCGGTCGTATCTAACTGCTGAGATATGCCTATCTTGGTCTTTTGTGCCGCCAGGTAAGCAAATGCCCTCTGGATTGACTCCTTCATCTTGCCTTCGATGCCGCCGGCAATTTTCAGTTTGCCAGTGCCTGGCGAGCATCCAACTTCCAGACGATACAAGCCAACCTTACCGTGGCCATCTACAGACGCAGCATATACTGACCCAGGAGCAAGAGGATCTGGCGAGATTAAATCTCGACCTCCTTGCTCCAGAACTCCCACGAACCTTTCTTCTCTCGTCTCATTATCGATGTAAGAAAACGATGTCTGATGATACTCAAAAGAACCCAGTTTTTTTAGTTGCTCCTTGACACGCCTACGCCCCTCCAGTGCAATTTCCACAAGTTCAGCCAGTTCGTCTCGAGTCACATCACCATGAGGATATATGAGCTTTATTAAGCCTGACACCGTCTTCCGAACCGCCTTCACATCACGGGCGTTGAGATGTGCACCAAGAGAGAAGTAACGATCTATAGCCTCAGTATAGTTATGCTTTCGCAGTTCTCGAAGTGCCTCGGCGAAGTAATCAACCACAAACCCATAATGGTCAGTGAAGTATTCAACCCTCATCTTAGGAATTTCCCAACCGGGGAGATAAAAATGAATGCGATCAAGAAAAGCCAGATCCTCCCTGATTACTTCCGGCATGGGTATAAAAAGATGGGATGACCGCACCATGACTTCCACTGGCTGGTTTATATTACCAAACATCGCTATTGAGGCCATGCCGTTAAGGGCATCCTTTCCACGAGCAAAGGTGCCGGATTCACAGTAAGTTTTGAGGGTCGTGACCACCTCTTTCTGCATTTTCTGAAGATCGGCCACCTCATCGAAAGCCACGGCATCCCAGATTCCTACCAACCCCATCTTGCCGGTTCCCATATTATAGAAAAGATTAGCAACCGTCGTTGGACCTGTAATGAGAATCGTATAAGGCGAAAGTTCCTGGTAAGCATAGCTTTTTCCGGTCCCCCTAGGACCAAGTTCTACGAGATTATAGTTGTTTTCGCACAGTGGTATCAGCCTCACCAGAAACAACATTTTTTGCCTTCTGTTGAAGTTTTGAGGCTCAAGGCCAATAGTCCGTATAAGCAGGTCAATCCATTCATCCGCTGAGAATTCACTTCGGCACTTCTGATATTCCTCAAGATCGAAAGTAGCGATTTGAATAGGTTTCAAACTCTCTATCCAGAAAGGACTGCGTCTGCCTCTCGTGTCCTCATCGTACTGATGCCGAATATCAATCTGTGCCCAGATACCGCCCATTAAAAGCCGGTCGTAATTTCGCAGATAATGTTCAGAAATATGGACATACTTGTGGCCGAAATTAAGTAGTTCTGCCCAGTATTTATCCTCGTCGGACACATAACGGACCTTAACTTTGTCTATGAAGGTGTGTTTGCCCTTCTCTTTAACTACCGATTGCGCCTTGTTTGCTTCATCGGGTCTGACAAAGTTGGAACTAATTGTGGTGTTTACAACCCGAAGACCCGCCTCAACGGCAACAGGATCGTCGGTAGCGCAGTACTTCCCGAGAAGATACTCCAAAACAAAGACCGGAACATTCGCTCCGACCTTGACCTTCCTTACAAGGTCCTTTCGAACCACTTTACCTGCAAAAACCGTTGTAACTTTGCGATCAAGTTCAGGCATCTTTTACCCTCTGCATCTAGCCTAAATTAAAATTGCCACCTCGATCTTATCTATCTGTGCCAATTCGGCTCCGGTTACAGCATCCAGAAGGTGAAGTGAGACCACATTCTGGTTAGGTTCTTCAATAATCATGAGAGCGACTGTATTAGGTTCGATCTTTTTAACATTCGCCTCGTTATTCTTGAGCACTACATCACCTGTGGCCTCTTCGAAGCCATAGGAAGCACTGACAGTTTGCGAGATGACCTTCCCTTTCGCACCCCGTAGCTCAACTCGCACCTTTGGCGGTTTTATTGGGAACAATCCCATATTGTCACCTGTAATCTGAACAGAAAAAAATCGCGTGGAAAGCTTTTGACTTCCAGGTATAAGCTTCCACTTAATTACATCCGGTGTGCCGCCTGATGACTTTTTCAACGGACTCAATATCATAACCGGAATGAGTAATTCTTGCGGGGAAAGGCCTCCATGGAAATAGCCTTTTGCGGTGCCTTTGCATTTGAAGCAGGCAAACGTCCAGGGAGTAGCAATGTCGAAATCTCCCTGCAGGTCAAAAGCACTGATAGGCAAGCGAAGGAAGGCATCGTCTGCATTACCTCCACGTCCTACCCACACACGGCGATGAAGATCTATAGTTTCGCCTCCAGGAGGTTCTATTTTCATATCTTCACTCAATTCTTCACCCAAAAAAAGATGTCCGTGATCCGCTGCCAAAACGATACGTTGAACGCCCCCATCAGCAAGAACACGAAGACCTCGTCGAATATCATTCAGAACCCCGTCCATCTGCCTTCTGGCCTGAGCAATGTTTCCTTGCTCGCATAGCTCATCTATTTCTTGCGCAGTCACAAGAATCAATTGCGCCCTTGCAATTTGATCCCGAACTTTTTTCGATGGCTTAGGCAATAAATTATCCAGTTTGGTATCGAACACTTCTACATCTGCTTGCTTCTTCAGGAACTCCACTCGGTCATTGCGATCTTTGATGATCGTTCCGTCAATCTCCAGTGCCAACTTGCCACCACCTGCTGATACTACTCTAGCAGTCCCGCCTGTAGCTGTACGTGTTCCTGGCAGAAGTGCTGCCATACCAATCTCTGTGATGGTTGGAACAGCGGCCATTGCAGCATGAAGATCTATCTGAAAATCCTCCTTTAGCAAGCGAGCCAGTTCTCTACCCATTTCGAACCGGAGTGCGTCCACCCACACATAAGCAACTTTTTTATGTCCGATGAAAAGTTTAACATATTTTTCAAAAACCTCCTGCTGCCTTAAAATGTCTTTACCAGGTCTTTCATCCTGGAGCTTTATCAGAAACCGTTTCGCCATCTCAGATCCAACTTGCGCATAACGCTGCCTGGCTTTGATGACCAGCTTTTCCATGCTGTCATGATCGCCGCTTCCGTAAGGTTCAAAATTGTACCAGCCACTTTCCATGTGACGATAGTAAGTATCAAGCAGGCACCAGGGCGATTCCCCTTCCGTGTATTCCCTGATCATTTCCGTAATGGATAACGACGAAACACTCTTGAGAGCTTCTTCTATACGATTTGCTTCCAGAAGAACCTTTGCGATTGAAACAATAATAGCCCATCGTGCTGATAAACCCGGATCAACATCTCGCCAGAAACTAGCCTTAAGCTTACGAGACTCCTCCAACCTGAGAATTTCATCATCTGCCTTATCCAGAAGTTTATTTTCCACATATTGCAGTAAGATTTTTTCAACGATTGGGAATGTTTCAACCTCTTCAATCGACCTGGGGTCAAGCTCCAGGGCATCCAGTCTAAGTTCCTGCTCTATCTTTCTGGCAACCGCTGCATAATTTTCACGCATATCCCGCCGCTCCCGCCACGACTTTGCCAAGTTTCTGCAAGCCTCAATATGGCTTTCTGTGGATGCTACCGGAACGGATGACAGCTTTGTTGGAATAGCATCGCCAAGCCTGGCAAGGAAATCTGTCATAAGCACATAGCGGGCAAAATGATGGCGCAGATCGGCCGGTTCTGCCTGTGCTAAGCTATGCACTTCATGTAAATCCAGCCCACCAGAAGCTCCAAACCCAAACTCTTTCCGCATAAGCTCAACAAGCTCATGCTTTGCCCCTTTTTGGATGATGCTCTCATCAAAGTTGTCACTGCTCAGGAACAAAAGGGCTATGTCCTGCGAGTTTCCGGTGCCGAACACAACGCTTATCACTCCTTTGGATATTTCACCGCCTTTGCTGGCCAAGGTTTCGAGATCGGCCAGCGTTAGCTTTCCCTCCTCTACTTGTTTTACCAGTTTGGCGACGACTTCTTCTGGCAAAACACCTTTGAGGCCATTACGGGCAACTACTGCCAGGCGAGTATTACGGGAAGGTGGCTGTTGACCAGGTTTCATGACCACACCTGCTACCTCGAGTTCGATTAGAGCGTGATGGGTCATTTCCTGAGCCATCGGAACATAGACCACCAGGCGGGGAGGCTCCTCGCCATCCATGAGTTTCCTTTGGTCGATTTCCCATCGCAACTGGATAAAACTGCCTTCGTAACAGATGACCTCGGTATCGGGCAGTTTTAGTTTCTTGACCACATCTGTGTAATTTCTATCCGGATCATACCAGACAACAAGGCCGTTATCATCCACCTGCTTGGCGATAAGACTCATAAGATATTTTGTTACAATGCCGTCACTCATTTTGCCATATCCCTTTCTTCAAGTTCAAGGAAGCGAATAAACCTGTCCGAATGGGTGGCCACAATCAGTTGTGTTCGTTTGGCGGCCTCTCGCATGAGATCTACCAGCAGGTTCAGCAATTCCGGATGCAGACTTACCTCCGGCTCGTCAATCATGATGATTGTGGAAAGATTCGGGCTCCGAAGAAGAGCTGTAAGCCACAGGAAACGCAGGGTTCCTTCAGAAAATTCGTGTACATACAATGGCTTGCTGAACTTTTTGTCTTTCCATGTCATGGTCAGCATTCCGGCTGCAACCGGCGGAAATCCCAAATCTTCAAGATCCGGAAAAGCAACACGTAATGAATCCAATATGTTCTCAAACCGATCCCTGTCAACTTCTCACAGGTAATATAGGTAAGACACCAGATCCGCGACCGATTGGTTCTTGCAACTCTATTAAATCTATATACTTCAAAGAAAATCGCTCAAGCCTGTCAATTAGCTCCGTTTTACGAACTACTTTTATAAGCTGTCGTATTTCTGAAGAGAACTTAGACCAACCACAATATGGACGACGGCAGCTTAAAGACAAAACACGATTTCCTACCTGAACGGATAAATTGCCCCCCCTCAAGTCGTATCCTGGGAATATATCTCAGATTAGGGTCATGTTCCATTGCAAAGTCGGGCAAATTAGGAAAGGATAGCTTTACCACATTGTCGAATTTTTTAGGAGATGATTCAAAAAGAATTCCAGGAAGCAAACCAGCAACGAGAGGCTTCGCAGGAGAGAAGCGAATTTCCCATATTGCCTCAATTAGTGGCTCCTTTTTAAGTCTGACTGGAATCTTGTCCACCATAGCCTCATCCCTCCTGCGTTAGGATATATTCTTTTTCCTGCCCCGTTTAACTTTCCTTTCAGTATTTGTGCTTTGCAGATCGTAAAACTCTTCCAATCCGTGAGCGATTGCCAGGGAGCGATCCTTTCTACATTTTTCTTTTACTCGCTCAGGCCAGAGTTGATAAGCAATATGCGCCCAGTCGTATTTACCTTCTTGAAGTTCTTCCCAGTACTTTTTCGGTTCGTTCCAGGGAATCAGTTCCCATAATGGAGCCATGTTGAGAATTACCCCGTCGTTCAAATCGAAGTCAAGGCGCAGGTCTGCGGCACGGCGCAACTTCTCCGCAAAGTCTCGCAGTTCGGAAACAAACTGCTCCAGCCGGTCAATTTCTCTTTCAATTTCTTTTGCCACACGGCCAGAAGTTCCCCCATTCTGCTTGCGTGCACGAAGTGTATTCAAGCGGTCCTCTTCCAGACGTATCTTCGGTTCCACATAGTTCATGAGAGCCTTAAAGAGAATATCCTTGTCCAGACGGTGATAGTATAGCCAGAGTCCATAGTTGCCTCTGGATGAGCGCAGGTACCAGTAGATGGGGCGCTTGCGGTACTTCTGGATGTGTTCCCTGAAAAATTTATCGGCTAAGTAGGAGCGCAACATAGCAAGTGGTTCGCCGTTGTCTGCCAGCGCATGGCGGATCAGGGATTCGGCTTCCACCTCGCCGAAGATCACCTCCAAGGCAGCCAACACCTTGGCGGCCAGGTCGTCCGGATGGCCTGAGTCCACCACGAGCAGACCGTCGGCATCTTTTAGCTCTCGCAGTTGTGCAGCCGTCGCCTTGTCGAAGCGACCACGTCCCAGGCCGTTTTCTTTTACCGGTTCGAATTGCCCCATTACCACGCCAACGGCGTAATTGATCCAGGATTTGGCCAGGTCTTCTTTAGACCAGGAGGTTTCGGTTGTTGCAGTCTCTTCCGCATCGGCATCCCCTGGTTCTTCATCGTCCTCGTTTTCGGCCGTGGCGCCGCCGGTAGCCAATTCCGCCTCGATTGCCCGGCGGTCCTCGTCCGAAATCCCGTAGAGCCGATAGACCTCCTCGTCGATCTGCCGCTCGATTTCGGCGAGTTGGGCGTGCCGCTCGGCGACCTTCTGGATGCCGTCGGGCCAATCCGGCGGGGCGATGTAGTCCCAGGTGGTCTCGTCGTCTTCGCTGTCGGCTTTGGCGAGGATAACAGCACGGTCAACGAGTTCACACAGCTTATCGCTTGAAGCTTTTGGAACCGGCAGGCGGGCTAAGTCACCGACTTGGTTGGCAATTGTGGGGTTTATGTAACCCACTAACGTTTCTACGACTTCGCTGTTTAGAAGACCTAAAATTTTAAATAGATCATGTTGAGCTGGAAAGCAGGTCATTCCATTAACGTCGAAAATAAAACCACCCGACGAAATTCGGCACGCAAAACCTTTCGAGCTCGTTAAACTCCACGTCACCCCGCGGCGGAAGTAGTAGTCGGTATTCTGTGGCCGCGAATAGGTTTTCCCTGTCGAAGGATCGGCAAAGTTCTTTATTTCCTCCCCATCCCGCTCCCAATTTACCACATAATCCTGGTTACCATACCATCTGCGAAAAACGCCGCCTTTCATATATGGAAACCATCGTTTACCGGTTTTCATAGCCTCCTCGGCTGATGTGCAACCAAAGCCGATGCGCTCGGTCCCCGCCTCCCACCAGTAGCGCAGGAAGCGGAAGTTGTCGGCTGTGGCAAGGCCTTGCCGAGGCTGGGCAATCTCTCCCAGCTTGGGAAATGTTTCAAACACCTTTCTCAACCCCGGAGTTATCCAGTACACCCAGGGGCTTCCGGGAATGGCGTCAAAGTCGCCCTGGCGGTAGCGATACACGATTGGGTCATCCTTGCCTGTCCGCAGATTCGCCAGTGCCTTTTCAAACCTACGCTGTTTAGACTCGCTATCTGGCTCCTTCACCAGCCGAAAATATGTGCCAACGGCATTCTGCCGCGCTTCGGGGTCTTCCTCATGACGAAGAACAAATAGTACCGTATTTACTTTTTCTCCCGTTACTTCTTCAAAAGCGCGAGGTCCGACATGTGGTACAACTTCTATGGCCAAATTAGATCGCAAGTATTCACGCAGCTTTTCATAGGTTGAAATAAACATAAAAGACTGTTGACAAACCATTCCTAATCGTCCTTGCTTAGCAAGCCATTCGTTGCACCTATAAATGAAACAGGCATATAAATCGCCTTTTGCAACAGGATATTGTTTTCCCACAAGATTTTTGAGTGTTTGATTCATATTTCTGCTGGTCATATACGGTGGATTAGTTACCACCACATCGTAGCGCTGAGTCATGAGCTCGAGTAATCGCAGTGCTTTTGTGGTTTCTCCGGCAAAAAAGGTCTGTTCTGCTGCGTTTCCGTGTTCACGGGCAAAAGCATCTAATTTCTGACCAATCTCTCTTTCCAATCTTTCCCAGAATTCGTGACGGTTTGCTTCAGTTTCGAATTGTTGTTCGGCGAATCCAGGAATACTAATTTGCCTGCCCTCACGATCATAGCGTCTGCGTTCCTCGTCCACGAGTTCCCGGATCTCATCTTCCAAACGGAGAAGGGAACCCAGTTGTTCCGAATCCTTAAGTCTCGATTGCAGAGTGGTCAAAATGCGCCTATAGATAGGCCCAAGATTCATTCTTTCCATAAAATCTTTCAAATTATCGCCGTCTAGCATGTGGATATTGGCGCAGGTCAGGCGACTTTCAGTCAATTTGGCTCTGGGATTCAAGGTTTTCGCTTTCAAATAGAGTGCAAGTGCCGAAAGCTGAACAGCCCGCAGGTCAATATCTATTCCATGCAGATTATTGGCAAGGATTACTGCTGGGATTTCTTCTTCAGAGGTTACCGGTGGTTTTGCAGGCCATCCAGGCTGACCCGCCTTTTGCATCTCCTCGCGATACATTTCAACAAATAAATCAAAAGCTACCAGACCGAAATGCATAGTGCCACAAGCAGGATCGAGAAGAGTAATTTCTTTAACGCTCTTAATGGTTGGGCTGGGAGGTCTGTCTGCGGATAGTGGCACCAAATAACCCCATAAAGGTGCGAGCTTAGAGTCAGGGTGCATTTCAATCCACAACCGGCCAAGGGTATTTTCAACCAGGAAGCGAACAATCCAGCGGGGTGTAAAAATTTGTGTAGCTACAGGGATCTCTTCCGGTTGAACCTTATGTTTTTCCCTATACAGGCGGGAGAAAAGGTTTTTTTTATCCAGCTCATTAAACCCCTGATATACCCACCCTATTGTTTCCTCATTGCCCGGTTCCCAGGCAGGGGTCAGGTCTGGCGAATTGAGAAGGTTCATCAGTTCTCTAAGAGCCCTAGGCTGGGGAAGAAAGCGGTTTATGATGGCGTCGGGATCAAAGAGCACGCGCACTTCTGCAGAAAGTTTGCGGCACTGAGCCAGGATAAATGCTCGATAAGCCTGCTGTCTGGGACCTTCGCCACGGCCGTTTTGAGGCAAGTCGCCTTTCTCGTAATCGGCTAAATTATTTTCGTTACCCGCTTCCACCAGCCACATCTTGAAACCGTTGGAGTCTTCCAATCGGCTGACCGTTTCGCGAATGAGACCTCGTGCCTCCATCATTTTGAAGGCAACAAAACGGTTAAGCCAGGTAAAGGCCGTCTCCCGCACAAAAGCATCCAAAGCCGATGGTCCTGAAAGTCCGCTCGCCTTTAGCACATCAAGATGGCCAAGGAGCAGCCTTCTGGTCTCCAACTCGTCAGGCTCCAGATGCCCCATTTTGGTTTCTTCCTCGATCGTAAGGCTAGAGGCGTTGCGGCCTGCTGTGTTGGAAATGTAAATGCCATAGCGTCCCTGTAATTCCTCTCGGAGTGCTTTCTCCAGAAGGTCTCGTGCAGATAGGACGGTTTCTCGTAATTTGTTCCGTACGGTCTGATCCATGAGTTACTCCACCACGATTTTTACGCCTTCATCGAGCAATTTAAGCAGGTGATCCTGCAACCGAGCGACGGCTTCTTTAATCTGATCCGCCGAATCAAAAGACCCGGAGAGGAATTCAGAAACTCTAACCCGTTTGATCTTCACTCCCCTGGGTGTAATCAATTCCTGGATTTTAGAAACGACATTGGCAAAAATCCCGCCGAGAGCTTCTATGTCCGATTTCATCTGGCTGATACTGGCATGGCAGGCGTTACATGTTAAACCTAGCTCTTGCAAATCGGCTTCCTGGCAAGCCCTTGATGTAAGCGGTGATAACACCTGTTCCCGCATCAATTCAGGCACCTGCTCCCATTCTCTGCTGTTCTTGACTCTTTCTATGGCATCCTGGAACTGCTTAGCCCGGTCGGCATGAATATCGTTATAGAGCTTGCGATACGTAGCCACGATTTCTTGCACTGTTGCTCTGATCTCGGACATATTCTCGAAAAAGGTTTCAGACTGGAGCAATTCCAACAGATGTTTACCTTTGGCGGCGATCTCCGTCTCGCCGTGAGATTCAAGCTGTCGAGTCATTTCACCTGCGGCTACTCTTGCCTGTTCGATGATGGCCAATCCGTCGTTATTCAGGCATGTTGCAACCTTGCGCACTCGCTCGCGAGTATCTTTAAGAGAAATCGCACCGGATGCCAGGACATTCACGCAATCATCTGCTGAACCGCTTTGGATATTTGTAAGGGACTCCTGATATTCCTCAAGTATAGGCACTACAGGCAGTTTCCAGGCCTTCGCTTTTTCAAGAGCAGGGATAACGATTTCCTTAATTTCACTTTCGGCATACTCTTTTGCGGCCATAGCAATAGCATTCTTTTCAACATCCACAG
>Ga0078972_1013759_pt1 | contig 13166 bp, 8 predicted proteins | sample YelNatPaOPGAMG01_FD_67568 | JGI IMG/M metagenome (GOLD analysis project Ga0078972, IMG submission 67568) | Hot spring thermophilic microbial communities from Obsidian Pool, Yellowstone National Park, USA - OP-RAMG-01 (SPADES assembly) (version 2) | ecosystem: Environmental > Aquatic > Thermal...
AAATCAACAGGCAAACAACCCTCAGCCACAATCCCAAAGCGCACCTGGCATCTGTCAAGCCGATATACACCACTACCGAACACGATGTCCTCACATGATCCGAGAAAAGTTTTACCTCTCCCAGTGAGCTCATAGAAAACTGCTCGACTCCGAACTTTCCGCTTCACAAGACCACACTGCTCAAGCTTTCCAAGATAGTAACATACATGCTGACGACTCCAACCATAAACCCGCCCAATCTTTGCAGGATAATCTTCAACCTCAACCCGCTTCAAAATCGGAATAACACGAGTGCGAACAGTACTGAAGTCAAATTTGACTTTTGACATTCGAACACCAAAATTTTGACTTCCACGAGCACCAGCCAAAAACAGCACCTAGCAGGAATCTAATTCTAAATTTAGAAAAAGAGGGATTGTGAACAAAGAACTGCTGTTACTGCGAAAATCGATAGCCACAGTTTCGACACAAGTAGCGTTGCATCTCTCCGGAGCTTGTGTATCGGATCCCATCTCTATACACTCTCTGACAGCCGCATTGAGGGCATTTGACTGATTCTTGATTCATCTGGCTCGTCTCCTGCCAAACTTGCTCTCTCTGGCATTGGGCACTCCCTAAAAAGAAAAAAAGGGGATTTTGCGGGTGATGTCACAACTTGTCGGGGGTCCAACTCCCATCCCCGGCTTTTCGGCATGCATCGAGGTTCTGTGAGCGAGTTGTGGTCTATGCATAGCCCAGAATCACTCTTGCGTCTTCTCTGATCTTGACAGTTTTGTCCAAAGCACTGTTATTTAGTGTAGATACTTTTCGGTGATTCATAACGGTTTAAAGTTCAAGTTGGGTTCTTACAGCACATGAGACTGCGGGAGAAAACGCTGGCAATCGTTTGTGCTTCTGTCCTTATTCTTTTACTTGCTATGTACTTTACCTTGCAGAGGACCTTAGTGTCCAGTTTTTGTGACTTGGAACGTCAAGAGACCAAGAAGGATGTTGAGCGAGCAGTGAGCGCCCTAGACAGGGAAGTTTCAAGCTTGTCCACGTTCGTCCATGACTGGAGCGCTTGGGATGACACCTACGTTTTCGTACAGAACCGCAACGCGGCTTACATTGAAGCAAACCTTATGGATGACACGTTTATTCATTACAAGCTCAGCCTCACAGCATTCATCAACTCTTCAGGTTACATCGTATACGCCAAGGCGTTTGACCTTCAAAACCAGACTGAACTGCCTTTCCCAAGTCTTCTTGAAAACGTTTCCCATAGCGATCTGCTTTGGCGTTTCAGCAACACAGACGATCATGTAGATGGAATCTTGGTTCTGCAAGATGGACCGATGCTTATCTCGTCGAGGCCTATCATCACGAGCAATTACGAGGGGCCCATTCAGGGGGCATTGATAATGGGCCGGAGGTTGGACTCGCAAATGATCAGCAGCCTGTCAGAACAGACACATTTGTCTCTCACAGTCTATGATTTGGACGGCACACAATTACCCGCAGACTTACAAACGGTACGCTCACAATTGTCTGAACAAGACCAGATCCTCGTTAAACCTTTGAACTCCAGCCTCGTCGCAGGCTACACATTGCTGAACGATGTGTATGGAAGCGCCGGCCTCATGCTAAGGATAGATACTGCAAGGGACATTTTCAACCAAGGCATGGCAGTCATTTTCTTTGCTGTTCTCTCACTCGTTGCAGTGGGCATAGTGTTTGCCGTCCTGCTCATGTTGCTTCTAGAGAAACTAGTCATAAAGCGGCTGGCCAAACTCAGCGTCGCGATCAGACAGATAGGCAAATGCGATGACCTTTCAAGAAGAGTCCAAGTTGAAGGAAAGGACGAATTATCAGACCTTTCTCATGAATTCAACAAGATGCTCTCAGCATTGGAAGATTCAAAAAAGGCTCTGAAAAAACACTCGGAACACTTGGAAGAACTCGTAAAAAGCAGAACTGAAGAGTTACGAAGAAGCGAAGAGAAAATCAGAAGTATATTCTCTGCTTCTCCAAACGCAGTGATAGCCACTGATCTTCATGGAAACATTGTTGAGTGTAATAAAGAAGCGTTGAAACTGCATGGCTTTTCTTCCAAGGATGAACTGATCGGCAAGAAAGTCTTCACGCTTATCGCGCAGAAAGACCATCAAAAAGCCATCGAGGGCCTCAAGATTATTGAACAGGGGATGCTGCGCAATGTTGAATATGCTCTTGTAACAAGTGACGGTAAAGAATTTCCCGCTGAATTCTCTGCAAGCGCTCTCCGAGACGGTTCTGGCAGACTCGCAGGGTTTGTTGCAATATACCAGAACATAACGGAACGCAGGAAAATGGAGCAAGAACTCTTGGCGTCCAAGAGAATGGCTGTCATCGGCGAATTAGCAGGCATGGTTGGGCATGATCTGCGGAACCCGTTGACCAGCATCAGAGCCGCAGCATACTATTTGAAAGCAAGACAACTGCAGAGACTGGACGAGAAAGGAAGACGAATGCTGGAAATCATCGATGATGACGTCGCGTATTCAGACAAGATCATAAATGACCTCTTGGATTATTCAAGAGAGATCAGGCTCGAATTGACAGAAACTAACCCAAGGTCAATTGTTGCGAAGGCGCTGTCTCTCGCAAACATCCCTTCGAACATCAAGGTGAAGGACCTGTCGGAAACAGACCCGATTGTATCTGTTGACGCTGTGAAGATGGAGAGAGCATTCGTGAACATAATCAGGAACGCAGTCGAAGCCATGCCTGAAGGTGGAACGTTGACGATACGGAGCTTGAGAGTGGAAGAGGGCGTTGAGTTCACATTTTCAGACACTGGACATGGAATGCCGAAAGAGACGCTTGACAAGTTTGGAACTCCACTTTTCACAACAAAAGCAAGGGGAATGGGTTTCGGCTTAGCAATATGCAAACGTATCGTAGAGGCGCATGGAGGCAGCATAGCTGCGAACAGTTCAATTAGGAAAGGCTCCACGTTAAGGATAACTATTCCCCTAAAGCCCAAGCACATCGAAGCTCAAATCAGCTTCCTGCCCACTGCAAGACCTGCGCTGAAAACGAAAGAAGCATAAACGCAAGCATGTCTGAAACAGTGGCAAGGCCGCATGCATTCTGCCACAGAATTCTTATATATCTTCCGCGTCTAGACACTTTCAGGGTGTTCAAACGTCAAGAATTCTTGTTCTTTACTACAGCAGAACTGGAAACACTGAGAAGATGGCTAAGGCAGTAGCAGAAGGAGCCCGACGTGTGACAGGGACCGAAGTCGAACTGAACTACTACACACCGATGGAAGAGCTCGCAGATTATGATGCCATTATTTTCGGCGTTGCCACGTACCATCATGACATGCCTGTGTCCTTCAAGAGTTACTTTGAAGACGTAGCCGTGAAGAAGGTGAGTTTAAAAGGCAAGACAGGCGCGGCTTTCGGTTCATACGGATGGAGTGGTGAAGCGCCCAAACTGGTTCTTGAAATACTCAGGAACAAGTTTGAAATGAATGTAACAGAGCCTCCTCTCTCGGTCAAGTACAGTCCTGATGAAGCAAGTCTTGAGAAATGTGTCATGTTAGGCAGAAGAGTTGCCGAAAGCCTTATTCACAAAGCCTGACATGTCTCTAAACGGTGGGAGGAAAACACGTGAGTTCCAAAGAGGATTTGGTGAAATTCATCAAGGACCAAATCAAAGTTGAGAACAGGATTGTTAGCTCGCTCAACAGGTCGTTGCCAGAGATCGAAAACCCCAGTGTGAAAGCCGTTTTGAAAGGAATCTCGCTGGATTCAGTGAAACATGCGGAGATGTACACGTCAGCCGCGACGCTTCTTACAACAGTATCGAAGGCACTTACACAAGAGAACCTTGACATGCAAAAGGACCTAGTGGAAAAGCACATCCAAATGGAAGCAGAACTCATAGAAAAGATCGGCAAAATGCTGCCTACAGTAAAAGACAAGAAGGTCAAGCTTCTACTCACTGCAATACTGTCAGACGAGAAAAGACACCATGAACTCCTGAAACAAGTTCTGGAAATACTGGTCAAGGGAGAAACGATAACGGAAGCAGACTGGTGGGACATGCTATGGAAAGACGTCCCATTTCACGGTGCGCCAGGCGGCTAAACAGCAAGTTACAGAACCGACTTGAATGAAGCTTTCATCCATGACTTTTGTCCCCAACAAGGACAGCTAGAAGTTCACGTCTGACTTTAAAGTTGACCCAGTAACGGCCTGTCTCACATTGTTTTTATGGCTTCTACAGGGCAAGAATCTCTCGCGTTTTCAACACAGGAAGCCATGTCTTTTTTGACTTCACCTTGTCCCGGGTTTCTCCTCCTGTACTTTTCCGTTATGCTTGATTTTCCATCTTCTGCCAGATGAAACACTTCGCTGCATAGTGCTTCACACACTCCGCATCCTATGCATCCTTCCCTGTCAATTTGAACATTCAAGACTGATCACTTAACCTGCCGACTCATTGTTTACACTCAATCCTCTGAAACAGTGTGCTGTATGAGTGTCGGCTTGAAAACATTTTCGGGTCTTCATCTCCATTCGTGTCACCTGTGGAGAAACGATTATAAGTCAAGTGATGCCTTCAGCTCTTCTGAACTAAGCACGGACCCCCAGCTTATGAGGTACATTTTCTTGGATGATGAGGACGATGGTTGCAGCGGATCTAAAACAGAAAGAAGAAGCAGAGAAGCCGACGGGCTGGGCTCAGACGGCAAGCAACGAAGAGCTTCTGTGTACGCCAATTGAAGAGCTTCTGACCAAGCTGGGAACCTCGCCTTCAGGCCTTACGTCAGAACAAGCTGAGAAACTTCTTCAAGTCTACGGCCGCAATGAAGTGGCGAAAAAAAAGAAGAGAACTGCAATAATGAGGTTTGCTCTTCAGTTCAAGAGTCCCCTGATTTTGATTCTGCTGTTTGCAGGCAGCATTGCTGGCGCGCTGGGAAGCCTAGCAGATTCCGCAATAATCTTCATAATAGTCGTGATGAGCGTCATTCTTGTTTATCTGCAGGAATCCAAGGCCGAGAAGGCTGCGGACGAATTAAAGGAAAGAGTCGCGACAACTGCGACGGTACTGAGAGACAGCACTAGGAAAGAGATCAAGATTGCAGACCTTGTCCCCGGAGACATAATAAGTCTGTCTGCAGGAGATGTGGTTCCAGCAGATGCAAGGCTCACGTCCGCCAAGGACTTTTTCGTTGACCAGTCCGCTTTGACAGGTGAATCGTTTCCTCTTGAGAAGACTGTGCCACCCTTGACTTCGAAACGAGTGTGCACCGTGGGCGAATGGAGCAACTACATCTTCATGGGAACATCCGTGGTAAGCGGTTCAGCCTCAGCGGTGGTTTTGAAAACTGGCGGTTTCACCGAGTACGGCAAGATAGTGAAGAAAATAGTCGAGAGAAGACCAGAAACCGAGTTTGAGCGAGGCCTCCGAAGATTTGGCTACATGATTATGCAGATCACCCTGATACTTGTTTCTTTTGTTTTCCTCATAAACTCCGTACTGCATGGCGATGCCATTCTTGAATCATTTCTTTTCGCGGTCGCCTTGGCCGTGGGCTTGACACCTGAACTTCTTCCCATGATCTTGTCCATAAATCTCTCAAAAGGAGCCATGGGAATGTCAAAGAAAGGCGTCATAGTAAAGCAGTTGTCCTCGATACAGAACTTCGGCAACATGGATGTGCTGTGCACTGACAAGACTGGAACGCTTACAGAGAACAAGGTCGTGCTGATGCTGCATGTGGACGTTCAAGGAGAAGACAATGACAGAGTCTTACTCTACTCTTTCCTTAACAGCTACTATCAGACAGGACTCCGAAGCCCTCTTGACGATGCGATACTTGCACACAAGGAAATAAACGTGGAAGGCTATCAGAAAATCGATGAGGTTCCGTTTGACTTTACGAGGAGAAGAGTGTCAGTCGTTACAGAATTCATGCGTGAAAGATACTTCATAACCAAGGGGGCGCCTGAAGAAGTACTCAAAGCGTGTTCATACTATGAACTGTCAGGGAAAATTTTTGATTTGTCAAGCGACGTGAAAAGGAAAGTCGAGCAAAAATACTACGACTTGAGTGCAGATGGCTTCAGGGTTCTAAGCGTCGCTTACAAGAAAGTCAGAGAAGAAAAATCCGTCTACACGTCAAACGATGAGACCGAAATGGTGCTTCTGGGGTTTGTCGCGTTCATGGACCCGCCGAAGCAGACCGCTAAAGAGTCCTTACAGTTACTGAAAAAGAACGGCATAGAACTGAAAGTTTTAACCGGCGACAACGAACTAGTTACCCGAAGAGTATGCGAGCAGCTTGGCTTTGAAGTCAAAGGTGTGGTCTTAGGCGTCGACATGTCTAGGATGCATGACGACGCGCTTGCGAGAGTGGTTGAAGAGGCGAACATTTTCGCAAGGGTCTCTCCGTCTCAGAAGGACAGGATCATCAATGCGCTGAAGGCAAATGGGCACGTGGTCGGTTTTCTTGGCGACGGCATGAACGATGCGCCGTCGATGAAGGCTGCGGACGTGAGCATATCAGTTGACAACGCAGTTGACGTGGCCAAAGAGTCAGCTGACATCATCCTGTTGCAAAAGGACTTGAGAGTCCTAGAAGAAGGAGTCCTAGAGGGAAGGAAGACCTTCGGCAACACCATGAAGTACATAATGATGGGCATCAGCTCCAACTTCGGTAACATGTTCAGTGCCGCTGCAGCGTCTTTGTTTCTAAAGTTTCTGCCCATGCTTCCAACACAGATACTGCTGAACAATTTGCTTTATGACTTATCTGAGCTGACAATACCCACCGACAACGTTGACCCAGAATATGTCGAAAAGCCAAAGAGACTTGACATATCCTACGTCAGGAACTTTATGATCTATTTTGGACCGATAAGTTCCATCTTTGACTTCTTGACTTTCTACATAATGCTTCACGTTTTTAACGCATGGAATAACGCGTCACTGTTCCAAACTGCCTGGTTCGTTGAATCTCTATGCACCCAAACTTTGGTCATCTTCGCGATAAGGACAAGAAGGTCACCTTTCTTCAAAAGCAAACCCAGCAAGTTGCTACTGATTAGCAGTCTCGCTGTGGTTGCTACAGCAATAATACTTCCTTTCACGCCTCTCAGCGAACTATTCCAGTTTACACAGCCTCCGTTGTCCTTCTTTGCATTCTTGACTGCATTCGCCGCCGTGTACCTAACGATGGTCGAAACAGTCAAGAAACGATTCTACAAGCGCTATGCAAACCGTCTTGAACAAACCATGGTTCCCATGAAAGGTCCTGTTCAACTGACTCCCACCGTAAAGCTGACTCATAACATAGTAGCGATGATATGCCTTCGCTATGATGACGAAATTTCCGTCGAGTCACTCCTCGATGACATCAACACAATTCTGGTGTACCCTGTTGATTCAGAGCATGTGATCGACATCTTGCATCAGATCCAACGTGCAGAACTTGTAGACATCGACTGGCGAACCGGAAAAGTCAAGCGGCAGCCGCAGTTGAAAAGTTACGTTCAGAAGCTTGTGAAAAGCGGAGAATGGCCGAAACTGGTGGCTGACTGGCGCAAAATTGGGTCGATGGTTCGCGCAAAGTATTACCGGACAAACCCTGAATACGAGAAACTTGCTGCCACGACCTAGCATAAGATGAATTCAGCAGCCTATTCAGCTAAACGTTTTTTCATGTGGCTCTTCAACTTGTCGGCCCTCGGTGTAACCGTGAAAGCAGACAAAAGCAAAAACAGCTTCGCAGGTATAAGCTAAATCTGAGCTATATCTTATTATTGTGATCTGGGCTTTATTTTCATCTCTGCTTTCTCCTTCGCAGCATCAGATAAGCGAAAGCAGCACAAAGCAAGGCAACGGACAACAGTAATCCTGCTTTAAAGATCAGAGCGATATCCACAGGAGCATTCTTGACGACTATTTGAAATGTTTTCATGTTACTGAACCCCTCAGCAGTTGTCACATTCAAAACGACCAGATACACGCCTTCCTTAGAGTATGTGTGGGAGACAACAACACCTTCACCGAATGTTCCGTCGCCGAAATCCCATTCAAAAGAGATTATCGTTCCCATGCTGACAGACCTGCTGGCATTCATGATCACCTTATCGCCTAACAGGACAGGCTGGTCTATGGGTTCTATCACTACTTTTGGAATTCTGTAAGATTCGGTGCCACTTATAGCGACAACATGTCTGCCTTCTGGAAAAACCAGAAACTGAAATGACCTTTCTGTGACGTTCGCTTGACTGAAACTGGTCGCCTTTCCATCCACGAGGATCGAGTAAGGCCCGTTTAGCATGTCCTGTTGTATGATGAAATCAGCAAAGCCGATGAAACCGTGTGGAACGCTCACATTTATGCTGATTTTGCTCTGTTCTCTGTTGAATTCAAACGCTTCTACGGAGGAATTTGTGAACATTTCAAACTGAAATACTCTGCTGTCAAACGTTACGTTAAACACTTGAAGGCGAGGGCTGATTGAGGTTGCGGGAGCATCAGGAATTATGGCATCGTCAGGCTGGTTTAGGTTCGTTTCGTATGTTCCTAATATGTCGCTGTCCACAACTTCAATGCTGCCAACATTTGCTACCCATTTGTATCCCCATCTGCCTGGAACAACCAACCTGTAGCCGCCCATGTGACCTGTATATAAATCAGAGACCGATGTCAGCATGGTCTCATTAGCTTTGACTGCCAAAATCACATGCGGGTCAAGAGCATCTTCTATCCTCAGAGTGTCGAAGAAGTCGTCTGGAGGACGTGCACGGAAGACTACTTTGAATGCTTCAGGTTTAGTTTCAGCAACCGTGAGAAGATGAAAAAGTGGGATTCCAGTCCAGTTAACCATTATAACAGGAGGAGAGCCGGGCACATTCTCCCACACGCAGTGTATAGCCGCTACCTCAGAAACCATGGGCAGCGAAAGCAAGTCTTGGTCCGTCAAATTGATGGGATTGTTCACCAAACCGAAGATGCGTATTCCGCCAGAGTACTGGGTAGGCTGTGCTTTCACGCTCCTTTCGGTCTGTACTATCAACGTTACCGCTATGAAGAAAATCAGGACCACTGCTCCCGATGCGTTTCTCAACTTCCTTCTCAACGTTCTCAATCCCTAGAGTTTGACATACTGAAGGACGACGAACAAGACCATAAAGAAGGCACCAAAGCCAATCACAAAAGCATTGAGAAGCTTTCCATCTTTGATTCCCCAGCGAATCAGATTAAACCTTAAACCAATCATCATGTGTACTAGCAGCAAAATCAAAACCGGCGTGGTCAGAGTCGTATGAAAGTAAACTGAGCGTTCACGGTTAAGAATGCCTGCAGTTAAGATGCCGACTGATGACGAGTTCACTATTCCGAACCCACAGATAACGTAGAAAACGATAAGGACAAATGTTAGCCATATCAGTGCACGGTTGAACCTCACAAGATAAAAATCTCTTTTCTTCATCATCTTCTTGGAATGCTAAGAGAGACTGGGATTAAAATCTTTTCAACATTGAGCATGTCTGCCTATTTTTGAATCGACGCCTTAGCTGAATAACAAGCATGTTCGCTTGAGGATCGGTCTTTCTACTCGTGTCTCGCAGGCTTGACTGCAAAACAGTTTCGCAATGTGCGCGTTTTTTGGGCCGTTTTTCTTGTCTGTCGCATACAAAGCGTAAGGAGTAAGGCTAGAATGTTGCTTTAGTCGTTTTAAGATGATGGAAAATCATCGATGGAGTAGTCTCTCTATTCTTGTTTTCCCAGCGACGGATGCACAGGGTCTGCTGTTCCAGTGATCAAGGCGCTGATTACGAAGTTCGAAGATGAACATGAACAAAGGTGGCATGAGGCTGCAGAGACACTGGGGGCACGAATGTCTGCCCCCAACATTACGAAAACGTGCAAGTCAGCACGTCAGATCAACTTTTTCCGCGGCTTACGCATACGATCCCCAGGAAGAACATGATGTTTGGTCTACGCTAAAATTCGGTCTCCACAATCAATATACAACAGTGCGACTCTAGCTTCAGGTCCGAAACTGGAGAAGCGATGGTTTGGCATGTCACTAAACGGTGAGGAAAGAGTTCTTGATATCCTCGACAAAGCAAGCAAGAGCGTCGTCAACATAAACACTCTGAAACTTGTGCGGCACATGTTCTATCAAGCAGTTCCCGTGGGAGGCATGGGTTCAGGAACAATAATCGACCCTGAAGGCTACGTGCTCACCAACAACCATGTTGTAGGCGGTGCTGAGAAGATATCTGTGACACTGTGGAACGGTGAAGTGTTGGAGGGAACGATCGTTGGTGCATGTGCAGTTCACGACACAGCAGTTGTGAAGGTGGACAAACAGAACCTGGCTGCTGCTAAGCTCGGCGACTCGGACAAACTGAGAGTTGGACAGAGGGTTTACGCAATTGGAAATCCTTTCGGGCTTGAAGGCGGCCCCAGCGTGACTTCAGGAGTGATCAGCGCCGTCAACAGGACGATCGAATCGCAGAGGGGATTGATAGAAAACCTGGTGCAGACTGATGCAGCCATAAACCCTGGCAACAGTGGTGGACCGTTGGTAGACCTTGAGGGTCAAGTCATTGCCATTAACACGGCGATAATTCCTTACGCGCAAGGAATAGGCTTCGCGATTCCGATAAACTCTGCAAAGAACTGCACGGCTGAAATGATAAAGGACGGAATATCTGTCAGGCCGTGGCTGGGCATTGTGGGTCTCGGTATGACCGAAGACATTGCAAGGTACTACGATTTGCCAATAAACCACGGAGTGCTCGTAACCAAGGTCTCTGACGGAAGTCCTGCTCAGCGGGCAGGAATAATCATGGGAGACATCATACTGAGAATAGGAAACGTACAGGTTGAAAGCATTGAAGACCTGCTCGGGGAAATCCACAGGAGAAAAGTTGGGGAAAGAGTCCAGATCATTGTTTACCGTCGAGGTTTCGAAGAGCATTTCGATGTTACCTTGAGCAGAGTACCGCAGGATCTGTCCACCTAGACCATACGGGAGTCGCAGCTACTATTGAATATCTTGTAGGCTAGACCTGATTTCTCTTCTTTTCAACACAAGCATATTTTGCTCTTTTTCTTGTAGACAACTGTCGAACCATAACGAAACCTTCGGCCAGAGGGTGTCAGAGAACAGTCAAAAATGAAAATTGTCACCGAATCTACACTTTCACCTTTTCTGTTTCGTGCAGAAAGAGAAGCAGCATTTATCCCAGAACAATCGCTTCTACCACCATGATGTTGCTGACTGCACTCTTCCGTAATGACCGTACCGTCCCCACTAGTTGCTGCAAATGCTGCCAACCTGTTTTCTGTTTGCTCCGTCTTAGCAGAACCTTTTGGATGCGGGGGAGAAGGACAAAGCGTAAAAAACCAGATTTGCTCAAGGAAGTTTGGAAGCCCACTTTCAGAGAAGGCTCTTGTTTGACGGCCCAAGAACGGAACGTGCAAGGAGTTTCAGCAGAGAAGTCGGAAATAGAGAGGCGACCCAACCTTTCAGTTTTGATCCTGATCTCTTTCATCGTATCCTTTGCAGCTGCTAGAACCTTCACAACGCTTTGTCCAAAAGTAGTTCTGGTGGCAGGCGAACTGCACATCCACCATTTCTGGTACGGCATGCTAATGATGGCCATAGGAGGATGGCTAGGCATCAGCTACAATGACACAAGAATCGATAGGTTAGCAGCGGTGATATTCGGTGCTGGTGGCGGTCTCATAGGAGACGAAGCTGGACTGTTGCTTACCTTCGAGAATTACTGGACGGGGCTTACGTACACTATAGTCACAGGATTCTTAGCAGCTATGTTCATCTTGTTCCTGATTGCACGATATTCAAAGTCGATAGTGACGGAATTTGCCAGTTTCACTAGTAGCAGTGCAGGTCTTTATCTCGGCGTGTTTCTTGTAACAATCTCAATAGCATTCCTGATAGACACTGACAACCCCCTCGTAATTGTCGCTTCAAGCATTTCAGCAGCAGTGGCTTTTCTCATGATTTTAGCATACCTAATCCAACGTCTTGTGCAAGAAAGGTGAAACGTGACGATGGAACTGCAGGAATTCAGGCGGAACATCAGGCTCTTCATGGAAAAACCATGAAACAATCATTTCAGAACCGACACTCTTGTTGGGCAAAATGCCGAAGACCAGAAACGCATGGAGGACTATAAGAGGGTGAATGCATTATTTGGACAGAGAAATCTGCAAAATCAACAAAACTGTTGATCGTCTGTTTCTAGCATGGGCATTGTCCGTGGTGCTTCAGGCTGAACCCTATATTCATTGAAATGCCTGAAGAGTATAAGAGCAGGACAAAATTCGTGAAACTTGGTGCCTCGAAGACACGAACAACAGGCAGACAGCAAACAATTACAGAATGATGAGTACTCTCACGCCGCTGTTCTTGTGCCAGCGAAAACCCGTGGGACAAATTGTGGGTTTCGTGTTCAAAGAAGACTTGGAAAGAGGTTTAGGTGGCAAACGTGGGAGCCATCAGCAGTGTCTAGGTGAGGGCACAGAACTCAGGCCCCATATATTGTGTGACGACGACAAACGAGGAGTTTACTGTCTTGGCCACTTATTTGCACATGGCGAGAGTTCATTTGTCCACATTTTGTGGATAAACTCGTAGCCTTCATGAATCAGTTCTATCAGGTCGTTACCTCGAACTCGTCAGATCGTATCCTAACGCGCTAGGGTCTTTCTTGAGTATCCTTGTCGGAGTCTCGACGACTGGGCGTTTTCAACGATGAATTCTTCATAGTACTCACAGGTTCTGTGTTCCTAGAGAAACCACAAATACGCTGGAACAGAAGCAAAAGAAACCTCAGTTGAACCACACCTCGGACAGAACTTCCTTATATTTCATCGTTCGGCCCGTTTGCTTGGCTCTCTCAGTACCGCCTCTGTGACCCTCGGTCACTACTTCACTGTCTTCTTTCCAGTTCTTTTGAGCAGGCGTTTGTCTGGGAGTTTGGGTTTCTTTACACGTTCTGCGTCTGTTATAGCCAAGACCAGATCCTCACGATAGTTTTGTGTCCAGATCCTCTTAAGGTTAACGTATGGAGATGGAGCGCACGTGATATCTGAAGCAGTTAACAAGCAAACAGCATGGTGGGGCTGCCCGGATTTGA
>Ga0078972_1013764_pt1 | contig 13162 bp, 12 predicted proteins | sample YelNatPaOPGAMG01_FD_67568 | JGI IMG/M metagenome (GOLD analysis project Ga0078972, IMG submission 67568) | Hot spring thermophilic microbial communities from Obsidian Pool, Yellowstone National Park, USA - OP-RAMG-01 (SPADES assembly) (version 2) | ecosystem: Environmental > Aquatic > Thermal...
CCAGAGAAAGGTAGCTGAACATCTCGGATTGCTGCTGATCGTCGCCGCGCATAGAACAATTTTCTCAGGATTTGTTCCGGCAGCCAAGCACTCACTTCGGGTTTTTCAACAAGTTCCTAGAGGATTGCCGTCCGGGAAGACTTCTTCAACGCATCGAGGCCCACAAGTGGGCTGAACTGCAACCCTTGGTTAATTTAGGGACGCCGCCGCCGAAAGCAGCGCCTCGTGCTCAGCAGAAGGCGTGGTCAGAAGGTTTCCACAAGCGGGAGTCCGTGTTCTGCGCTCAAGTAGTCCGCGCTGTTCATGCTCTGATGCGTAACGTCCAGTGCCTGGGAGTCGTAGTGAATCGTGTCGGCGCTGCTCGCGGCGTCTTTGACCAGCTGCGAGAGGATAATTCGCTTGAAGTAGTGCTGCTAACCGGTCGCAGTCGTCCGCTGGATAGGGACACGATCCTCAGCAAGATTTTTCCAGTCGCCCGTGCTGGTCGCGAGCGGGCCAGCAATGGTCGAAAACTCATTGTTGTCGCCACGCAGTGCATCGAGGTCGGCGCAGACTTCGATTTCGACGGCCTCGTCACTGAGTGTGCGAGCTTCGATGCCCTCAGGCAAAGATTCGGGCGCCTTGACCGCCTTGGAAAGCTGGGGACCAGTCAGGCAATCATCGTGGCCCGTTCCGACACACTAGACAGCGACCCGGTATACGGCGAAGCTATCGGCAAGACGTGGAAATGGCTCCATAAGAAAGCAAAGAAGCCTCGCCGCCGCTCTGGGGTAGCGTCGACGGATGCCTTACCCCGGATTGACTTCGGCCACGCCTATCTACCGAAGCCGACGGAGGCGGAACTTAAAGTAATGGTCTCGCCGTCGCGAGAGGCTCCTGTCCTCCTTCCCTCCCACCTTGACGCCTGGGCCATGACCTCACCTCGGCCTGCCGTAGACCCTGATATCGGTCTCTGGCTGCACGGGGTCAGCGACGAGGTAGCTGATGTCCAAATTGTGTGGCGATCAGATCTACCCGCCAGGCAACCCCAGTTGTGGGCCGATGTTGTAGCGCTTTGCCCGCCGGGATCCGCGGAGGCGATGCTGGTGCCTCTCTACGCGGTTCGTGCATGGCTTGCGCACAGACCCGCACCAGAGATTGCGGACACGATTGCGAACGTCGCAGACGCGGGCCCCACCGACCAAGAATTATGGAACCAAACGGCCTTCGCCCTTCGCTGGTGTGGTGAGGATGACCCGCGAACCGATTTGGTCGGGGCGGCCGAGGTTCGGCCCGGCGACACACTCATCGTGCCGTCCGAATGGCGTGGTGCGGACGAGTACGGATGGCTGCCAAACGCGTCAGACAAAACGTTGCCGGTCTCGGACCTTGGCGACCGTGTGCAACTCGAACAGCGCGGGCGCGCCACATTGCGCATTTGCACTCCGATATGCGGCAGCTGGGTTCCCCCGACGTCGCAGATCTGCTCGGACCTTCAGATTCTCGTTCGACAACTCACCAGAGACATTGAGGAGGGCGGGGACCCTCCGGACGTGGACGGCATCCTTGCCCTCCTGATCGATAACCAGGACGCGGCAGGCTGGCTTCGAGAGGCGGCCAAGCGCCTTCGCGCCGACCGCCGCAGACGTCTCGACATGCATCCGGCGGGAGGCGTTGTCCTCCGCGCGGCCAGCCGGTTTCCGTATCGCCCTCCCGGAGCCCGCGACGAATCGGAGTTCGCATTGCCGTCACCCGAGCCGGACTTCACACCCGAGGACAACGCTTCAAGCTTCGTGTCCCGCCCCGTGAAGCTACGCTGTCATTCGCTCGCCGTCGAGGAACTTGCAACAGAATTCGCGAGACGTTGTGGATTGGATCCGGGTCTCATAGCCGACCTGTCTCTGGCGGCGCGGCTTCATGACATCGGGAAGGCCGATCCGCGATTCCAACGCTGGCTCTACGGTGGGGATGAGGTGGCTGCTGCGCTATACGATCTCCGGGCGAAGTCGGGAATGCGAAGCCGACGGCTGCGCGAGCGCGCTCGAGAAATCTCGGGGTACCCAAAAGGCGGGCGCCACGAGTTGCTCTCACTCGCGATGGTCGAACCGGAGGTGCGTGAGCTCGGTGCTCATGATACTGAACTCGTGTTGCACCTCATCGGCAGTCATCACGGGCTGTGCCGGCCATTCGTGCCGCACATTGATGACCAGGACGAAATAGTCACCGAACTCGACCGCGAATTCGTGGGCAGAGCCCTTTGCGCTTCCACCTCAAAAGTGGCCCGGCTGGCGCGCCTCGATTCGGGCGTCTCCGAGCGCTATTGGTCCTTGCTGCGGAAATTCGGGTGGCTCGGACTGCCGTATTTGGAAGCAATTTTCCGGCTGGCGGACCACCGGGAAAGTGACATCGAAGAGAAGCTGGAGAGCCAGGGGGCATCAGAGTGACCGAGGTAGAACTGACGGGTTTCGACGGACGCAATCTTCTGGCGTTCTTAAGTGCGCTGGGCACGCATCTTGTACTTGATCGAAAGGCTGCGTTGATCGCGCGGCTATTGGGAGGCGGGGCGGAATCGAGCACCGTGAACCACTGCCCCAAGGCCCAGGCTGTACGCATGAGCTGGAGCCCACACACCTTTCGCCCTACGCTCTACCTGCCGTCGCAAGAAGAGAGTTGCGTTCCGAGCGCGGACCGGATCCCAGTGATCCAGAATTGCCTCGTTCGGGTCTTGCACCACGCGCTTGCGCAAAAGGTCCATGCTGGTGAACTGCCTCCGTGGAAGAACATCAAGGGGCTTTCACAGCAGGAGTTGCGAGATCACCTGTTCGCTCCCGCCGCCAGCATTGCGCGGTCAAAATGCCGTCGGCCGTGGGCAGACTTCGTGACCGGGTTGGCCTCAGACGCGATTGCTACGGGCTCTGAGAAGGAGTACACGGCCCTATGCGTGATCACGGGCGACAGTCATCAGGACTTCCTGGGTTTCATGAATGACCTGCGAAAGCTGGTGACGGCCGAGCATCTGAGTAGCGCTCTCTTCTTCCCATGGAGATACCGGGAGCAGGGAAAAGCGTTCCGATGGGACCCAAACGAGGATCGGCGGTATGCCCTCCGAGCTTCTGACCCTGCCAAAGGCCCCAACAAGGAAATCCCCTCGATGTGGGGTGCAAACCGGCTGGCGTTTGAAGCCCTTGCCTGCTTTCCCTGCTTCCCCAAAGGTCGTCACCTGCGCACTACTGCGTTCGAAGACACCACGATCAATTGGCCTTTGTGGTCACCCGCGATCGACCTGACGACTCTCCGCAGCCTTCTTGCACACCCCGCCGTTGTTCAACGCGATGCGCACGCGCTCGGAGCGATGGGCGTTTTCGCGGTTGCATCATCGCGGCGCACCCCGGTGGGGAGAAAGCGTACCTTTGGCCCGGCTTCCCTCTGGCCAATTCGAACGCAGTAGAGCAGGGATGGCGGTGGTCAAGGCCGGCATCGGCACTTAGCTGCGGCCGTGTGTTCCCGCAGGTACGCGGCGTACAACTCCATGTTGGAGTTCATCGCCTCGATGTACGCCTGCGCGAACGGGATCTGCTTCTCGGCAGCGAATTGCTTCACCACGGCCATTAACCGGGCCTCGGCACGGCCGTGACTGACTGTCGTTGTCGGCCTTTCGCTGGTGGGGATCGAACGCAGGTCGGGCCGCGCCCGGCGAACGGCTTCGACCGCTTCGGGACGGCTCTGACAGCGCCCGGAATCGACAAATTCGTCCACGAGCTTGTAGAACTCGGGCGGATACTGCTCGTACATGTTTTCCTCCTCTTGGTGAAAGTGATCTTAGAGCGGGGCGCGGACAAGCAGCGCCCCGGACTTCGGTGAGATGAGAATGGAATTGGGTCCTACCACGCCTCTCACTGCTGCGCGGTAAAGGGTGGCGTCGTGCGGCCAGCCACTGGCGCGAAAAAGTGGTCAACAGCGGTCAACGCAGGTCAACGGGCTTCCGGCCCGACGACCAGGGTGACGACCGACGACCACTTTTTTATCCTGACGGTGGCAAAAGCGTGCGGATCTCCTACCGGCGATTTCCGTCCTCAACTGAGGACCCGCCGCCGATCCGCGCTTTGATCACCTCGACCGCGGGGATGGGCGAGTACTCGGGCGGATAGTGGACGTTGTACGTCACCGCCGGCCGGCTGGGCTCCGATTCGAATCGGCGGCGTTGTTCCTCCCTGGCGGCCTCCTCGCGCCGCTGGCGGATCTTGTTGGCGACGCTGTCCAGCTTCTCGGCGGCTTGCCGCACGCCTACCAGCGCGTTGTGCACGGAGACGGCGGCGGGATCGTCCTGCCACACCGGATAGCGCTCGATCATGCCGGTGGCGGCGTGCGTGCGCACCGGCTCCATGTTGAGCATGGAGTGCGACAGGTTCTCGGGATCGTAGAGCCGGGCCTGGCGCATCGCGGCCGAAAGGGCGGCATTGCCGAGCGCATCGCCGACGGCCGCGCCCTTCCGTAGTACGACGGCGATGTCGGCGACAGCCCGCTTGTACTCGGTGGCGAACTCGGCGGCGCGGGCCCGCATCCAGGCGTCACGAGCCACCGTGAGGGCGTCCTGCGCATCGCGCACCTGCTCCTCGTGCTCGGTCAGCTTTCGGTGGAGACCGCGCAGGCGCGCCTGTTGCGCTTCAAGGCGCAACCGGAGACTCTGCACCCCGCGCTGCGCCGGCGTCTCGCGATCCTCGGAATTGTCATCCACGAGGGCGCGGGCCGCCTCTTCGATGGCCAGGCGCTCCAGCGCCTGCTCCAGTTCGGTTTCCGTGGTTTGGATCTCGGCCGAGGTCTTGGTGATCGCGGCCTCGATCCGAGTGCGTTCGTCGAGAACCTCCTCGGCTCTGGCTAACGCAGTAGCAATAGCTTCGTCAGTCGGCTTCTTCTTGAACATATTTCTCCTTGTTAATTGGGTTTGTAATTCTACGAATTCGTTCATGGCGCCAGGGTGGGCTTTACGGCGCCGAGTTGAGGAAGGCTGGCGTGGTGCGGCGGACCGACGTGGCGAATCACGTCGCAGGCGTCTTTCCCGCAGTCACGTTGCCGGCGTAGCGGTGGCGCATTTCTGCTTCCCTCCATTGGTGCCGGTAGACGTCTTGGACGTGGTCGCGAAAGAGGCCATTCTGCGGATCGAACAGCCAACGCATGGCTTCATCGATCTGATCTGCGATCCCCGCCAGCACCGTCACCTGGAGCAGTTGAGCATGCTCGCGTGCGTAGTGGATCAGATCCCGGAGATCGGGGAAGTAGACTTCGCCGGGATAGTCGCCGAAGTCAACGAGCGCCATGTATGGGTAGGGCGCCCTTTCACTCGCGCTACGGTAGATGGTGATGCTGAAGACGCCCAGTCCCGCAGACAGGTTCTCCGAGGGCAAGCCGCAGAGCCACTCGTAGTCCTTCCCGTCATGATGTGCGCACGAGCCAACCGGGCCCCACGTCAACTCTGGTGTCAAATCCGGCAGTTCGAAAGATTCGAGAATGCCGTTGGTGTACTTGTAACAATTCATCATTTCGTGTCTCCCTTCCTTTCTCCATGACGGACCGTCGCAGCCGTGATCCGCCCGGGCCGTTTGGTGACGCCTTGGTTCTGAAACAGCCGGTTCAGAGCCTCGGCCTTCCAGTCCGCCCAAGAAATGGGCTGCGAACGCCACTCCATCCCTTGCAGCGTCTGGTCGCGAACCTTCCAGGGCTCATTCGGGTGCCGCTCCATCTCCCCGAGCACGTTCATGGGCACAGGCTCGCCTTCGACGCGCCGCAGCTTGTACTGCGGGGGGACGCCGGCGGTATCCAAATAACGAACGGGGATCTGGCCCGAACCGAGGGTGCGCAGGGCATCTCGGATTTCCGGCCCGTCCAGGTCGCTCCAGATGCCGATGGTGACGACGCCGTCCAATTGCATTAGCCGGACGCCGGCCCGGTTCAGAACAGCAGATGCGCGGGCCAGTTCCTCCGGTTCCGGCTCGACACAAATCTTGGGAGCTTCAGCGGAAGTGGCGCCTACAAAACCTACAGAACCGGGTATTGATGGTTTTGTAGGTGCGCCTCCCGCCGAATCCGCCGAGATATGGGTCTTTGGGGTCCAATCCAGCCACCGGCTCCGCTTGGCCGGATCGGCTGCCGAGGCGCTCATTCCCACACCGCCGGGTTCACTTCGAACCGGTTGGAAGGACGCCCGCCACAGGGCCCCGATTCACCGGATAGATCGCGGACCCACCCGGCATCCAGCAGAACTTCCGCCGCCAGTTTCACGGCTTCAGGACTGTCCAGGCCGCTCCATCCCTTCAGGTACACCTCGCGGCAGGAGAAGAAGCCGCTGGCGCCTACCTTGCGCTTCTTGATCTTCTCCGCCAACTCGCGGGCTGCCCGAAGCTGTGGAGTGACAACGCAGGAATAGACCCGCTTCGAGTGCGATTCGAGATATTCGCACCACGCTGCCGCCTGCCTGGCGTGCTCCAGGGAGACGGTGTCGGCGCTGCCGTTGCCCGCCGCCCATTCCGCCAGCTCGAACAAAACCGACAACGCCGGCATCAGCTTGCGGTACTTGCTCAAGTGTGAAACGAGAGCGGGATGGAGCTCTTCGCCGCGCACCTTCGCCTCGAGCTCCGCCAGCCATTCGACGAACAGTTCCTGCGCGTCCGGCGCGTAGCGGAACCGCATCGGATTCTCGGAGTCCAGCTCTACCAGCTTGCTGAACACCAGCGCGGCCTGCCGCTCCGAAGCCGCATCCGGAGCGCGGTCTATGTATTCCCAGCCCGGGTCGGTGTCCGGCCAGACCATCAACTGAAACCGCTGGATCAGACCGTCGTTACTCGGACCATCTTCGAGCGCTTCTGTAAGGTAAGAGCGAAGGCGGCCCGGCTGGATGCCGCCCAACATCGACATGCAGCAGGCCTCCACGTGAATGGTGCCGCGGCCGATTCGGTCGATCGTGTGACCGGTGTCGCCGTTCCAGGCTTGCAGGCAGAATGCGCGCTCGCCCTCGCGGCCGGCACGGTCCAGTTGACTCCACCAGCCGGTCAGTTCATCCCGGATCACCAGGATGCCCGCCGGATTCTCGCTCATGGTCTGGTGCATGGCTTCGAAGGTGGCGTCGTTTACAATCAGACGCCGCAGCGTGGGCTCCGCCGGTTCATCCTCGGGCCGGCCGGGCGCTGTCTTTCCCTTCTTCGCGTTGGCCTTGAACTGCTCCTTCCATGCCGCACGGCGCAGTTCGAACTCTTCTTTGCTGCGAGCGTAGTCTGCGAGAGCCTCCTCGTATTGCCGCCGCCATTCGGCCTGGATCTGCTGCAAAGGGCGGGTTGCCGCCTGGATGACAGGCGACTTCATGAAGCCCGGCGGCGCGATGATGCCTCCCCACAGGTTGGGCACCACGAGCCAGCCGGTATCATTTGCCTTCGGTTGAATGACGGCCCGGCGGTTCACCGCGCCAGCCAAGCAGAGCATCGTCACCGTAGCGGGGTAGTCCATCGGGACTTGCATCCGCTCCGTCACATCCCGCACGAGGGGACGGAAGAGAACGGGCAGAAGGTCTTCCGAAAAGGCTTGCACGGGCGGAAGCTCGCTTTGGATCGGCTCCAACTTCGGCCAACCGTCCGCTGCTTCCACGCGCGCCGCCTGGCGTTTTGGGTGTTCGTCCGTGATGCTCCAGCGCGCCTGCAATGCGGATAGCGCTTCCACATCCAGAGGCGCCGCTGCTTCGACCAACTCGCGGAATTGATCGAGGGTGCCGCCGGCGTCGCGCCAGTCGGTCGCGTCACCTTTCGACGGCAGTCCCGGCAGTTCCACAACGCGCACGGACGCCGCGACGGTCACCAGCGCCGACGCGGCGGCCACCGCGTGCTCACGGCCGGGTCCGTCATTATCGGGAAGTATGATGATGTGGCGGTTCCGAAAGTAGTCCGCCCACTGCTTATACAAGTGGCTGTTGCCGGACCCGCCGGGATTGCAGGACGCCACCAATCCCCACGTCTCCAGGGTGTGGACGTCCTTCTCGCCCTCGGGGAGGTAGACCGTCTCCGCATTCAATACTCGTGGGAGCCGGTAGGGAACGCGCGGGCAATCGCGAAAGCAATATTCCGCGCCATCATAATCTACGTGGTCGTCTGCCCGTTTCCAGGTGGGCTTGCCGTTTGCGCGCTCGGCCTTGGGATCGCGAAGGTACTTGCCCTTTTCCAGCCCGACGACGATGCCGCCAGTGGGCACGCCGCCGGTCCTTTCCGGATCGGTCGTGCCTGCCGCTTCAACGCCGCTGGGGCGGATTTGAATGAAGGTTTTGCTACCGTCCGGCCTCAGGTAACGGACAACCTCGAAAAGCATGTTGCCGTTCTGGTCTACGTATGGGTAGCGCTCGACTTCGCGCCATCCGCCTTTCGCGGACCGGCGCTCGGGCTCGATCCTGCCCACGAGCCGGAAGACCTCGGCTTTCGCCGATTTGAAATCCGCGCTTGTGAGCGCCATCTCGAGGTCGATGATGTCGCCGCCGCGGCCGCAAGCGGAGTGGCAGAACCAGCGGCCGGTCGCCGATTCCACGCTGAAGTTGTCGTTCTCGCCTCCGTGAATCTTGCAGGCGCTACGCCACTCGGCCGCGCGCTTCTGCTTCAGATCCGGGATGCGCGCCGCGTAGTAGCGGGACACTTCGCCGGGTGTGAACGTGATGCTATTCATGCGGCGCCTGCCCCTCAGGCCTGCTCACCGCCGCCGCTGGGCCGGGTTTCCAGCCACGCGGCAACGTCTTCCGGCCTGTAGCGGACAGCGGCGCCGATCTTGATGTACTTCGGCCCCTGCCGCAGGAGCCGCCACCGCCGGACGGAAGCCACAGAGAGGCCCGTGATGCGCGCCACGTCGTGCTCATTCAGCAGGGTTTCGAGGATACTATCTACCGTTGTCATCTCACTCCTTTCTTGGCTTTCGAAACTGTTGTTGGGTGAGCCCCAGCGTCGGTTGCCCGATGCTGGGGCAAGGGCGTTCATGATCGGCGCCAGCGTTCGCGAAGGCATTTCAGGGTGCCCGCTCGGCTGGCGTGGCGTCATCGCAGACTGTCCGTACTTTGGGTCTCCCCGCTGGCGTGATCTATTCGGTTTTCAATGATCGCGGCGGCATCTCTGCCGGCCAATCGCAATCATAAGAACCGAGAATTGTTTCGGAAATTTTGGGCGCAGAAAACGCGAAAAGGTGGGCGTCGGCTAACGCCGTTTGTGGCGAGAAAATACGCGGAAATTAGGAGAGAGTTTTGGGGGTGTCTTTCTTTCGCTGGTTTGCCAGGGCGAGGCGGTATTCGATGGCCTTGACGACGACGTCCTTGTCGTCGCAAAGACTCCATCTACGGCAGTTCCTGTTGCGCCGCCAGGTCGAGGGGACCGGAATCTGCTCCTCGTCGAGGGAGTCGCAGATGTCGTCTACTCTTGAACGCCAGTCGCCGTCCGGTGCCACGCGCCCGACAACGGCAGCGACCAGCGCCGCAGTTTCGAAATCGGGCTTGGGGCCGCGCTTCTTCGGCGTGCGCGCCGCGGCGCGATCGCCGTCCGCAACGGCTTCGGGAATCGGCGGCGGAACGGTATCACCGAGCCGGCGGTACGCCTCTGCTTTCCACAGAAGCGCCCGTTCAGAAAGGTATGTGCAGATGCGCTGAATGAACCGCCGCCTGTTCGCGTAAAGCCGTAAGTGAAACAGGTATTTCAGCCAGAACAGTGCGCGAAAGCTCTTCACGGCCGTATCTATTTCCGGCGTCATCGTCGTGACTTTGCCCGTCAAGCACCGCCAGCTGAAACTGTGATCCAGGTAGTTCTCCCAATCGCCGGATAGCGGCCCGACTTCTTCGGCGGCGCTCTTCCGGCCGGACTCCGTGGCCTTTGCTTTGATGGTGCGATAGAGAGTCTTCCAGTCGGTCGCCAGAATATCGTCGGGAATCAGGCCCTTGGCCGGGCAGATCCGATCGGCGATGAGCATCGGCAGCATTGCCAAGTGCCCCGAGTACGCATCAGGATCCGGAAAGCATGCCAGCCACTCCTTCGCCTCGGCCTCAAACTGCTTCTCGGCATAGCGCTCGAACAGCGGCATCAGTTCATGCGGGTCGTGTTTCCTCAGCGACTTCGTGCTCATGCCGATGCCGCGCCAATATGTGTCGAGGCCGGCCAGGAGGTCCGCGCCCGCCTCCAGTCTGGCAGCCTTGATGCGCGCGAGGGCCTGGGTTGAAAGAGAAGGCTTGTCCATCGCTCCCTTGGCGATTCCCTTGAAACGAAGTAGCCGCCCGTGGGTCGGGTTCCCCAGCCTTCGCCGCGGTTCATGACGCCGCGGCTAGGCGGCCAATCCCCAACGATATCATGACGCTATGGGCCGAAGCTCATCGCGCTCCCTGGTATCATGCTGTTAGGGCCAAAGCCATGCGGACGGAGATCCCCATTCCGAGGGAGCGGCTCGACGAGTTCTGCCGCCGGTGGAAAATCGCCGAACTTCGCGTGTTCGGATCTGCGCTGCGCGAAGATTTCCGCCCGGACAGTGACTTGGACCTGCTGGTGAGGTTCGCCCCCGACGCCGACTGGAGCCTGATGGATCACGTCGCGATGGAGGAAGAACTCGCCAGCATCGTCGGGCGCAAGGTGGATCTCGTTTCGCAGCGCGCGATCGAGCGGAGTTCGAACTGGATCCGGCGCAAGGCCATCCTGGAGAGTGCGGAGCCATATTTTGCCTCGCGATGACGCGCATCTTCTCGACATCCTCAAAGCCGCGCGCCTGGCAGTCGAGTTCAAAGGACCCGCGGAGAAGGCGGAGTTCCTCGGCGACGCAAAGACTCAATCGGCGGTTCTGCACCAGCTTCTGATCGTTGGGGAGGCGGTCAAGAGAATATCGCCGGACTTCCGGGCGGCGCACCGCGAGGTGCCCTGGAAGCTGATCGCCGGGATCCGTGACAAGCTCATCCACTTCTACGAGGGCGTGGACCTCGAAGAGGTCTGGAAAATGGTGAATTCCGATCTGCCCGAGCTGATTCGCTTGATTGAGCCTTTGGCCCCGGATATGCCATGAGCATCAGCGGGAACCCCCGGCGGCCGATGATCCGGCGCTCGCCGAGGTGGTGCGTTGCATCGCCGAGGCGTATGAGCCCGAGCAGGCTTATCTCTTCGGGCCCGTAGCCCGCGCCGATGCCGACGCCGACAGCCACCACGACCCGCTGGTCGTGGGTTCCGGACGCCGCCCGCGGACGAGGCGGCGCAGCCGTTTGGCGTACGGAGGCGCTCCGGGGCACCGGGATCACCGCCGACGTGCTCGTCTGTACCAAATCCTATTTCGACGCTCGCCGGCATCCTTGCCGGACACGGTGCTACGCGAGGGGCTGCGCGTATGCCCCGCGGCTACAATGAGGACGTTCGGCATCTGCTGAATTGCTCAAGACAAGATTAGTTGCCGACCTTCGTCCCGAAGCGCTCGTAGTCCAGATCGGCGAACTCGTTCCCCTCTACCAGAGCAATCTCTGGGTCGCAGTGATACAGCTCGCGCAAAGCCTCGAAATACGCTGACCGAGAGTCACCCTCTGCAATTTCTAAAGAGCAAGCGTACCCTATAGCCTTGAACGAGAAGGTCCGGCTTTTCTCGTCATACTTATCGAAAATATACCAATGCGGCTCCGCTCCCTCGGCTAGTGTGTGTTTCGGGCAGCGATCCACGAAAACAAGAGGTTCGAGCGGAAGTAAGTGACCTGTGGCCAACTCCTGTACGAAGGCCTGCTCCTCCGAGTAATTCTCCTGGCCCCGATACAACTGCAGTTTCGTAAAGGGAGGACATCCGTGGGCATGTCGGAAAAGGCCTTCATTCACCTTGGAAAACGGCTTCTTTTGGACATGCTCAAACCGCCCAAACCGCCGTTCCGAAAAAGCACGCCCTGCGGTGTTAGCGAGTAAAACAACAATTGGATGAAGGTTGAAACTGGCATCAGTCTTCTGATGCTTGTAATCCGAGATGAACCGCACCCCTCGCTCGAGGATATCGAACTCATGAAGAACTAAGTCCTGAAATGGGGCTGAGATTCTGGCGCGGCCCTTTAGGTGTGAGTGCAGGTTCTTGATGAGGCCCCATAGCGGTCCGGCGGAGCGTTGCCGGAACCCGCTGAACTGAGATGATTTTCCGTGCTTGGTCAAGCAGTATTCGAGAAACGAAATGTACGCGCCCACGGCGAGGACGGCTTCGATAAACTCGACCGCGGCGCTTCGTAGCAAGTGTTGGTCGACCTGACTCAAGTACCGTTTTAGAGGATCGGCAAGTGGATACGGCAACGTATTGCTCAGCTCCGCGAGTCCCATCCAAGGGACGTCATTGGACCGGCTTCTCTGAATCTCGACAGCTTGGCTCGTGACGTAAGAAATCGAGCTGTTGCTGGTGCCGAAATCCAGTCCCAGGAACGCGTGGGACTTCGATTCCTGCTTGACTGTCATATCAAGAAAGAAGGGTTGGCCGTCAACGAATACCGCGTCCTCACCGGTCGCACCCGTTTTGTAGATGAACCGAGGTCTGACCGAGTTCTGCCCCACAACGGACAATTCCACTTGTACACTGGAGTCGAACGTGGCGTTTGGAGGTGTGAACACTGTGTGGTTGTCGACGTTAAAGGCTTCCGTTTCCGTATGCTCTTCTAGGGAACGCGTGAAATAGTAGTCCAGACTGTAACGGGGAGGTCGCTCCAACTTTGCCTTCCACCTAAGTGGAGCACTCTGAAGATCGTTGGTGGGGAAAGCGGCCGACAATAACATCCCTCTCGGTTGGTTCTTGGGTACGACCATCCCCTTCGGGACGAATGAAGGCGTTTGGGTCCCGGTGTGGTCGGCGTCAAGCTTCAGGTACAGCGGGTTATAGGTTACAGCGGAAAAATCACCTGCTCCGGTATAGAACCGGCGAGCGCACTCGATGGCCAGCCCCTTTGCCACGACTTGCTGGTAATCATCGATCGGGAAGATCTGCGCTCCCGAGATGTGGTAGCTGAATTCCGCCTCCAACAAGCGACGAAGCCAGCCAATGTTGCAGGAACCCCCAGAAAGGAGCACTACGGAAATAGGCTGCCCCGCCAATTCCTGTTGGTGTAACATCCTTTCTGTAAATTCTGTTCAGAACGACTGATTGCGATTTTGTTTTGGGGCCGGAGCGGAGGCGAGGGAACCGAGCCGGAGCGGAG
>Ga0078972_1013765_pt1 | contig 13162 bp, 9 predicted proteins | sample YelNatPaOPGAMG01_FD_67568 | JGI IMG/M metagenome (GOLD analysis project Ga0078972, IMG submission 67568) | Hot spring thermophilic microbial communities from Obsidian Pool, Yellowstone National Park, USA - OP-RAMG-01 (SPADES assembly) (version 2) | ecosystem: Environmental > Aquatic > Thermal...
AAGTTCCAAAAGATCACCCCTTTCATTTTAAAAAAAGAGCCACGAAACACATAAAGCCTTCGTGGCTCTTATCCTTTCCTATTTAATTGTTATCGACCTTCATGGTCGGCAAGCCACTGTAGACATTCTTCAACTTTTTGCGTGTGATAATAAGTTGGTAAAGATATGTAATTATGGTAGCACAGATGGATATTCTATGCATAATTGTTTAATTAGTAGGCAATCCGCCGTCTTGACAATTTCGGAAGATGAAAATAAAATTTAGGGTATAGATAGATTAAGAGTTTGGGATTAGATAGGTAGCTTAAACTTATATATTTATATTTTGTTAGCAGGATTTTCGGAGGGTTTTATGGGTTTCAAACAATTTATTTTTATATATAGAGGTGGAATATGATAAAAATAAAACAATGGGAGTTTTTGTTGTCTAGCTTTCTTATATTTGCCATCCTTTTTCTAAGTTTCGGCTGTGATGGGGGTTATGAAGAGCCTCATAATCAAGAACCAGCCATCTACTTAACAGAAAAAATAGTCTCTTCAATAGATAAGATTGTATTTGCCTCAAATCAAAATGGAAATTACGAGATTTATGTTATAAACATTGCAAGTAATCCAAATAATTCCACTATAAAGAAGGTTACAAACCATCCAGCAGATGATATACAACCTACGATATCACCAGACGGGACCAAGATTGCTTTTGTATCCAATAGGGATGGATATAATGAGATCTATGTTATGGATGTCGATGGTTCAAATCTTACCAGACTTACCAAAAATGACGCAGAGGATATTGAACCCTGCTGGTCTCCTGATGGAAAAAAGATAGCCTTCTCCTCTAATATGAGTGGAAACTATCAGATCTATATAATAGATGCTGATGGTTCTAATCTTACTCAAGTGACTATAGGTAATGATGATAAGTTTTCTCCCTGCTGGTCTCCTGATGGGTCAAAGATCGCATTCATATCAGATAGGTATGGAAGCTTTGACATCTGGATAGCAAGTATCGACTTAACAAGAGGTACCTGTCTTCTTGATTGTCTTCTTGAAACTCCAGATGTTGAAGGAAGTCCTTCCTGGTCTTCTGATGGAAAGAGTATTGCATTTACCCGTTGGTATAAAGGATCTAAAGATAGGTCCTCTCGTGAAATATGCATAATGAATGCAGATGGGAAGAATGAGAGAAGACTTACCAGGACGGAATCATTAAACTGGGACCCGATATGGTCTCCAGATGGAAAGGCAGTTATATTTGTATCCAATAAGGATGGGGATAATGAAATTTATTCGATAAATATAGATGGTTCCAATGAGATTAAGATTACCGATAATAATTGGAATGACGAATCTCCATCCTTTAGTTTAAAAAGAGAAGTTCCACCTTTATTTGCCCCTATATCTACAGGCTTTTCAGTAGAGAAGAATGGATGGCAATTCCCTGATAATGGTCCATTTGTAGGGAGGGGAATGTGTGTAGGGATGAGTTTGACTGCAGGACTAGCATTTAAAAAGGGAGTTAGCATTCCCAGTTGCCGTGACCCATACCTTCTACCAGAAGAATGGCAGTCTATAATCAAAGAGAACGATAAGAATACCGAGAATATCTTAAAGTTTATCCAGAGCCTTGTTAAACCTGTTTCAGACGAAGCTATCATCTCTAGCATATATTCTTCTCTAAAAAATGGAGTTCCCTGTGGGCTAGTAATTCTAAAGGGGATAAAAAATCACTTTGTTCTAGCCTATGCCATTGAGGAAAAAGAAAAGGATAAGAGCTATCTGATAAAGGTCTATGATCCGAATCATCCTGGTAATAATAAGGCTTCAATAGAGTTTAAGAAGACTACTAGAGATAAAGAGAGTAAGATATCTATCTCAGATTATATAGACCCAAACGGAGAAGTGGTAGGGAAAGTAGTAGGAGTATGGGAACTTAAGGGGAATGTTAACTTTCCTAAGAGCAATATCTGTCATAGTGATAGTGGAACTGTAACTGTATTGAGTTTTGATTCAGGATTCAAAGGTAAGTTAGAAAAGGAAAAGGAATATACTTTAAAATTTAGGGTTAAGAACAATACACCATTTACGAAGTGGGTCAAGGTTAGTGTAATAGGGGTTAAGGATACTAAAGGGAAAGCTCCGTGGGATATCCTTCTCTCTAAAGGGGAAGAAAAAGTGCTATCCTTCAACTATAAATTCGTAGAGGATAAACCAGTAGGAATTGGTATTATCAATAATTATAATAACCAGCAAGCTTGGAACTACCTATTTAACCTATCAATGAAGACCGTATTGAAGGGAAGGATATCAGAGCAGGGGACTAATAGAGCTTTATCGGGAGCAGATATATCTATCAGAGGTACAAACATTAAGACGAAAACTGATGCCCAAGGTTATTATCGTTTTGATGGGATATCTCCTGGGACGATAAAGATAACTATATCTAAACAAGGTTATGTTACACAGGAGAGGGAGATAAGCATAGCAAAGGGTCAGGTTATAGTATTAGATGCAAGCTTAAGCCCGAAAAGCTAAGTAAAAGGAGGAGGAAGAAAATGAGTTTTGGGAAAAGATGTTTGGTCTTAATTAATATCCTATTGCTCTTGTGTTTAACAGATACAGTATATGGAAATAGTAGCGGGGATGAAAGTATCAAGACCCTAGGAGGACATAATAAATATGTTTATTCAGTAACTTTTTCTCCAGATGGGAAGCTTCTTGCCTCTGGCTCATATGATAATACAATAAAGTTCTGGGATATTAAGAGTGGAGAGTGTATCAAGACCCTAGAAGGACATAATGACAGTGTTTTTTCAGTAACTTTTTCTCCAGATGGAAGACTCCTTGCCTCTGGCTCGGGGGATAATACAATAAAGCTCTGGGATATTAAGAGTGGAGAGTGTATCAAGACCCTAGCAGGACATAATGGGAGTGTTTTTTCAGTAACTTTTTCTCCGGATGGGAAGCTTCTTGCCTCTGGCTCGAGGGATAATACAGTAAAGCTCTGGGATATCCAGAGTGGAGCGTGTATCAAGACCCTGGTAGGACATAATAGTTTTGTTGAGTCGGTATCTTTTTCTCCGGATGGAAAGATTCTTGCCTCTGGCTCGGGGGATAATACAATAAAGCTCTGGGATATTAAGAGTGGAACGTGTATCAAGAGCCTAGAAGAACATAATAGTCATGTTACTTCAGTAACTTTTTCCCTAGATGGAAGGTTCCTTGCTTCTGGAGCAGAGGTGTCTCCTCCGTGGGAAGATGATGGTACAATAAAGCTCTGGGATATCTCAAGATATGTAAATGTAAAGATTTCAGTTCCCTATCTTGAGCTTAAGGCTAAATTTGATGATACAAAGGCAATAGCAAACGGGGTCCTTGATGGGGGAGAAAAGGCAAATATTATCCTTAATATCTCCAACACCGGTGAAGGAACCGCATTGATGGTTAATCTAAAGATTTCCAGCGATTCCAGTGATATCTCTATCCCCAACGAGATTTTTATCGGTTCTATTGACCCAAATATGTCAAGAGAGATTGTTATTCCTGTTTCTGCCTCGATAAATGCAGGGGATGGGATTGCAAATATCACCATCGAAACGGAAGAAAGAAGAGGGTTTGGTGCTCAGACCGTAAGATTTGCTCTACCTATCCGACAGGCTAGACTACCGGAGATAACCTTTCCATCAATAAATGAATTAAAGATAATAGACCAGCCAACAACCTCAGAGACAAAGGGAAAGGTTACTCTCTTATCTCCGCTTAAAGGAAACGGTAATGGGATCATTGAGAATGAAGAGATTATACAGTTAGTTATTCCAGTAAAGAATGCTGGTAAGGGAGAAGGGTATAAGATAAAGATAGAGCCAACACTTCCAAAAGGGATAGGAATACTAGAAATGGATAAAAGTATAGACATAATAAAGCCTGGAGAGACAAAAGAGATCAAATTAATTCTCTCTATGCCAAGAGTGCTCAAAGATATTACCGGTCAGACGATACCTCTAAAACTAGCCCTAAAGGATTACCGAGAGGAGATCTCTCCCTTTGAAGTAGAATATTCTCTGCCATACAGGGAGAATAGGCCAAAGCTTGATATATACTCATATAAAGTCTATGATGGACAGATAGGTAAATCCAGAGGGAATAAGGATGGAGTAATACAACAGGGAGAGATTATACAATTAGAGGTTATCTTTGAGAACAGAGGGAAGCTAGGGGCAAAAGGTTTGAACTGTCATCTATCTACAGATAAGCAGGGAGTAGTTATCAGCGAAGGAGATAGATCTATAGGGGATGTAAAACCAGGTGAAAAGGTGAAAGTAGATTTTGTTTTTGCTATTCCGAAGATAGCAGAGCCAGGAAATCTCCCATTACTTTTTGAACTGAAGGATGAAGATTTTTCTGAGAAGAAGATACTCAATCTAAGGATTTTTGAACAAGGTATAGTGGAGATAACATTAGAGAAGGTCTCTCCGGAGGTAGGGGAAAAGATGTGGGTATCTACCAATCTAAAGGATGCAGGATTAATAAGCCACCTGGTGAGAAACCCTAAAGACCCCAAGATAATATACCTGGCTACAGAAAACAAAGGGATATTAAAGTCAGAAGACAATGGAGTTACCTGGAAAACATCCGGTGAAGGGATATCAGACATACACATATACTGTCTGGCGATAGACAAAGATAATCCTGAAATTATGTACGCAGGGACAAAAGGAAGAGGCATATACAGGACAAGAGATGGAGGAAAGACCTGGGAGGAGATAAACATAAACATCATCATCCTTCCTGATGGGAGTTATCCAACAGTTAAATGCATCGCTATCCATCCAGTAGAGAGAAGAAGGATATATATTGGAACTGACAATGGACTCTACCAATCGAATGATGGAGGAGATACCTGGGCATATATCTCAGGTCTTCCATCAAAAGAGATAAACTGCATAACCTTAGACCCAAAATCTCCCAATATCATCTATGTAGGGTTAGGGTATGGAGGATTATACCGTTCTCTAGATGGGGGGACATCCTGGGATGTACTCTTTGCCACCAAAGAGGCTAAAGACATAGGTAATGCCATACTCTCCATTGTTATTAACCCAAATAATCCAAAGATAATCTACCTAGTAAGTGGTTCAGGGGGTATAATCGAGACGACCGATGGTGGTTCTGTATGGCAACCAGTAAACAAAGGCTTACCTGTTGGTTTGGTAAGAGGAGGGGAAAGGGTTTACATAAAATATCTGGAGATAGACCCGGATAATCCCTCAATACTATACGCTGTCTCCTCAGAGAGTAAGGTTTATATTACCCGAGATGGTGGAGGGAGCTGGCAAGAGTACGGCTATGGGATTAGTGAGCTGGTAGAACCCCAAGAGATACAATTTGTCTCAGTAGATAGGAATGGAGGGGTAATAGCAGGGGGAAAGGATAAGCTTATAGACCTTGAGCAGATAAAAGAGAAGCAGATAATTCCGATGGTCAATTTTGAATTTGATAGTGACAAGTTGAAAAAAGAGGCATTTCCGATTCTAGACAACATAGTCAAGACTCTAAATGCTGACACCTCTAAGAAGGCAGTAATCAAGGGACATACAGATAACATAGGTTCTATAGAGTATAACCTAGACCTTTCAAAGAGGAGGGCAGAGAGTGTAAGGAAGTACCTGGTGAGTAAAGGGATTGCTCCTGAACGACTTACCTGCTATGGTTATGGAGAATCAATGCCAATAGCAACAAATGAGACCGAAGAGGGTAGAGCAAAGAATAGAAGGGTAGAGATATATATTGTAGGAAGGTGAGGAAAATATTAAGAAAGGGAGGAGATAGAAATGGGAATTTTCTTAACAGTGAATGGGAATAAACAGACTAGGGAAGATGCTTTAGAGAGGCTGTATAATCCTGTCCAGTGTTAAGTTTTTAGCATAGTTATCGCCTCCTTGTCCTAGGAATTTTAGTACTAGGATAAGGAGGCAAAGGGGTAAAGGTCAAGAAGGTTGGGCTGTGGGGGTGAAATGTAGTAAAGCTATAAATGAAAGTGAGATTACAAGAGGCTTTAGAGTTTCCAAAAAAATCTACTTACGTTTTAGGAGGTGGTATTGGTGGGAAGTGGACTTAAGAGTCTTTCCCCTAGCATCTTTATACTGGTTTTAATCTGCTTCTTTCTGCCATTTACAAAGATTTCCTGTGGAGGAGAGGAGGTTATGAGTTTTACTGGATTTCAGTTAGTCACAGGGACAACAATAGAGGTTGGTGGAGGGATAGTTGGTAAAGGGATAGAAGATAGAAAGACTGAAAGAGTAGACCCTGAGCCATACGCTATATGGGCTTTCGGAGCTGGGATTGTAGGGCTAGTGCTAAGTTTTATAAAAAGTAGAGGAAGCAAAATACTCTCAGCTATTATAGGAATAGTTGGTGCAGTTTCTCTATTATTACTTAAATCTAAACTTGATAGAGATGTTCTTCGTGCAGGGGAAGGTGCATTTCACATAGAGTACCAGTTTGGGTTCTGGTTAGCCTTTATACTTTTCTTTTCTGCAGTGTTTCTAAACATATACCTTTTCTCCTTAAAAGAGACCTATCCTATGATAGAAGACACTTCTTCGAGACATTGTCCCTATTGTGGAGCAGAGCTTCCCCAAGAGAGTATTTTCTGTCCTAATTGTGGAAAGAAGCTCTAAAATCAGGAGTGATGGATTATGTATCAAAAAGCTTTACCCTCTTAATATCCTCTTATCAGGTCTATCTTATAAAGTGTATCTGCATACTCTACGAAGATACGGGGGAGCGGTCCCATAGACCTTAAGACTACATTAATATGGTAAGGATTTATATCTGTCCCGGAGTATGCCTTTACCCCTCTGCTATCCGATGCTGTAATATAGTAATCTATTCCTTCCTTTGATACTGCATCATTAGGAATAACTGCTCTCCAGATGTCTCCCGTAACCTTTTTCATATCTATACTCTGATATAGTATCCTTCCTCCCTGCCTGTAGTATACCTTTGCCCATTCTACATAGTCACCGCTATCTCTATCGGTTATCTCAGCCTCAATTATTATTGGATTATCTGACTTTGTCTCCTTTATTGGAGAGTGAATTATATTTGGCTTATTGTTTGGCAATATGGCAATCTGATGTGGAACTAAAGTAGGTCTATACTTTGGTTCTGTTGAGACATATTTCCCGTCAGAGGCGGTAATGTAGAAGTCAATCCCCGGAGTCCTTACATCTGCCCCGGGGATTTTAAAGCTATAGATATCACTGTCAGATTTGTTCATCAGGAATTCTTTATATACTTCGTTACTCTTGGTTGTCCTGTAGAATATCCTTGCCTCTTCTACCTTAACATCGTCGGTAATTTTAGCGGTAATGGTTATGTCCTTCCCAGCAAATTGACTTATTGTCATCAGGTTCTTGGTCTCCTGAGTAAGATTAATCTCAGGTGCTGTATCCTTTGTACCGACTAAGTATGTGGAGACATCCTGACTCTGTTTTCCGTCAGATGTTACCTTTACAGTAACCTTTCTCGTAGTTCCGTCAAATCTTGGATTATGGGTGGTATAGGTGAGGAGATATTGTCCCTTCTCTTTTTGGGCAATATCTTTATAGATGGCTTCTAAATCAGATGCGCTTGGAGTATATCTGTAGAAGGCATGGGTGGCATCTGCTATTTCTATAAGGGGTTCCGCTTTTATCTTCTCTCCAAGACCTATCGTATAAACTGGAACATTTTTCTCCTGAGCATAGGAGATAACATCTTCCTTAGTATGCTTACTCACATTCTCTATTCCATCGGTAAATACTATTACTGCCTTTACGCCTATCTCCTTACTGATTTCAGCAACAGCGGTATAGATGGCATCAAAAAGGGCAGTATTTGTCCTTGGGTACAGTGTATCTACCGCTTTTACTAAGAGAGACTTGTCATAGGTAAATGGTTGGGTTACCGTAACCTTGCTATCAAAATCAATAATTGCTACCCTATCTCCTTCTTGATATCTGAGTAGCTCCAGAAATTTCTTTACAGAATCTTTAGCCTGGACAATCTTGTCATTATCCTTCATACTCTCACTTCTATCTATAAGTAGAGCTATGGTTACCCCTGAATATTTTGAGACAAAGTCTACATCTAAAGATTGTTCTATCTGAGGCTTAGTTTCAAGATTTGACTGCTCACTCACCGAGAAATTCTTAAGACTAAGCCCGGTAATAGTAGCACCCTTTTCATCGGTAATTGAGACATATACTTGAATCTCAGGAAAATCCTTAGATACTATCTGAGTAATCCTTACATTGATACTTCCAGTTTCTCCATAGGCAGGGGTAAAGATAACACAGGACATTAACAGTATAAATAACAGGATTATCTCCTTCTTTAACATCTCTAACCTCATATTAAAAGATAGCAGAAACCAATGGCATATTGAATACTGTATCTGCATACTCTACCGTTATTCTAGGACCAATATTTAAACTCTTCTTTATGCTGTCGTCTCCTGAGAGGTTTAATTTTAATATCGTATCTGAATATTCTATGAACATATAGGAAGATATTATAGCTATTTTGGGGTCTATCTCTGAGGTGAATTCAATCTCTGAAAGAGAATCTGCATATTCCACAAAGAATTTTATAGGAATCTTTGCAGTAATCATATTTAATTCTTCTGACTCTTCTAAAGCCTCCAAGAAGACACTTTCCCCTTCCTCTATTTTTACCTTTGTATCAACTGCAAAAGCGGAAGAAGGGATAAAAATAGTGACTAGCAAGATGAGAATAATTATCTTCTTTAACATTATTACCTCCCATTATTTCTCTTGGTAGATGATGAAGAGGGCAAAGAAATCACAGTAAGGCTCACCTTTTATAGCATCACCTATTCTAACATTATCGATAGATAATTGACTACTGTAAAAAAGAGACAAACCATTACTCCAGCACTGACGAACAATTTCAATCGTATGTGTGACATCAAGGGTTAGTTTATCTACACCAATCTGAACAATCCAATACTCATTATTACCTCGTCTCATAGAAGCATTTACCTCATAAATAGGTATCTCTCCTGGTATAGTAATCTTAAAGCTATCTCTGTCAACAATAATCATCAGCTTATTTGCCTCAGGATAAGCATAGTGATAGTATTTAACATTTGTCAGGCTTACACCTAACCCTCCTGCCACATTTGCCAATGCCTGATATAGCTTTGTTACTACCTTCCCCGGTTGATAGGATTTCCAATCTATTATCTTGGCAACAGGCTCCTCTTTACTGTAATATGCAATTATCCAGCCATCCTTATGGACAAACATATGGGCGTCTTCAGGGGTATCATACCCTGGTATTGGAACAGAGCCAACTACAAAATCTGGACCTTCCTTCTCAACAGTTCTAAAATAACTTTTTGCCCTGTTTATATCCAAGGTCTTATTGGCTTTTACATATGCACATATTCCTGCCTCTTTCTCAAGAAAACTTTCTCCTTCACCTCCTACCTCCGGTGATTGTAATGATGTGTCCTGAGCAAAAGCCAAGGTGGATATTAATAAAAAGATAATTAAAGAAGATATTAGCAGGGTAACACTTCTCAAAATTCTTCTCATTTTACCATACCTCCTTAATGATTATTATTTCCATCCTACTTTTCCTGATAAACAATAAATAGGGCAAAAAATTCTGTTCCTCCAGCACCTATACCCACATTATCTATCGCCCCATTACTAACAATATGTGTAACATCCAGAGTTAATTTATCTACACCTACCTTAGCTATTCTATATCCCCCATCCCTATTTCCCGAAGAAAAGGTCACATCGTATATTGGTATCTCTCCTGGTATAGTTATTTTAAAGCTATCTCTGTCAACAATAATCATCAGTTTATTTGCCTCAGGATAGGCATAGTGATAGTATTTAACATTTGTTAGGCTTACACCTAACCCTCCTGCCACATTTGCCAATGCCTGATATAGCTTTGTTACTACCTTCCCCGGTTGATAGGATTTCCAGTCTATTATCTTGGCAACAGGCTCCTCTTTACTGTAATATGCAATTATCCAGCCATCCTTATGGACAAACATATGGGCATCCTCAGGGGTATCATACCCTGGAACTGGAACAGAACCAACTACAAAATCTGGACCTTCCTTCTCAACAGTTCTAAAATATTTTTTTGTCCTATTTATATCCAAAGTCGTATTTGCTTTTACATATGCACACATTCCTGCCTCTTTCTCAAGAAAACTTTCCCCCTCACCTCCTACCTCCGGTGATTGTAATGATTTTGACTCAGTCTGTGCAAAGACTGGAGTAAAACTTAAAGAAAGGGCAACAAGAACAAGCCCTACTAGAAGAACCCTCATATAAAGCCTCTCTTTCATCTATTACACCTCCTAAAAAATATTTTGATATTTAAGGTTCTCTATTTATTTTAAAACATCTTTATAATTTGAAAACCTCTTATCTAGATATTCAGAAACCATAAGTCCCCCGAATAGCCTCTTTGAACTAGATAATGAAAGGGCGTTTTTCTCTTTATCCCAATCGGCTATAAAGCGTATATCTTCTAGTGGAGCAATCCATCCTACCTGTTTGTTCTCTTTCAAGAGTATTAGTAAGTCTGTAGTATTCAATATGTCTTCGGGAATACTCCATATGAGATTATACCCGGATGGACTTTCTTCAACCTTGGCAACTAATATCTTAGCACGATAAGCCTTTTTACTGGAGGATGTCATTATTACCATATCACAGAGATTATTTCTGACCTCTGGAGTAAATACACATATATCATTTTCTAATAAGAAAAGTTTTATACGCAATAGCTCTAGGTCTGAGAGAGTAGTCTGCTCTTCCATAGGGATATTTGGAGTCACCTTTGGAGTCTCAACAGGTGTCTTTTCCTTAGTTGGTGCCAATACTTTCTCCTCCGTGGGCTCAACAGTTGAAGTTACTTCTTTAGGTTTGGTAGATGTCTCTACCTTAATCTGAGCTGTTTCTTTCTCCTTCGCTGGTGGAAGAGGAGATGTTGCTTTAGATATTACCTTTTTAAGGGTTAACGTTCCTACTACATTACGAACGGAAGACTGAAGTTTAGAATACTGAGCTTCAGGACAAATAAGGATAAATTGAATAATTTCTGGTCCATTAGGGACAAGAAATGTATGACGAATAGTATTAACCTTCCCTTTTTCGTCAAACTTATAACCTGTGCCTTTACCTGAGATAGCCAAGCTTACAAAATTGTTTTTACCTATCCTTTCTATCTCTCCTTTGACAATTTTTATATTATTATCCTCAGAAAATGCGGCCTTCATAGCACTTAACCATTCAGATGTTGAAAACTGATCTTCCAGAAAGTAGCCGGTAACCAGTAGTAGACTCCCCTTAGATGGTTCAAAAGCCCTTAGAATTATATCAGAATTGATGTCTGTGTCTAACTTCTCTTTATTTAAGTCAATTTCTCTCCAGCTACTAGGGATTTGATATTCCATAGATGGTTGACTTTCTTTTACGATAGCGCCTGTAGCAGGGCAAGTAAAAGTTAATAGCAGTATAACTCCTAAAATGAGATAAAGACTTTTCTGTAACTTAATCAATTTAGTTTTCACTCCTTTATCCTTTAATATTTCAGTCGGCATAGGGAAAATTTCCTATGCCGACCACTACTTAATAGAAATAAACCTATTTAGTTTCTATACCAATAGGGACTTGTGTTGGTGGTGGTGGGGGTGTTGGCGGTGTTGGTACTTGTTTGGTTTCTAAAGATACAGGAATCTTCTTTTCAACTTCTTTTGTCACTTGTACTGGTACTCCTCTTATTACATAGTATAGTGTAAGTTTAACAGTGTTACCAGAGCTCTCTTCTACTGTCCATCCCCCATATTTTTCCCCAGTAATCCCATAATCTTCGCCGTTTACAGCTTTTTCTGTACTTCTCGAGGTCTTAAAGGTTACAATCCGTTTATAGGTTTGCTTCGTTGCTGCCGTTCCATCTTTGAAATACACAAGACGCTTATCATAAAGTGAATCTTTAAAATCTACCGGATTATAGCCCTTATTAAGATACCACTCCTCTACTTTACTCACTGGTGCATATTTTTCTCCTTGAGCTAGAGCCAACGAACTAATCGACACTAACATAATGCTTACTAACATCACTGCTAAAGCTCTTTTCATTCTAAAGCACCTCCTAAAATTATTGTAGATTTTCGGAAACTCTCAAGTCTCTTCTAGACTTAACTTTTTAGATAACAATCTTACTCTTTACCCCCACTATTTTAACCCCCCTATTAAACTTTCAAGGTACATTTACTTAAGACTGCTATCTAAAATCCTACCCTTTCGGGTTAACTTGACTGAAACACCTCTCAAACTTTTAAGCCTAAAATACTTCTTCCTCTAGCCACCACTCTCCTTTCATTTATATAAATCTTTAAGTCCTTTTAGCATCACTTCTACTTACAAACTACTTCTACAGACTAACACTCTATAAATCTTATCCTACCCTCGCAAAATTGTCAAGGGGTTGTGTCGCTGTAACTGTTGCAATTTTGGTTGATAAATCAGCATAAGTGTTGATATTTACTTGATTAGAATAGCTCATAACCAAAAATGTCATAAAAGTAAGTATTCGACTGCAAAATCAGAATTTTATCAACCATTTCTGCAAGAATCACTCCGTGCAAGTGTACCTGCAAAAATGCATTGATAGCAAATATATTAAAGAAGATAAAGATCGTCGGAATAATTGCATAAACGAAGGCTGGTGGTTTTGCATCTACAGAATTAAGCGCGCCGTAGAAGTAGAGTAGAACTACAATCTATGGAAGATCCTCTTAACCTTCGAGTTTAAGCTTGCTTATCATTATAAATTAGCTATAATTTTATCTAGGATTTATAAAGTTTTGGTACGAGGAGGTGTATTTAGATGTATATAGGGACATGGGATTCTCTTAGGAAGCATAAGATTCCAGTATGGTTTCAGAATGCAAAATTTGGGATATATACCCATTGGGGGATATACTCTGTACCAGCATATGGACCAAATGGAACCTGGTATCCTTACAATATGTATCGAGAGGGAACACCTCAGTATGAATATCATGTAAAGAATTATGGGCATCCATCAAAATTCGGCTATAAAGATTTCATCCCAATGT
>Ga0078972_1013767_pt1 | contig 13161 bp, 9 predicted proteins | sample YelNatPaOPGAMG01_FD_67568 | JGI IMG/M metagenome (GOLD analysis project Ga0078972, IMG submission 67568) | Hot spring thermophilic microbial communities from Obsidian Pool, Yellowstone National Park, USA - OP-RAMG-01 (SPADES assembly) (version 2) | ecosystem: Environmental > Aquatic > Thermal...
TTACGTAGGAGTTGGAAGACCAGCATACTTGCTTGAACCTGACGGGTCTAAAAAGAAGGTTGAGCTGTAAAGTTTAACGGTGCTCAAAGCCATGCTTACTGCTTCATTTCATCTTTTGTTTCGACGAACCATCAGAGAAAGTAGATTCCTATGTTACTATTCACGGAACATATGCTTCCAATAAACTTCTTTTCACAGCATAATTACCAATATGCTTCATGGCTTAATTCAAATCTTCTTCAGATGCACGTGACGTTTTTGGTATGGAGGAAGATGGAAACTGGAAACGATTAAATATCTTATTGAGCTGTTATTATGGTGAACATTGGAGCAAGGCTGGCGTGCAAACCCTGATTTGGTTAGGAAGCTCAGTGAAAAACAGCCGGGCGTAATCTACGATGAGGCTATGGTTCCACCGTATTCTCTGCCGGACCCGCTTGTTTCCTCAGACGGGTTGAGGATCGTTACCCCAGAGCTTTGGATAAAGAGGAGGCTGGAAATACTTGAGCTTTTCCGCAGCCAAGTTTATGGCAGAACGCCGATTGATAAGCCTGAAGGAATGTTCTTCGAAGCGTGGGATCTGGATCGTGAAGCGTTAGGAGGTAAAGCGACTAGGAAGCAGGTTGCGATCAACCTCACTGGGAGCCCTGATGGGCCGATTATGGACCTGCTCATTTATCTTCCGAATGACCCGCCGCGCCCCCTGCCCGTTTTCCTGATGCTCAACTTCATGGGGAACCATACTTTCTACGATGACCCGGCAATAAGGCTTAGGAGGAGACCCGTGCAAGTGTTTAATACTCTGGAGGAGAAGGATTTCTTTTCAAGCGAGAGGTCCCGTGGATGGGGGGATTTGCCTAAATTGGTTGAGAAAACGCTTGAAAGAGGATACGGGTTTGCCACGATCTGCTACAACGATATTGATCCTGACTTCCATGACGGCTTCAGGAACGGTGTTCACGGTGTGTTTGACAAGTTCTTCGGAGCAAGCCGCCCACCGGACGCTTGGGGCTCGATAGGCGCATGGGCGTGGGGGTTAAGCAGGGCTATGGATTACCTTGAGAAAGACGACGAAGTTGATGAGAAACGTGTTGTTATCGTTGGCCATTCGAGGCTTGGAAAGACAGCCCTGTGGGCCGGTGCGCAGGACGAGCGCTTCGCAATCGTAATATCTAACAACTCCGGTTGCGGTGGGGCTGCTTTAAGCCGCCGGAGGTTCGGGGAAACCATTGGAATCATTAACGCTGCTTTTCCACACTGGTTCTGCGCGAACTTTAAGCACTACAATAATCTTGAGGATGACCTGCCGGTGGACCAGCATATGCTTATAGCGTTAATAGCACCCCGCCCAGTTTACGTAGCTAGTGCTGACGAGGACCTTTGGGCTGACCCCCGTGGAGAGTTCCTGGCAACGATGGCCGCGGACCCGGTTTACAGGCTACTGGGTACGGATGGGTTGCCGGTGGAGGAGATGCCGCCTTTAAACCATCCTGTAATGGGGACGATGGGTTATCATGTTCGCTCGGGCGGACACGCCTTAACCATATATGATTGGGAGAGGTACATGGATTTCGCGGATAAACATTTCAGCCGTATGTCGGAATGACTCGAAAAGCCTGTGCGCGCTCCGAATTACTTAGTCTTGCCTTAACTATATTAACTGGAACGCAAGCTGGAAAAACCCTCCCCCTATTCAGCAATCCTGTAGGTAAAAATTATTAAATCTCCGTAAGCAGATTTTCAACAAGCCCGGTAACACGTACTCGCTCACAACTTTTTCATGTTATTCTATTAACATAGCCCCAGCCTCTTTAAACCCGTCGTCTGCGCCTTGACCTCTCAACCTCTATCCCCTTGCTGGATAGGAATTCGTTCATCAATTCCTCGCTCAGATACGTCTCCCTAGCTTCGGCGATTGCATTTACTCTCTTCATGGTCTCGTTGATTAACTGCTCGTCGTCCATGCCTGTTGAGTCGAATGTTGTGAAGAATCCTGACTCAGTATCTATTCTGAACTCGACTTCTAAGCCATGTTTTTCGCTAACCCTCCTAGCTACCTCGTCACCCCACATATGTTTCTTAGCGAAGTATGCGATGGTTCCCCCTTTCTTAATGTAATCCTCGAACCTCCTCTGCTTGAAATCCTCGATGATCCTGTTTCTCTCCTCCTTCTCCTTTTAGCGCGCGCTATGATGTTCTAAGCCCGCGGGCGAGCAGCATTTTAATAGCAAGTTTACCGGGAAAAATTGGCGAATAAAGGCCTGTGCGAATGCTGGAGGTAGTGGCAATGCTTCGTGGTAAATTTTCGCTTACCGCAGGTAAACATTCTTTACTCGAAGGTAAATGTTGTTTACTGCATCCTTATAGCTTGCTAAGAAGCGCTATCCGAGTTTTTCGTGTATGCTAAAGGCCCGGAGAACGCGCGCGCGTCCTCGGCATCGCTGTACATCCACCTTAACATGGAGACATCCCGTTCCGCCGTACCCAGGCTGTTTTGCTGACAGCATATGTTATATTCACAATATCCTTTCTAAGGTTGCTTCAAGAGTAGGATGAGGGTAGAAGCTAAAGGGGGAGGGTTAATGAAAGTGAACACGTGTTTAAGTTTTCGGAACCTCAAAGCTCACAGCATGCGGAAAACGCTTGAGGAGTACTCAAATGCATAGTCAGAAAAATGATGTTAGATGGGGGCGCTGGGATTCGAACCCAGGTCTCGTGGGGTCTCGGACGCGCGCTACTTTCATCATTGAGATGCGTCACCCAAGCCACGGAGCCTAGACCAAGCTAGCCGACGCCCCCAGCAGAGTTTTGCATCATTCTTGCAATTTAAAAAGATTTTGTTCAGCTTCTTCAGAGCATTCTGGCTTAATTTTAGAGGGTGATGGCAAGAGCTTCGAGAGGAGGATGAGCTCGGCGAGATGTGCAAAGGGATACGCTGCTGGGAAGCTCTCTTTCTCCCAACGCCTCTCTTCCCTGCTTTCCTGTCCTGAACTTTTCTAAGAGGTTTTTGCGGAGCTTAATGAACTCGTTTTCTTCATCTTCCAGCAGGCTCTGTCCGCAAAGGTTTTACTCATGGTTTTTAATCCATCCACTAGGCTGTGGAGTAGGTTCTTGGATTTAGGCGATCAATTGATTTAGACCAGTATCTTTCTATGGGAAGAAGCATAGACAATTTTATTCTGGGGAGAATGCCGGAGACGGGTCTCGAACCCGCGACCTCCAGATTATGAGTTTCGAAACCCTTTTTCAGGGTTCTGGCGCTTTGGCTCTCGGGGTCTAGCCATCTGAGCTACTCCGGCATTCTTCTTCAAAATAGGGAACTCCGTTTTTAAAATTTTTGTTTGAAAAATTGGTTTAAAAGGATTTCAAAAGCTACTTTTTGGCCTGGGGAACAGTGGTAGTAACTCGTCCACAGTTTTACTCTAATCCAGTTTTCGATAGTCTTTTGGCTACACGTTCAGTGCTTCTCTATGCTTGGAAACCCCAGTGCCTTCAGGATCTGTCTCAAACCTTCTTCCGTAACCTTCTGCCCAGATACGACGCTGTCTCTTTCAGGATAAATGATAAGCCCTTTATAAACTCCCCCGATGTTAATCATGTAGAACACTTGTATTACGAATATTAACATGTTAAGCTGTTTGCTTGTTAGTTTCTCAAGAAGCTGCCTCTCCGTTCTGAAGGATATTGCGCATCTCTTTCTGAGGCTCTCAGCAATGCTCTCCTTATCCTCATCCATAACTGCCACCACGTCCGCCACCGTCAATCCCTGTTCTCTAAGATAGTCGTCAACCGCTTTTTTAAGCGGAATATAGTGGCTTGGGAGGCTCATTTCAAAACCTCAGGGATATACTATTGTCTGCGTCCGGGGATACGGGATCGCGTACTTTATGCTGGGCAGCCGAAGAATGTGGGCCAAGAGTCTTTCAAACCCTAGGCCGAAGCCTGAGTGGGGAACCGAGCCGTATTTCCTGAGGTCAAGGTACCAAGAGTAGTCTTCAGGATTATATCCCGACTCCACTATTCTTTTCATGAGAACATTGTAATCATCTATCCTCTGGCCGCCGCCGACTATTTCACCGTAGGGCCAGACCAGCAGGTCCGCCGCGAGAACGACTCTAGTGTCCTCAGGGTCAGGCATATGGTAGAAAGCCCTGACCTCCTTAGGGTAGTGTGTGACGAAAACTGGTTGGCCGGTTCTCGTGGCAATCATTTTCTCCTCTCTTACACCTAGGTCTCTGCCCCACTCTATTTCAATACCGCTCTTCTTCAAGAGTTCAACAGCCTGTGTGTAGGTTATTCTCCTGAAAGGTTTTTCGAATGGTTTGAAGCCTGGGTTGAATTTTTCAATCTCCTCCTTATGCTTTTTATAAAACTTTTCAACGACCTCCGTAAGCATGTCCTCCTCTAGCTGAAGAAGCTGCTGGAAATCCATGTAGCCTGCTTCAACCTCGAGATGCCAATACTCTGAAAGATGCCTCCTCGTCTTAGACTCTTCAGCCCTAAAACTCGGCTGGAAGCAAAATACTTTTTCAAGGGAGAAGATTGCTCCCTCAAGATAGAACTGTGAACTCTGAGTTAGAAAAGCCCTCTTGTCGAAATACTTGACTTCGAACATTTTCGCACCTCCCTCGGTTGCAGCAGTAACTATGGAGGGTGCACTAACCTCGTAATAACCATGCTCCAAAAGCCATTCTCTGAGAATTGTTGAAAGCGAAGACCTGAGCTTCAAAACAGTGTTCATCATCCTGCTGCGTATGAAGAGATGACGGTGCCTCCAAACAGTTTCTGGAGACAGGTTTCTCCTGAGAGGATAATCCTCAAGGGAGGGAGACAGTATTCTAATGGTTTCAGCCGAGATCTCTACGCCTCCTGGGGCACGCTTATCCCTCCTAACCCCGCCCTCCACCATGAGGGAGGATTCTCTTCTAAGCCTCTTAACCTGCTCAAAGACCTGTTCCCCAACCTTATCTTTCTTTACGACAACCTGCACCACACCGGTGGAGTCACGGATCCTTAGGAAAACCAGTTTTCCAACGATGCTCTTCACGTAGAGCCAGCCGCGGATCCTTGCTCTGCCTCCAACGAGGCTTCCTAAGCCTGAAACATGCTGCTCCTCCTTACCGTAGGATTCGAGAGTCAATTAGGCCCGGATTCACCGGCTTAACCTATGGATATAAAGGTATCTGGAAGCTAAACAGTTTTAACTAGGGGCTGAAATTGTTCCTAAACATGGATGAGGAAGTTGTTGACTACAGGCTTGGGGACGTTAAGGCTTTCTCAGAGCTTTTGAGCAGAATGAGGCAGGGATGGGGGTTTGAAGCAGCTCAGCTGGCGAAAGCATACGATATTATGCTTGAGATGATAAGGGACAAGGAGTGCGTCAAATTCCTATCCTTGACTGCAAACATTGTTTCAACAGGGTTGAGAGGAGTCATCGCTGAGATGATTGAAAAAGGCTTGTGCAACGTAGTGATAACAACTGGTGGAACCTTCGACCACGACATTGCCAAAAGCATGAGAAAGTACTATAGGGGGGACTTCATAATGGACGATAGGAGTTTGAAAAAGAGGGAGACCCATAGGCTCGGAAACATTCTCATACCACAAAGCTCCTACGGCCTCGCAATCGAATCCTTTACAATATCTATGCTGAGAGAAATAACTAGGGAGAAGAAGGTCTTCAGCAGCAGGGAGCTTGCAGAGGAGGTTGGGAAGAGGCTGAAAGACAGGAACTCAATATTCAGATCGGCCTACGAGAAGAAGGTGCCAGTCTATGCTCCGGGGATTGTCGACTCGGCTTTCGGCACACAACTCTTCCTATTCTCGCAGACGAACGAGTTCTCCCTGAATCTTCTGAAAGACATGAAGGAGCTTTCAGACACAGTGTTCTCCTCCAGGAGGACTGGAGCATTAATACTCGGAGGAGGAATAAGCAAGCACCACACTATCTGGTGGAACCAGTTTAAAGGAGGCTTAGACTACGTTGTCTCGCTGACGACAGCATATGAGTTCGACGGAAGCCTCTCCGGAGCCAGGCTGGAGGAAGCAATAACATGGAACAAGGTGAGGGAGAACGCCGCGATAGCACTTGTCCACGTGGATGTAACACTAGCCCTACCATTATTACTGGCAGCAGTCTATGAAAAATTCTCGAACCATGAAATCTGACTTATGAAAAGGAGTCATAATAAGTGGTATTAGCACCAAATATCTAGTGTTTAGTGTTTTCGATAGCTGGGACAGAAAGGCTTAAACGCGTTTAATCTACGAATAGTCATTATCAGCACGCGCAAAATCAGACATAGAAGTATTTTGACATCAAAGTATATATTAAGTGGGATGCTTCATGCAACTCGTCCATAGCGTACTCCATTGATTCTATCGCCTCTGAAACCATCAGCGCACTAACTGGGTCTAAAACACTCCTACACTTATACAGTTCCTCCAACTGTTTAAGGTGCAGCTCATCATAATCCCTCTCCTCTTCATCAATCCTCCTTATTATTTTAAGGCCCTCCTCTGGATAAATCCTCATGTTTTGAACAACCTCTCTAAGCAGCCTCCCTACTAGGACGATTTTTTCAGAGGCTTCAAGTATCGTGAGCCTAATGCTGCTTGGTACCTCATCCCATACGAATGAAAACCTGTTGATGCTTTCTAAGAGATGAGTTATAACCATATCCATGCTACTAACTATCCTCAGCATATCCGCCCTGTCCCTATCCACCACGCTTCTCCATATCTCCGATTGAACCCTATACTTAAGCTCATCCATAGTCCTCTCAAGCTCTTTAAACCGTGATGCATGAGTCCTATAGGACTCATGGTTCCCCGCTACAAGCTCTCTGACGGAGTTTCTGAACTCAGCCAATCCTTCCTCAAGGATCTTAGCATGTTCCAAGTGGAGAGGATACGTGCTCCAGGCCGGCCTCGTCTCCCTCAAATAGATCGTTGAAAGAACCATGGATGAGAGTAGCAGCATTATCACTAAGATTAGTGTAACGGTTTCTCCAAAACCACTAAGGATCGAGCCGAGAAGTATCGCTCCTGAGAAGTATCCTAGGTCCCTAACCCCCCTATACATGCTTAAGCACCTTCCTCTTAAGCCCTCCGGGATGCTGTCGCTTATCACTGCTGGGAGAACAGGATAGAACATTGCCGTCCCAGCGCCGAAGAGAGTTCCAAAGACAATTGGACTCACTTGCATATCCTTCAGAAAACATCCGACGACGCCGGCCATGCTTACGCCGATCCCAATGAAGGTGCTCAACCTGCGTCCTACTCTGTCCGAGAAGTTCCCAAACAGAATCGTGAATAATGCGAATGAAAACATTATCGCCGACTGGACATATCCTATTCCAATCCAACTAGTTCCACCTGCTAAAAGGAATAGCGGCAGAACACCCCACATTAAAGCATCAGAAAGCTTAGACATATGGGCGACTAGAAACGAGGTCAACACAGAACCACGTTTAAGAAAACGCTTTAAATGTTCGTCACTTCTCTTTGCCTCAACGCGTATTCCGCCTATGGAGACAAGCGTTGCGAAAGAAGCTGCGGATAATGGAAGCATTAATAAGAAAGCATTTTTCAAACCGTAAGCTATAGACGCATATCCGGCTAAGATTGCCCCAATTCCATATCCAACATAAACAATTCCTTCAAAGGTTCCGATAAGCGTCCCGCTTATTTCTCTCCTTCTTCCTTGCGTAAGAAACAGATAGAAACCAGAATGGATAATGCCTTCCCCAAAACCGAGGAGTGAACTCGCCATTACCAGTTCAAGGAGACACACGCTTCTGAAAAGCTCCAGTGCTCCGAGAAAATATGAAAGAGAACCGATCCCTAATATCACCCTGAACCTCGCGATGCTCTCATATCCTAGGGCAATGTCTCCCAGGCTTTTCATCAATCCAAATAGTAGAATAGGCGTCATCAGTGTAAGAGGGATGGCTGGCCCAACCAACTCCTTCGCAAGGGGAATCATCAATGTCCGCAGCGTTCCGGCAACACAACTGATCATTAGGACGATAAAAGCCATGCGTCCAATAGGTCTTTTAGATACGAGGTTTTCCTCCTTCAATATCCGTAATATCCTTGCTGTTATATTTAATTGTTTCTCCTGGGTTTATTCATCTTAAAATTTGAGAATAGATGTTTAACTTGTGATTTAAGCATCGAGGCCCTATCATTTTTAATCGTCCATGTTACAGGTTTTCTTATAATTATAGAAAAAATAAAATAGTGAATTACGAACTCTTTACTTTGTTTTAGCCTTGGATCTTCTTCTCAAGAAGATGATTGCCGCGATAATTACAATGATAACCACTACCGCTATAGCGGCGTAGGTGATTGTTTCAACGAATCTGGCTCTCTCCACAGCAGTCTCCTGTGCTTCCAATGCTAGCGACTTGGCGGTTGAATAATCACCTTTCTCAAAGGCTTTTATCGCCTCGTTAAGCTTCGCCTCGGCTTCAGAAACACCTTTAACCTTGGATTGCGTACTTAAAATAGTCGACCAAGAGTCTTTAAGCTCCGAGTGTTTGGCAACTATATCCTCATCGAAAGCCTTACTAACATTCGTATACATGGCTTCTGCATAGGTAAAGTTATAGAATTTCACACCCGTAAAAGTATTCAGATAGTCGTAAATCGTATCTTTTCCTCCCAAGTATTCACGTAGAATAGCAGCGGTAGAATTAGTGGGGCCCTCTATTTTAACTGTTGGTATTACCGGAATCCCGCCGGCGCTAAGAGCTGCCTCCTGAGCTTCTGGAGTATACCACCAGTCTAGGAAGGCTTTTGCAATATTGGGATGTGGAGCTCCCTTTAGTAGAGATACGCCGGACGGGATGAAGCCAGTTGGATCCATGTACATGGATACAGGATAGCCGCTAGCGCGCGCGTTGACAGCACCTAGGCTGTATGTGAAGCCGACAGCATACTCTCCCTTTGACACCAGATCTACAACGTCATGGCTTCTCTGGACGAAGGAACCCACGTTCGCAGCTAGTTTCCTCCAGAATGCCCATCCCTGATCCCAACCCCTGTTCTGAAGTATGACGCCGACGTTAATATACGTAGAGGAAGAACGTGAAGGTACGCACATTACAATGAGGTCCTGCCATTTAGGATCGAGTAGTTCATCCCAAGTCTGAGGAGGCTGAAGATTAAGCCTCTGGAGAACCATAGTGTTATACATGAAACCGTGGCCCCACCATAGCTTGGGATGCCACATTTCATCAGGATCCTTAAGCTGGAATCCTAAGAAGACGGAGGGTAGCGCATCATAGTCGGATGACTTAGGCTTGTAGGACTCTAAAAGACCCTTGTCCTTCAGCTTCCAGTGATAAATCAGGTCTCCGCCGAACATTATGTCAACTTCCGGGCTGCCACTCCAAGCAATAATCCTATTCATACATTCAGGAGAACCAGCCATGATAAATTGCAAATCTACAGTAACTCCAAGCTTCTCGCGTGCATATTCTATGAATGGTCCTTTTAGAGCATCTAGAAGAGCGGTATTGCTTGGAGTTATAAGAATAAGAGTGTTCTCATAGGAAGCGCCTGCAACTGGTGGTGAAAGCCAGCTGGATGCTGACTGGCCGGATATTGAAACTATTGATGTGAAGACAAGAATTAGCAAGATGGAGCTAGCCCTAAGCTTTACATATTTCATAAAACTTGTTGTTTTACCCTCGTATATAAACATTTTGGCAGGCTAAAAATTTAAATTTTAAATAATGATTTTTCAGGCAGAGGATTGGTAAAAGTTTACGCTGACAACGTGTGGAAGATTTTCGGAAAAGTTGTAGCTCTCCGGGGAGTTAGTCTGGAAGTAAGGGAGGGAGAATTGATCACGCTGCTAGGCCCCAGTGGTTGCGGAAAGACGACTCTTCTCAGGGTCATTAGCGGACTTTATATTCCTTCTAAAGGAAGGGTGTTCTTTGACTCTGAAGACGTTACTGAAAAACCTCCTTGGAAGAGGAATGTGGGGTTAGTATTCCAAGATTATGCTCTTTGGCCTAATCTGACTGTGTTCGATAACATCGCGTACGGCATGAAGCTAAGGAAAGTGCCGAAGGACAAGATTCAGGAGAGAGTCATGCGTATAGCATCGCTCTTACGAATTGAGGATTTACTTGGAAGATATCCACACCAACTTAGTGGCGGCCAGCAGCAAAGAGTCGCTTTAGCAAGAGCAGTCATCATTAATCCTGATGTTTTACTTTTAGACGAGCCTCTCAGCAACTTGGATGCGAAGGTCAGGGTAAACGTGAGAACAGAAATCCGTAAGCTTCAGAAAGAGTTAAAGATAACATCAATATACGTAACGCATGACCAGGAAGAGGCTCTAGTATTGTCTGATAGGGTCGCTGTTATGAACGAAGGTCTTATTGATCAGATAGGGTCTCCTATGGATATTTACTATAACCCGAAAACTCTTTTTGTAGCGGACTTTGTAGGCCAAGTCAACATGCTGAAGGGGAAGGTTAACAACTTGCAATCTAACGGTATGCTTGAGATAGAGACTGAGGTGGGAGCTATTCAAGCGATGGCAGTACCTGAAATACGGACAGGAGATGATGTATATGTAGTTTTCCGACCTGAGAATATTGAGGTTTTTAAATCCCTACCAAGTAAAGACTATGAAAGCACGGTGTTAGATGGAATCGTTGACGCAGTACAATTCCTAGGCAACCTTATGAGAATTGACATAAGGGTTTCTTCGAAAACTCTTCGAATCGAGCTGCATAATCCCGTCCGAAGAGAACTGTTTGCTCCTGGAGACAGGGTCTATATCAGGTTAAGTGCTAAAAATATAAGAGTGTTGAAGAGTGGAGAGTAGCCATGTGGGAAAAAGCCAGCAGTTTTATTTCAATAGCGCGGTGGATACTCTTTATCTACGCATTACTATTCATCCTTTATCCATTGGCTTACCTTGTCGTCTACGTGGTTTCTCCAAGAAGCATTTCCGAGATTTTTTATTTTTTGACGAGCGAGCTTTTCCTATCCTCGCTTAGAAACTCTCTCTGGGTTTCGCTGGCGACAACCTTTTTGGCAACACTCATTGGCCTGCCCTATGCATATTTTCTTCACAGATATGATATTCCACTTAAACGTATTGTAGTACCTGCCACCTTCATGCCAACGATGGTCCCGCCATTTGTAGGGGCTCTTTCAATAATATTTTTATTCGGAAGATTCGGGACAATTAACCTGATTCTGCTTGATTTAAACATAATCAACCGTCCGATCAACTTCATATATGGTCTTCATGGTGTAATCTTCATTCAGACTTTAACACTTTTCCCCTGGATTGGAATAAATGTGTATAACAGCTTGCTCAAAATGGATAGGTCGCTCGAGGAAGCCGCGGAATCGCTCGGAGCAACTCCCTTCCGGCGCTTTACGACAGTCACACTTCCAAGTGTAGTGCCCGGCCTTTTGACAGGTATGTTCATGGTGCTCTCTTTCGCTTTTACAGATTATGCTACCCCGATTGTTCTAGGGCAGTACGAACTACTGGCACCCCAAGCTTTTTTAAACATTCAGCAGGCGATCGATGAGACAAGAGTCAGAATGGGGACTTACATGGTATTTTTCATGCTGCTGATCGTAGTAGCTTTATTCCTTGCTACAAAAAAGTATATTACTCTTAAAGAATATGCGGCTCTACGGCTTCAAAAACCAGTCGAGCAGGTGGAAGCTAGAGGGATGAAAAAAATCCTGATATGCACCTTTATTTATGTATCGCTCCTTCTCAGCTTGATGCCGCATCTCTTTGTCTTCATAATTAGTTTTTCAAAAGCATGGAGCTTTACTCCATTTCCAACGAAATGGTCATTAGATAACTTTGCGACAATTCTGGAGAATAAAACTCCGTTTGTAAATACAGCTGTTTACTCACTCATCGGAACATTAATATGTTTTCTTATAGGATCTATTGGGGCTTATGTCATCACCAGGTCTTCGCATCCATTAAATACTGTTATCGACTCTGTCTTATCAATGATGTTCGTGGTTCCGGGGATAGTAGTAGGGACAAGCTACCTCTTCGCGTTTCAAAAAACTGTTCCGATTGTTGGTATGCTTGGTTCTACTTGGCTCATCATGCCATTGATGCTAGCTACAAGAAGAATAACATATACGGTTAGGTATTCCTTCGCTACCTACCTGACTATAAGAAAGACGTTGGAGGAGGCTGCGTTCTCCCTGGGAGAGAAGCCGTTAAAGGCCTTCTTAAAGATCGTAATGCCTAACGCCATTTACGGCATCCTGGCCGGAGTCCTTTTCTCTTTCATCGAGATATTAAACGAGCTTACGGCATCCCTATTCCTTTATAAGCCTGGTTGGGAAACGGTAACCATACAGATGTTTATACAGATGACTGCAGGTAAGTTCCCTGTTTCATCTGCTTATGCGGTTCTCCTATTCTTATGGTCGATATCCTTTACAGCTATCGCCATGAACTTGGCAAATAAAATCCGTGCATAATTAGTCTAATAATAAATTATGTGCAGAAGCAATGCTTGTCAAAAAGCCCAGAAATGGCTTAAAGGGCGATTTTTGATAAGACCATTAATCAAGTACTACTGAGCATGTTTTTACAGTATATTTACGCGCGCCTAGGCTTAAGCCTCTGTCTCTTCTAGAACTTTAGCGCACGCTTGGAATCGAGAAATAATATATTATTATACTTCCTGCTTCCTCTCTTACAGATTTCATTACGATGAAAACTCAGGTCTATAATAATCTTGGAAACCTTCCAAACTTTGCATGGTATGAGTTGATATAATTTGCCTGAATGAATTAAAAGTCGGTTGTCGCATTGACGGTATATCGGAAGCATCTCAGACACTAGTCTAAACATGATGAAGTGTAAAGCTGGGCCCGAGGGGATTTTCCAGACCCCGGTTTTCAGAGGCCTTTTTGAACCCCTAACCTACGGGTTATGAGCCTCGACGTCCTTCGGCTCCGCCGCTCTAACCTGGTTAAGCTACGGGCCCTGCTATTTGTAGTTTAGTGGAGTAATAAAAATTTTTCCCCTGCACTATTTAAGTATGCATAGAAAGCACGGGCTGAGGCCGACATCGAGTTTCTTTTAAAGCATGACCCTAGGCTGCTCTTAGATTGGTTGCAGCAGCGTGGTGGAAGCTC
>Ga0078972_1013768_pt1 | contig 13161 bp, 10 predicted proteins | sample YelNatPaOPGAMG01_FD_67568 | JGI IMG/M metagenome (GOLD analysis project Ga0078972, IMG submission 67568) | Hot spring thermophilic microbial communities from Obsidian Pool, Yellowstone National Park, USA - OP-RAMG-01 (SPADES assembly) (version 2) | ecosystem: Environmental > Aquatic > Thermal...
CTTCAATTCCGTGATTTATCTCTTTTATTCCCCTTTTTTAAAAGGGGTGGCAGTCCCCTAAAGAAATGCTAACGAAAAAAGGAAAATAGTTTTTAATTCCCCTTTTTTAAAAGGGGTGGCAGTCCGCCTGCTATGCAATAACTGGGTTTTCGTTTTTAATTCCCCTTTTTTAAAAGGGGTGGCATTTTGCCTTTCTTCGAAAGGCAAAATGACGGGGTATTTCTAATAAATGCCTTTTACTCCAATTCCAATTTTTATAAAGTCACCAATAAAATCATTCATACTTATACCACAAATGTCATCTACTCAGTGCTTGTAGCGGTAGTTTCGGACACCCGTAACAAAATTATTAAAACGCAAAAGCCCCTTTTAAATCAGGGATACATTTCAATCAAAAAACGGGCATATATAGAAAACACTTACTTATAAGCCGGCGACCCGTAAGGCTCAAAGTTAAATGCGACTACTTTCCATATTCCGCTTTTCTTATCTTTTGCAAACGCTATGCCTGCATGTTTTGTAGTATATTTTTTACGAATGTATGGGGGTAAATTAACTGGTCTTTTAAGTCTTCCGTTATCAGTTAAATCTTTCATAAGTTTTATATAATCATTTGACGGATGAAAAATAAACGTATAGCTGCAACCGTAAATTTTACGACCAAACTGTGTTCCGAATTTAGGTTTGCAAACATCAACTTGCCCGGTAAAATAACCTATGGTCTTACCGGAGTATTTTTTTAAATCTTTAGAAAATATTTTTGAATATTTTAAATTAGTCTTAAAGGGTACTTTCTCATATTCTTTTGTATAATTTCTCACGTAATCTGAATAATAATACGTGTCATAAATATTTAAAGACTTAAAATTTATCACCACATCCTCTTCTGACAGTTCTTTATTCAGCATTTTCGTCGCCCAGTTTTTAGAAAATACTTTTCCTTCGTTATTAGCGCATCCGGTAAGGATTAATCCCATGCCAGACAATAATAAAACCGCCGTTAAAAAAAACAAACTCAATTTTCTTTTCATAAAGTCCCCCTTCGTATTAGTTAAATTTATTAAACTTATTACGGTTGCGTGCTAAACCCGCCCGCTGTCGCAATCCCTTTTAAATCAGGGATACATTTCAATAAAGGAAAAAAAGAAGAAATAATCAAAATCAAACAAGTCGCAATCCCTTTTAAATCAGGGATACATTTCAATCGGTGAATATTTCCGTCACGCTATGGACGGAAATATCAGGGTCGCAATCCCTTTTAAATCAGGGATACATTTCAATGAAAAAACAAGACAGGACGACTATGACGAAAAAAGTCGTTCTGTCGCAATCCCTTTTAAATCAGGGATACATTTCAATTTTTGACGAAAACCAAAAATCTATGCCGTCAGATGTTTTAGTCGCAATCCCTTTTAAATCAGGGATACATTTCAATAAAGATTTTATATTTGTCTATAGCCTTTGAGGTTGTAGGTCGCAATCCCTTTTAAATCAGGGATACATTTCAATATTAAAACCTTAAATAATTATATAGGTTGGATTGCATGTCGCAATCCCTTTTAAATCAGGGATACATTTCAATAAGGAAAAAAAGGAGGCGTACATTATATACGCCTCGAACCGTCGCAATCCCTTTTAAATCAGGGATACATTTCAATGAATAACGAAAAACAGCAAGCTTCCTGTTTAACACAGGAAGGTCGCAATCCCTTTTAAATCAGGGATACATTTCAATGAATAACGAAAAACAGCAAGCTTCCTGTTTAACACAGGAAGGTCGCAATCCCTTTTAAATCAGGGATACATTTCAATGAGCTTCTCAGGGTGGAGTTTCGACATCCGGCACCGTTCAGTCGCAATCCCTTTTAAATCAGGGATACATTTCAATTTAGAAATTAGTTAGGAGAAAAAATATGAAAGTTTGTATTTCGTCGCAATCCCTTTTAAATCAGGGATACATTTCAATTTTAAGGACATCCTCGTCCTTAAATTATAAGCGTTCTATTTTTGTCGCAATCCCTTTTAAATCAGGGATACATTTCAATTGTTGGCATTATCTTGTCAAACAACAATGAAACTTTAGTCTGTCGCAATCCCTTTTAAATCAGGGATACATTTCAATATAAAGGTATCATCAGAATTAGCTATTCTGGTAAGTATAGATACGTCGCAATCCCTTTTAAATCAGGGATACATTTCAATTTAAGACCTACAGTATTCTCGGGTTATCAGTTCGTTGGTCGCAATCCCTTTTAAATCAGGGATACATTTCAATGGGATATAGAAGAAATGTTCGATTGCACTATAAAAACGGTTAGGTCGCAATCCCTTTTAAATCAGGGATACATTTCAATGTGTATTTTGGAGATTCATTTATAGAAATAGAACCGAGCGAGTCGCAATCCCTTTTAAATCAGGGATACATTTCAATGGAAACCCTGAGGTTCGTAGTCATATGGGGCCGTGAAGCCGAGTCGCAATCCCTTTTAAATCAGGGATACATTTCAATTTTTATGTTAAATAATTTATTAGGAATTACACTTATATCGTCGCAATCCCTTTTAAATCAGGGATACATTTCAATAGTATTATGAAGATGAGGGGGATGAATACTGGCACGGTCGCAATCCCTTTTAAATCAGGGATACATTTCAATCTCAATATTCTAAGTGGCGGAGTAAAAATAAAAAAAATAGTCGCAATCCCTTTTAAATCAGGGATACATTTCAATAGTATGAAATTCTACAATATGACGGCGCATCCGTTATCGGTCGCAATCCCTTTTAAATCAGGGATACATTTCAATCCGTGGAAACGGTCAACTCAATGAAACGCATCACCGGCGAGGGGTCGCAATCCCTTTTAAATCAGGGATACATTTCAATATAGAATGTGGTGTCGACGGATACTACGGAAAATTTTACTACGTCGCAATCCCTTTTAAATCAGGGATACATTTCAATGGTCACAAATTGAGGCACAAAACGCCATAAAAATAAAACAGGTCGCAATCCCTTTTAAATCAGGGATACATTTCAATAGAGCGTCATGAAATTTATTAATGTAACGGCTCACCCGCTGTCGCAATCCCTTTTAAATCAGGGATACATTTCAATAAAACAATAAAGTGACTTGCACATCTTAAACTAAAATGAATGTCGCAATCCCTTTTAAATCAGGGATACATTTCAATGGTCACAAATTGAGGCACAAAACGCCATAAAAATAAAACAGGTCGCAATCCCTTTTAAATCAGGGATACATTTCAATGGTATCCGGCAGGCTCGTCAACCCCGACGGGTCTGTGGAGGTCGCAATCCCTTTTAAATCAGGGATACATTTCAATTGGAGCGATGCTCCCGGCGGTCACGTCTGGGTCGCTGTTACGTCGCAATCCCTTTTAAATCAGGGATACATTTCAATCCAGATAATGGGCACCAAGGACCTGCACAGCAGGTTCTTAGGTCGCAATCCCTTTTAAATCAGGGATACATTTCAATAAGTGGTCGGAGAAATCCGATCACTTTGACTGGACGGGGTCGCAATCCCTTTTAAATCAGGGATACATTTCAATTGATGAATTTAGTTGAAATTAAGAAAATGAGATCATTATTAAGAGTCGCAATCCCTTTTAAATCAGGGATACATTTCAATTTATATCCGTGATGGAGGATATTGTTAATAAAAATGGTGGGTCGCAATCCCTTTTAAATCAGGGATACATTTCAATATAACTTAAATTAACCGCGGGTTATAACTCCCCGCATAAAGTCGCAATCCCTTTTAAATCAGGGATACATTTCAATCTATTGCTAGAAAAGAAATAACAGCAATAGACTTTTCCAGTCGCAATCCCTTTTAAATCAGGGATACATTTCAATAAAGTAAGTGAAACGATGGGAGATGGTAACGTTTACCATCGTCGCAATCCCTTTTAAATCAGGGATACATTTCAATTAACAGTCCATCCATTATCGGATGGACAAAAAAAACGTCGCAATCCCTTTTAAATCAGGGATACATTTCAATGACTCATACTATAAAATAAACAGAGACTAAAGATTTTTCGGTCGCAATCCCTTTTAAATCAGGGATACATTTCAATATTATAAAAAAACAAAATTAATAAAAAAAAAATTCAAAAAAAGTCGCAATCCCTTTTAAATCAGGGATACATTTCAATGGAGACTAAAATGGAATTAATTAAAGGGCTAACGCCCGACGTCGCAATCCCTTTTAAATCAGGGATACATTTCAATTGGATAATAACCGCCGATTCTTATGTTAGCAATACTGACGAGGTCGCAATCCCTTTTAAATTAGGGATACATTTCAATTTAAAATCAATTAATTTGACGATGCCGACTCCGCTTACGTCGCAATCCCTTTTAAATCAGGGATACATTTCAATTGTATCAAATCCCAAGCGGAGGGACACACTCCGTCCTCGCGTCGCAATCCCTTTTAAATCAGGGATACATTTCAATAAGGAGCGGATAAAATGAAAATTTATTTACAAAAAAAAGTTAGTGTTGCAATCCCTTTTAAATCAGGGATACATTTCAATGTTGTGGTATTTGCAACACAATCTTTATCGGATGTTATGAATGTCGCAATCCCTTTTAAATCAGGGATACATTTCAATGGGAAATTTAGGTATAAGCAGAGGAGCACTTATAGAAATGTCGCAATCCCTTTTAAATCAGGGATACATTTCAATAGAAAAGGAACGGCAGAGATTAGCTAAACTTGCGGAAAAGTCGCAATCCCTTTTAAATCAGGGATACATTTCAATGAGGCGAAAAATGGAAAAGATAACAGGCATTAGCTTAATAGTTTTGTCGCAATCCCTTTTAAATCAGGGATACATTTCAATGATATCGAATATATCCTGCGTGTCGGGACAGTCGCATATCGAGAGTCGCAATCCCTTTTAAATCAGGGATACATTTCAATTTGGAGTATGATTGCAACAACAAGGAAATTTTGGTGAACTCGGTCGCAATCCCTTTTAAATCAGGGATACATTTCAATGATTAGAGAACTGGCATAAAAAAAAAGTCGTTTCTTTCTGTCGCAATCCCTTTTAAATCAGGGATACATTTCAATTTTATTTCTTGAGAAAAACGATGCCCAGATAATGGGCACTGGTCGCAATCCCTTTTAAATCAGGGATACATTTCAATAAAATGTTTGAAGAAAATGCTAAAAAAATTAGACGAATTGTCGCAATCCCTTTTAAATCAGGGATACATTTCAATAAAGAAAAAGAGGTTAACGTCTCAATTTATGAGGCGTTAAGTCGCAATCCCTTTTAAATCAGGGATACATTTCAATGATGTTTTAAAATGTGCGATATATGATTTAGATGACGCGTCGCAATCCCTTTTAAATCAGGGATACATTTCAATTTCCTGTTGCCGTGTTTGGAGTATGATTGCAACAATCAGTCGCAATCCCTTTTAAATCAGGGATACATTTCAATAAAAAAATGAGATACGAAGAGAGCTTAAGGGATTTTAATGAAAGTCGCAATCCCTTTTAAATCAGGGATACATTTCAATGTTTTTGAATCGTTTGGTCAAAGGTTTTTTTTGAAGCTAAGTCGCAATCCCTTTTAAATCAGGGATACATTTCAATACGGCTGTATTTTAAAAGTGGAAAAAAATATTATACGTCGCAATCCCTTTTAAATCAGGGATACATTTCAATCCTACGGCGACGCCATTGAGTTCATTGACTACAAAGATGTCCGTCGCAATCCCTTTTAAATCAGGGATACATTTCAATGGTGATACTATTCCCACCAAAGGCACAGGGCGAAAGGACGTCGCAATCCCTTTTAAATCAGGGATACATTTCAATCAACGCCGAGCTTCGTGAGCTCGCCATTGAGCTGGCTTCCGTCGCAATCCCTTTTAAATCAGGGATACATTTCAATTAAAAAACGATTTTGTAGGATATAGCATATCAATAACATGTCGCAATCCCTTTTAAATCAGGGATACATTTCAATTGACTACAAAGATGTCCATCCGGACATCTTCGGGCGCTTGGGTCGCAATCCCTTTTAAATCAGGGATACATTTCAATGAAACAGTGCTCGCGGATGGCACTGTCAAAAAGGAAAGGTCGCAATCCCTTTTAAATCAGGGATACATTTCAATCAAAGATATGCCACAAGGGGAGAGGCAGTTATATCTCCCGTCGCAATCCCTTTTAAATCAGGGATACATTTCAATTTATTAATATGACTGCGCATCCGTTATCGGATGCGCAGAAGTCGCAATCCCTTTTAAATCAGGGATACATTTCAATATATGTGGAAAAAATCCCCTGTTTTTATGCTCCAAAGTCGCAATCCCTTTTAAATCAGGGATACATTTCAATTGTTGGATATGGTAGCGAATGCCATAATAGTATTTTCATAGTCGCAATCCCTTTTAAATCAGGGATACATTTCAATTAGCAAGTAGACTTGTCGGGGTTGACGAGTCCGTGGAATTTCGTCGCAATCCCTTTTAAATCAGGGATACATTTCAATCAAGGGAAAAGCTACCCTGACTTTAGATTGTGGGTAGCAAGGTCGCAATCCCTTTTAAATCAGGGATACATTTCAATCCGGGGGAAACCCCGGTTAGTACGGGTCAAATAAAAAAAAGTCGCAATCCCTTTTAAATCAGGGATACATTTCAATTAGCGAGGTTATATATTATATCCTTATTAATTGCGGATTCAGGTCGCAATCCCTTTTAAATCAGGGATACATTTCAATCTGAGGCAGTGTACCACCTCCCATTAGGGAGCCCAGCGTCGCAATCCCTTTTAAATCAGGGATACATTTCAATTTAATGTAAAATTGCATTCTAACCCCGATGCCGAGGTTTCGGTCGCAATCCCTTTTAAATCAGGGATACATTTCAATGGCATATCTTGATTGGATATACAAAGATATGCCACAAGGGGTCGCAATCCCTTTTAAATCAGGGATACATTTCAATCCCATTCCCAATGAGGAATGAGGCTTGTCTCGATATGTCGCAATCCCTTTTAAATCAGGGATACATTTCAATCTATGAAGAAGATGTTTTAATCGGAAAATATATATTTTTTGGTCGCAATCCCTTTTAAATCAGGGATACATTTCAATTGGCACACAGTCTAAGACGGCTGTGTGCAGGGCCCTGGTCGGTCGCAATCCCTTTTAAATCAGGGATACATTTCAATTTTTTGATTTCGGTAGGAATCTGTAAGACCCGCCGGGGAGTCGCAATCCCTTTTAAATCAGGGATACATTTCAATCCTCCGACAAGGAGGGTATCATTGTTCTCGCCGAGAAAGTGTCGCAATCCCTTTTAAATCAGGGATACATTTCAATCGTATTATGAAGGGGAAGGAGACGAACGCTGGCACGGTTGTCGCAATCCCTTTTAAATCAGGGATACATTTCAATGAAATTTATTAATTTAACTGCTCATCCGTTAACGGATGAGGTCGCAATCCCTTTTAAATCAGGGATACATTTCAATTATTAGATAGCAATATTAAAAATTATATTTTGGAAAAATTGGGTCGCAATCCCTTTTAAATCAGGGATACATTTCAATCTCGCCGGCATTCGCCTGGGCGTTAGCCCAGGTGTGTTTCCGTCGCAATCCCTTTTAAATCAGGGATACATTTCAATTTGCAAGATAACCTAACAGAAGAACAAGTTAGATTATATGGTCGCAATCCCTTTTAAATCAGGGATACATTTCAATCGAAGCGGTGTATCACCTCCCGATTGGGAGCCCAGCATTTGTCGCAATCCCTTTTAAATCAGGGATACATTTCAATACCGACCGTGAGCTTCCACTCACGCACGGTCGCCAAGTCGCAATCCCTTTTAAATCAGGGATACATTTCAATGGATCTAAAAAACACCATGGAGGTGTACACCGAAGCGGTCGCAATCCCTTTTAAATCAGGGATACATTTCAATCTTATAGAGTGCGGTATGTTTTATGTTTTTTTATAAAATGTCGCAATCCCTTTTAAATCAGGGATACATTTCAATATTAACTTTAACGCCCCTGCTTCGGCAGGGGCAAAGGAGACGTCGCAATCCCTTTTAAATCATGGATACATTTCAATCCAGATAATGGGCACTGCGGACCTGCATAGCAGGTTCGCAGTCGCAATCCCTTTTAAATCAGGGATACATTTCAATACGGATGAAAGATACAAAAACAAAGCGGGGGAAAAGGTGTCGCAATCCCTTTTAAATCAGGGATACATTTCAATGATAAAGAGGGCATTCTCGTTCTCGCAGAGAAAATAGCGAGGTCGCAATCCCTTTTAAATCAGGGATACATTTCAATCATTGCAATGTCGCTTTGACGGTGACCTGATTGGTTAGGTCGCAATCCCTTTTAAATCAGGGATACATTTCAATATGGAAAAATTAATTAAAGTCGGGCTAACGCCCGACGAAGTCGCAATCCCTTTTAAATCAGGGATACATTTCAATTTAAGAAAAATCGGAAAGAAATGGTATTTTTACGGTGCTGTCGCAATCCCTTTTAAATCAGGGATACATTTCAATCCGATTGACCTTTACAATGCTTTTTACGAAGCTAATCCGAGTCGCAATCCCTTTTAAATCAGGGATACATTTCAATTAGAAAATAGCATAAAGTTAATAGAGAAAATCGAAAAGTTAGGTCGCAATCCCTTTTAAATCAGGGATACATTTCAATCGATGCCCAGATAATGGGCACTGCGGACCTGCATAGCAGGGTCGCAATCCCTTTTAAATCAGGGATACATTTCAATGGGAAATTTAAACTTAAACAAGGGGCTAGTATCAGCGTTGCGTCGCAATCCCTTTTAAATCAGGGATACATTTCAATTTTATTGAGTTAGAAGCAGTAAATAACGATTTTTTAGGTCGCAATCCCTTTTAAATCAGGGATACATTTCAATCGGTCGAAAGAAAAAAATAAGAAAAAAGCATTATAAAAAGCGTCGCAATCCCTTTTAAATCAGGGATACATTTCAATCGCCGGATGACTCAGATAAACTCCAAGATTTAGCAAACGTCGCAATCCCTTTTAAATCAGGGATACATTTCAATAATTGGCACAAAAAAACGTCAATTATCCAGAATTTTTTGTCGCAATTCCTTTTAAATCAGGGATACATTTCAATACACCGACACTGACTATGTGTCGGGCGGCGTCTGGGATGTCGCAATCCCTTTTAAATCAGGGATACATTTCAATAGTAGCTAGGACTATGGGAGATGGTAATATATACCATCTGTCGCAATCCCTTTTAAATCAGGGATACATTTCAATGGAGGTGTACACCGAAGCGGTGTATCACCTCCCAGTTGGGGTCGCAATCCCTTTTAAATCAGGGATACATTTCAATCAATAAACAAAATATCAAAAGAAATTGGTCTCAGGGAAAGTCGCAATCCCTTTTAAATCAGGGATACATTTCAATGTCGAGAATGACCGTGTGCAGAGCCCTGGTCGTTTCAGGGCGTCGCAATCCCTTTTAAATCAGGGATACATTTCAATACTAACTTTAACGCCCCTGCTTCGGCAGGGGCAAAGGAGACGTCGCAATCCCTTTTAAATCAGGGATACATTTCAATAGGGGATAGCATTCCCTGGAGTTCCCACCTCCAGTTTGGTCGCAATCCCTTTTAAATCAGGGATACATTTCAATAGGGGCAAAGGAGAAAAAAAATGATAAACTTGAGCGAAGTCGCAATCCCTTTTAAATCAGGGATACATTTCAATAAAATTTTTTAGTTTGAGACAAATTTAAGGACATCCTCGGTCGCAATCCCTTTTAAATCAGGGATACATTTCAATGTTCAACAAAGCAATAATTGAAGGATTTATCGGCAGAGGTCGCAATCCCTTTTAAATCAGGGATACATTTCAATCTTGGCGTACAAAATCGCCAAGGTAATGGAGGACCATACTGTCGCAATCCCTTTTAAATCAGGGATACATTTCAATTGAGCGCAATCATGTACAACGCATACCAGTTGATACATCTCGTCGCAATCCCTTTTAAATCAGGGATACATTTCAATAATAATTAAAAAAAATTTTAAAGCCCCCTCACCTGCTTCGGCGTCGCAATCCCTTTTAAATCAGGGATACATTTCAATGATCGGCAGTCCTGCGGTGGCGTTTGCCATCGCAGGGTCGCAATCCCTTTTAAATCAGGGATACATTTCAATAAAGCAATGAGACTCGGAGCGACCGAGTTTCGTTGCTTGGTCGCAATCCCTTTTAAATCAGGGATACATTTCAATAGCTTGATAACAAGCTCTTTGTAGAGCTCTCGAATTCACCGTCGCAATCCCTTTTAAATCAGGGATACATTTCAATCTGGGATACGGCGGGAGAGCAAATGAAGTTTATAAACATGTCGCAATCCCTTTTAAATCAGGGATACATTTCAATAAGGCAATGAGACTCGGAGCGACCGAGTTTTGTTGCTTAAGTCGCAATCCCTTTTAAATCAGGGATACATTTCAATGCTTGGAGTGAGGATAATAAAATATATATAAATAAAAAAGTCGCAATCCCTTTTAAATCAGGGATACATTTCAATAAATGGAAAAGTATTTAACGCCGGATAACTGCCCCGGCTGTCGCAATCCCTTTTAAATCAGGGATACATTTCAATGTCTGATGCGGAATCTTAAACACATATTGAAACCAAAATTAATTGTCGCAATCCCTTTTAAATCAGGGATACATTTCAATTTAAGTAACTCCCCATCTACGAGGTCCCAAATATGGGACGTCGCAATCCCTTTTAAATCAGGGATACATTTCAATGAAACACAAGCTTGTCTCGGTAAGTTTCGAGACAAGTCTGTCGCAATCCCTTTTAAATCAGGGATACATTTCAATATTAGAAAAATTCATAGACGGCTATTATATAGGCGTAGTGTCGCAATCCCTTTTAAATCAGGGATACATTTCAATTTAAGACAAATTTAAGGACATCCTCGTCCTTAAATTATAAGGTCGCAATCCCTTTTAAATCAGGGATACATTTCAATCAAAGACCCAAATCGTTCATGTCCTCCAGGATATGAACGAAAGTCGCAATCCCTTTTAAATCAGGGATACATTTCAATATTTTTATATATCGGGGTATGAATATACCTCTGATATAAGTCGCAATCCCTTTTAAATCAGGGATACATTTCAATGGGGGAACAGATTGTGATGCCCCACAACTTTGTTGTGGAGTCGCAATCCCTTTTAAATCAGGGATACATTTCAATTGGGAGGAACAATATCTGTGGTTAAAATAACCATAGATGTCGCAATCCCTTTTAAATCAGGGATACATTTCAATGAGGGGCAAAGGAGATTAAAAATGACAAATTTAGCAGAAGTCGCAATCCCTTTTAAATCAGGGATACATTTCAATTCAGCTGAGTTCGTCGAATATGACGAACCCATTGATTTGTCGCAATCCCTTTTAAATCAGGGATACATTTCAATAGAAAAGAAATAACAGCAGACAAAAAGTCTTCCTGCTTAAGTCGCAATCCCTTTTAAATCAGGGATACATTTCAATAAGGCGAACACAATAGGCTTGTCTCGGTAAGTTTCGGTCGCAATCCCTTTTAAATCAGGGATACATTTCAATGGAGCTTCAGGGGATAGCGTTCCCTGAAGTCTCTGATATAAAGTCGCAATCCCTTTTAAATCAGGGATACATTTCAATTACGTGTACGTCCTCGATTCCATAACTATCGGAGATGATAGTCGCAATCCCTTTTAAATCAGGGATACATTTCAATCAATTGAACGAAGGATTGGCGGAAAGGCTCGCCAATTCTTCGGTCGCAATCCCTTTTAAATCAGGGATACATTTCAATCGAAGTTTACTTAAAAGGAATATGCGAATCCTTCAACGAAAGTCGCAATCCCTTTTAAATCAGGGATACATTTCAATGGAGGAAAAATGGAAAAGTATTTAAGAATCATCGACAATGTCGCAATCCCTTTTAAATCAGGGATACATTTCAATCTGGGATACGGCGGAGAATTGTTATGAAGTTCATTAATTGTCGCAATCCCTTTTAAATCAGGGATACATTTCAATTAGGCCTCAGGGAAACACTGAGGTTTACCCTCGTCTGGGGGGTCGCAATCCCTTTTAAATCAGGGATACATTTCAATATCGGCAACGATGAATTTCTCGAAATTGTCTTTCCCAGTCGCAATCCCTTTTAAATCAGGGATACATTTCAATCATCAGTTAACTGATGAGCAAAAAAAAGGCCGCCGTAGGTCGCAATCCCTTTTAAATCAGGGATACATTTCAATCCTACGCTAAGGTCGTGGACCATATAGGGTTCACAGAAAGTCGCAATCCCTTTTAAATCAGGGATACATTTCAATCCCTAGTTGGATCACGGAGACCAGATTCGGGGGCATTGCGGTCGCAATCCCTTTTAAATCAGGGATACATTTCAATATACGATATACCAAAAACTGGTAAAGTAGTCGGTCTCTAGTCGCAATCCCTTTTAAATCAGGGATACATTTCAATCCAGTAACACTCCACGATAACCGCAAGGTTGTTGTGGATAAGTCGCAATCCCTTTTAAATCAGGGATACATTTCAATGGATAATAAAAATATATATATATATAAAAAAAATAAAAAAGTCGCAATCCCTTTTAAATCAGGGATACATTTCAATATATCGTGGACTGTGAATCCGGGAAGACGTATCCTATTGTGTCGCAATCCCTTTTAAATCAGGGATACATTTCAATGTAAACGAGGAATTGGCGGATAGGCTCGCCAATTCCTCGAAGTCGCAATCCCTTTTAAATCAGGGATACATTTCAATCTACCCAGATTTTAAGCTATGGGTAGCTAACAAACTTGTTGTCGCAATCCCTTTTAAATCAGGGATACATTTCAATCAGACGGTAAGACGCTTTACTCCGTCAGCGACAATGATCGTCGCAATCCCTTTTAAATCAGGGATACATTTCAATCCTACCCTTTGTAACTTATTGATATTGTTTACCTTTTAGACCTGATTTTCGTAATGTCCGAGTTATCCACAGGTTATCAACAATTTTTAGTGTCAAATAACGATGATTTTTATGCTTTA
>Ga0078972_1013770_pt1 | contig 13160 bp, 8 predicted proteins | sample YelNatPaOPGAMG01_FD_67568 | JGI IMG/M metagenome (GOLD analysis project Ga0078972, IMG submission 67568) | Hot spring thermophilic microbial communities from Obsidian Pool, Yellowstone National Park, USA - OP-RAMG-01 (SPADES assembly) (version 2) | ecosystem: Environmental > Aquatic > Thermal...
TCTTCGAGAAGGTCTACCGCTTCACGCCCTTCTCTGATGACGCGCAACCGCGCATCCGCGGCAAATCACCCCTGCAATTGGCGGGCTACGACGTGGACAAACTCCCCATGGCCGCAGCCTGTAGCGGCTGCGCCATCGCCCCGCCTTCCCGGCTCACCCAAGAGGCTGTCCCCAGTGTGTGACGCTATCCGGGTTAACTTGCCAGGCCTCGCTGCCTGTGGTATAATCCTCGGCGCGAGGTGAGCGTAGCCGAGCGGTTAAGGCACCTGGTTGTGGCCCAGGAGACCGCGGGTTCGAATCCCGCCGCTCACCCCAGAGGGAGTCCTGAAGAGGGCTCCCTTTTTGATTCCCGGGAGCTGGAGGAACTAACGGAACTGGCGGGATGAGCTGCCAGTTCCCCCACTGCAGCGATCATGCGCTCGCGCCCCGTCATTGCCTCTATGGCTTGCGTTCCGGGATCGCAATGAACGGCTTTCGGCAATGGCACAGCGCTCAGGCCCCCGCCGCTTCTCCGAACGCGTCGGCCTCGAGCAGGGTGCAGAGGGTGTGGTAGAGCTGGACGTGCCAGCCCTGGACCTCGGCCGTGTCGGTTGCAGGGGCGCGGATGGCGACGTCGGCCAGGGCTGCCAGGGGGCTGTCGCGCTCGCCGGTGAGGGCGATGACGGCGAGGCCCAGCGCCTTGGCCACGGTGGCCGCGTTGAGGACGTTCTGCGCCTTGCCGCTGGTGCTGATGGCGAGCAGCGCATCCCCCGGGCGCGCGAGGGCGTAGAGCTCCTGGGCGAAGGCCATGTGGCGCAGTGGGCTATCGTTCTCCACGGCGCTTGCCAGGGCCGGGTTGGCGCCCAAGACGATCGTGCGCAGGCCCTGCTGCAGGTGTGCGGCCAGCTCGCCGCCGCCCGGAAGCCGGGCCAGGCGCTCGCGGTGCTGCACCGGGATGGGCCGCGGCCGCCGGAACGCCTTGTCGAGCTCGCCGGCGATGTGCAGGGCATCGGCCATGCTGCCGCCATTGCCACAGATGAAAAGCGCCCCCTGCGTGCGGAACGCGAGACGCAGGGCGCGGTAGGCTTGGGCCAGAGCTGGGGCCGCGTTCTCCAGGGTCGGGTAGCGCTCGACCAGGGTGTGGAGCAGGGCCGCGGCTTGTGGCGAGATGTCACCGGCGACGGGCGCGGGGTCCTGCCGCAGCAGCGGAGGCGGCGGCAGGCTCTCGCGGCCCAGGCGCTGCCGCACCAAGTGCGCCAGGTTGGGGATGGTCACCCTGTGATCGCCGGTGATGTGGTAGCCGCGGCCACCGAGGGCCACCGGGCGGTTGACGATGTTCTTGCGCGGGCGGTAGTAATACTCGACCACGTCATCGCCGATGGGGCGGCGGTAGTCGCCCAGGGGCACCAGGTCAAAGTTGGCGGTGGTGAAGACCCGGACGGTGTGGCCCAGGTTGCGCACGATGGAGAGGGCTTTTAGAAAGACTTCGGGGCCAATGACCGCCGAGCCAAAGTTGCAGAACACACCGCCCTCGAGTTGGCTGACCGAAGTGACGTAGATGCGAAAGTCCTGCCCCGAGGCCCAGCCCAGCGCGGCAAAGTCGCAAGCCGGGTGCTGGTGGATGATGTCGGTGCCCAGGGCCACGTGCACGGTGTAGGGGATGCGCAGGCGGTAGGCCGTATACAACAGGCTGCGGTCACGGAACGGGAAGAGCTTCTCTCCGCTGAGCAGGCGGCCCAGAGCCTCGCCCACGCCCAGGCCCTCGCGGGCGCCGGCGCGGATGGCGCCGTTCATCAGAGCGCCCGTCTCCTCAGCCATGCCAAAGCTGCCGTCGGCCAGGCTCGTTGCCACGTCTTCGCTGGTGTGGCCCATGAAGGCGATCTCGAAATCGTGAATGGTCGCGGCGCCGTTGGAGGCCAGGTGGGTGATGACGCCGCGCTCCATGAGGTCGATGAGCACCGGCGCCAGGCCTCGCTTGACCACGTGGGCGCCGATGGACCAGATCACCGGCCGCCCTGCCCTGCGTGCTGCCACGATGCGTTCGGCGACCTCCGCAAGCTCCGGGTTGTCGAAGGGGGGCGGGGGTGCCTCGGGGCTGATTAGATCCGCCAGGTCCACCAGGTTCGCACGTTCGAGGAGCGGATACGTGCGGACGCGCGAGACGTCCAGGGTAGCAAATGGCATGGCACATCTCCTCCCGGCCTGCCGGGCGTGGTGTGGCCTCGCTCCAACGCCTCGGCAGCCAGCAATCTTCCCGGATGATACCTGTAGGGCAGGCCGTCGTCAAGAAGAGGCGGCCGGCTCCCGTCTTGTCAGGCCCGCGCGGTGGGGGTGGCGCGCGCAGCACGCTCACGGTTGTGAAGGTGGAGGACCGGTGGCAGCGTGGCCAGGGTGAGCGCCGCGCAGAGGAGGAACGCCCCGCGCAGGCCGACGAGGGGCAGGAGGGCCAGCCCCAACGAGGGGCCGATGGCGCTGCCGAGGTCGCCGGAGGTGTGCAGCAAGCCGATGGCGCCCCCGCGCTGTGCGGGCTCCACCAGGTCGCCGGTGAGGGTGGTGGTGAGCGACTGCACGCAGCCGGCCGAGGCCGAGCTCAAGAGGACTCCGACCACGACGGCGACCGGCGTACCCCAGGCCATCAAGAGCAGGCCTGCTGCGCCGAGGGCCACACCCCAGGCAGTCACGCCCCAGCGCCCTCCCGCCCGGTCCGAGAGGGTGCCTCCCAGAGGAGCGGCAATCATGGAGATGAGGGTGCGCACCGCCATGAAGGCGCCGGTCACAGTGGCGACCCCCAGCGCCATGGCGAGGGGCTGCAACCGGTCGCGCACCATCAGGCCCAGTGTGGCGGCGACGACGCCGGCGGAGACGAAGCGGTTGACCCCGAGCAGCAGCACCGCCGTGCCCAGGGGGCCGCTCACCCTGCCAAGCGGCCGAACAAGGGGGGCGCCGTCGACATGGGACCTGGCGCGGTGCCGGGGTCGCGTTTCCGGCAGCCGCGCCCAGGCCACCCCTCCGCCCAGCGCCGTCAGCGCAGCGCCGATCCACATGGTGTTGGCGTAGCCGACCAGGTCGGTGAGGAAGCCGCCGGCCAGGGCACCAAAGGCCGAGCCCAGGAAGAACCAGGTCTGGTAGAGGCCCGTCCAGCGGCCCCGGTCGCCGTCGTTGCTCACTTCGAGGATGATCGTCGCCCCGCCCACCCAGATGCCCGACCAGGCCAGGCCCCACAGCACACGCGCCAGGAACAGGGGCCAGAAGCCGCGTGTGGCTGCATAGAGGGCGGTGGAGAGCGCGCCGACCATGAGGGAGGGCACGAAGAGGCGCCGCCGGGGCCAACGATTGTAGGCCAGGCCGGCCGCGCCGTTCAAGAGCAGGCGGACGGCGCGGTTCACCCCCAGGAGGATACCGACGCTGGCCAGGGTGACGCCCGCATCGGCGGTGTGGGTGGGGAGCACCGTGTAGATCGTCGAATCGCCCAGGAGCGAGAGCGCGGTGCCCAATCCGAGAGGGAAGAGGACGCGAGCCGGGTCAACGGGGGCCGTGGGTGTACGCATTCGCCAGTCCATCCGCCTTGGGCCCGGCCCTCACGCGGCCGGGTGCGAGGGTTGGTAGGGTGCCGCCGGTGGTCGAATGGCCATGATACTCTTCTCCGGGCCTGGTGGCAAAACGCCGGAGCGGAACTGGTATCTCCCGGAACCCGGTGACTTGGGCAGAGGCCGGGCCACTCGCTCCGCCATGTGCGAAGCGAGATGCCCGGACGGCATCTGCTGGGCCGGGGTCTGCGCCCCGCGCCAGGGTGCGCGGGGGGCAGAGGGGCTGGCATGCGAATTGCCGCGCCGGTGACAATTCCCACCAAGGCCATGGGAGGGCGATGCAGGCAGAGCGAGAGCCGCAGGAACTGTCGCGGGAGGCCGAGCCCCTGCGGAGTGCGGAAGAGGTGGCGGGCCATGGGGCCGAGACGACCTTTGAGCTGCAGACTCGGCCGGTGGGCGCGGGGCGCATCTTTGCTGCGCTGCGCCACCGCGACTTTCGCCTCTTCTGGGCTGGCCAGGCCGTCTCACTCATCGGCACCTGGATGCAGATCGTTGCCCAGAGCTGGCTGGTGCTGACTCTCAGCAACTCGGCGTTCATCCTGGGGGCGCTCAGCGCCCTGCAATTCCTGCCCATCCTCGCCCTCTCCGTCTTTGGCGGCGTGCTGGCCGACCGGCTGCCACGCCGCCAGATCCTGCTGGCGACGCAAGGGGTCTCGCTGGTGCTGGCGGTGGTCCTGGGGTTGCTCACGCAGTTCGGCCTGGTGCGCATCGTGTGGGTGATGCTGCTGGCGCTCCTCCTGGGCGTGGTCAACGCCGTAGATATGCCGACGCGCCAGGCCTTTGTTGTCGACCTGGTGGCGCCGGAGGACCTGCGAAACGCCATTGCCCTCAACTCGGCGGCCTTTAACTCGGCGCGCCTGATCGGCCCGGCAGTGGCGGGCGTGACCATCGGGGCCCTGGGCCTGCCTGCGGCCTTTTACCTCAATGCCCTGAGCTTTATCGCTGCGATTGGCGGGCTGATCTTCGTCGCCGCGGGCCGGCGCTCGGCCCGGCATGGGGTAGAGGCGGCTTCGGTGGGCGAGGACCTGCGCGAGGGCTTGACCTACGTGGCGCAGACGCCGCTTGTGTGGCTGCTGATCGTGTTGGTGGCCCTGGTGGGCACCTTTGGCATGAACTTTAACGTGTTGGTGCCGGTGCTGGCGCGCGACGTCCTCAACGTGGGCGCGGGGGGCTTTGGGGTGTTGGCTTCGGCGGCAGGTGCCGGGTCGCTCGCCGCGGCGCTGCTTCTGGCCTACCTGGCTGAGACCCCGCGGCCCGCCACGCTCGTGGCCGCTGCGGCGGCGCTGGGGGTGACCGAGGTGCTCTTGGGGGGCGCGCGCCAGTTCGACCTGGCCCTGGTCCTGCTGGCGGCTTCGGGGTTCAGCATGATCTTCTTCACCACTCTGGCCAATACCGTCCTCCAGACCACCACGCCCGACGCCCTGCGCGGTCGGGTGATGAGCGTGTACTCCACAGTGTTTGCGGGCACGACCCCCATCGGCAGCCTGCTCATCGGGGGTGTGGCGCAGGCCTACGGGGTGGGCGTGGGCTTTGCAGCGGGTGGAGCCGTCAGCATCGCGGCAGCGGTGGCCGTGGGGCTGCTGGGCGTGGCCATGCGCCGGCGTTGGCGGGGGATGTAGCTCACCGCAGCGGTGAACCAGACCCTTGACGGGGCCCACTTTTGACAGGGGCGTCAGTTACTCCTATCCTAAGCATCTGAAGGGACGCATTCCTCCCTCCCTATCTGCTAACGCTGAAGGAACCGCCATGCGCCCGCTGAGGATCGTCTTTCGCTACGCCCGCAACTACCTGTGGCCCCTGGCCTTTGCCGTCGTGAGCATGTTCCTCTTGGTCGGCGTGCAGCTCGTGACCCCATGGGTGATCAAGACCCTCATTGGTGAGGTTACCGGGCAGGCCAGCGGGGCGAAAGCGTTCGACACCGTGACCTGGCTGGCCGTGCTCCTCCTGGGCCTCTACGTCGTGCGCGGGGGCCTGACCTTTGTGCGCAGCTATGCCGCGCATGTGGCCGGGTGGGGCGTGGTGGCCGACACGCGCCAGCACATCTACGAGCACTTGCAGCGGCTCTCGCTGCGCTTCTACGCCGACAAGCAGACCGGCCAGCTCATGTCGCGCGTGGTCAACGATACCGAGCTCTTCGAGCAGTTGATCGCCCACGCCATCCCCGATATCATGGTGAACGTGCTGACCTTTGTGGGCGTGGCGATCGTGCTCTGGCAAATGAACTGGCGCCTGATGCTGCTCAGCCTGACGCCGGTGCCGCTGGTGGTGTTGGCCATGCGCAGCTATGCCAAGTACGTGCGACCGGCCTTCCGCGAGCGGCAGCGCATGTTGGGCGAGCTTAATGCCAGCCTTGCCGACAACCTGCAGGGCATCCGCGAGATCAAGGCCTTCACCCAGGAGGATCGCCAGGCGCTGCACATCCGCGAGCGCATCGAGCGCTACCGCAACTCGATGCTGCGCGCGCTGCGGCTGATGGCCACCTTCCAGCCGTTCATCGAGTTCACCTCCTCGCTCGGCACGATCATCGTCATCTACTTTGGCGGCCGGCTGGCCCTGCAGCAGGTGCTGCCGGTGGAGGATCTGGTGGCCTACTTCCTCTACCTGGACCTCTTCTACCAGCCGGTGCGCGTGCTCAGCACAGCCTGGGAGAGCATTCAGCAGGCGCTGGCCGGGGGCGACCGGATCGCCGACCTCCTGAGCGAGCAGCCTGAGGTGTACGAGAGCCCCAAAGCCGTCGCCCTGCCCGGCCGCGCTGAGGGCCACATCGCCCTCCACGATGTGAGCTTTCGCTACGGCGATGGCGAGATGGTGCTGGAGAACATCAACCTCGACATCCCCGCCCATTCCGTAGTCGCGCTGGTGGGGCCAACAGGGGTCGGCAAGACGACCCTCGCCAGCCTCATCCCCCGCTTCTACGATGTCACCCAGGGCGCCATCATCCTCGACGGCCATGACCTGCGCGATCTGACCCTGCACAGCCTGCGCGCCCAGATCTCGATCGTGCTGCAGGACGTCTTCCTCTTCCACGGCACGGTACGCGAGAACATTCTGTTCGGGCGGCCGGGGGCACCGGATGAGGAGGTCCGCCGCGCGGCCGAGGTGGCCAACGCCATGGAGTTCATCGAGCGCCTGCCCGACGGCTTTGACACCCTGATCGGCGAGCGCGGGGTCAAGCTCTCCGGCGGCCAGAAGCAGCGCCTGGCCATCGCCCGGGCCGTGCTCAAGGATGCGCCCATCCTCATCCTCGACGAAGCCACCTCTTCGGTAGACACCGAGACGGAACTCCTGATCCAGCAAGCATTGGAGCGGCTGATGGCCGGGCGCACCACCCTCATCATCGCCCATCGCCTCTCGACCATCCGCAATGCCGACAAGATTGTGGTGCTGGAGGGCCGCCACATCGTGCAGATGGGCACCCACGCCGAGCTCATGGCGCAGGAGGGATTGTACCGGCACCTGAACGAGGTGCAGTTGCGCGTGGAGGCGCAGCCCGGCGAGGCGGATGGGGATACGCAGCGGCCGGGCTTCTGAAGGGAGCGATTGGGGCGATGGGGCAGGCGGGCCTGGCTGTAGCCGTGGCGGTAGGCGTGGCGTTGGCAGCGCTCATCGCGCGCAGCCGTGAGGTGGCGGCCGGGTAGGCCGCGGGCTCACCTGCGCAGCGTGGCGCGCAGCCGCCCCGGCACCCGCAAGAGGTCCAGAGCGGCGGTGATGCCGGGCACGACGACGTCGGCGGCCTGGAGCGCCTCGGTGGCCAGCCCCTCCTCGCCCAGGACGGCGATGCCCAGCGCGGCCTCGCGCAGCATGGCCGCATCGTTGGCGCCGTTGCCGATGGCGACGGCACGCTCGGCCCCCGCCTGGCGCACAAAGGCGGCTTTCTGCGCAGCCTCGTCGCCGGGCGTGAGGCGAACGAGGGCTACCCCCAGCGCTTCGGCTGTAGCGGCGGCCTGGCCGTGGGTATCGGCGGTGAGCAGGGTGACGGCCAGCATCGCCTTGAGCGCGTGGCAGCGCTCGGCCACGCCGGGCAGGAGCTCCCCATCGAGGGCGATCGTCCCGTTCAGGTCGAGGGCCAGGTGGGCGAGCGCGAGCTGCCCGCGGCCCGGTATCTCCACTTGGATCATGTGCACCCCCCTCATGAGCTGCGACCGTGCAGCGGCATTGTAGTCTCGTAGCTCGCCGCCGTCATGTCGCCCGCCAGCCTGCCAAACCCCCGCCCTGGGTTGGGGCCGGGTGGCGGCCCAGCGAGAAGCCTGGCTGCGGCCCAGGCGACGACGTATCTTGGATGCACCCCCCGCGTGCCCCCAGGGGCTGGGCGCCATGACCTCAGATCGCCTGCCCCTTGAACTGGCTCAGGTACAGGTGGTGGTAGAAGCCTCGTTTGGCCAGCAACTCCTGATGCGTGCCCTGCTCGACAATCTCGCCGTGGTTGATGACGATCACATTGTCGGCATCGCGGATGGTGCTCAGCCGGTGGGCGATGACGAAACTGGTGCGGCCCTGCATCAGGCGCAAGAGGGCCTTCTGAATGCGCAGCTCGGTGCGCGTGTCGACGCTCGAGGTGGCTTCGTCGAGGATCAGGATCGCCGGGTCGGCGAGGATGGCGCGGGCGATGGCGAGGAGCTGGCGCTGGCCCTGGCTGAGGTTGCCGGCTCGCTCCGACAAGACGGTCTGGTAGCCCTGCGGGAGCTGGCGGATAAAGTGGTCCGCATCGGCCATCCTGGCGGCCTCGATGACCTCTTCGTCGGTCGCATCGAGGCGGCCGTAGCGAATGTTCTCCATGACCGTGTCGGCGAAGAGGAAAGTGTCTTGCAGCACCAGGCCCAGCCGGCGCCGCAGGTCGGCTTTGCGGACCTGGCGGATGTCGTGGCCATCGATGGTGATGCGGCCGCCCTGGATCTCGTAGAAGCGGGTGAGCAGGTTGATCACCGTCGTCTTGCCCGCGCCGGTAGGGCCCACCAGGGCGATGGTCTGGCCGGGTCTGGCCTCCAGGGTCATGTCTTTGATGATGGGCACGTCGGGCAGGTAGCCGAACTGAACGTGTTCGAAGCGCACGTGGCCCTCGGTTCTGTCCAGGGGGAGGGCATCCGGCGCATCGGGCACTTCCGGCGGGGTATCGATGGTCTCAAAGACCCGTTCGGCGCCCGCCAGTGCGGCCTGGATCGAGTTGTAGATGTTGGCCAACTGGCGCAAGGGGTTGACAAAGTTCTGGCCGTAGCTGATAAAGGTGGCGATGGTGCCCACGGTCACCAGGTTCTGCAACGCGAGATAGCCGCCGAGCCCCGCCAGGACGATGACGAAAAAGTTGCCCAAGACGTTGGTCAGCGGCATGAGCATCATGGCGTAGGTGTTGGCGTAGACGGCGGCCTCGTAGACGGCCCGGTTCTCTTGCCGGAAGGCCTCGATGACCGAATCGTTCCTGCGGAAGGCCTTGACCACTTTCTGGCCACTGATGGCCTCTTCCATGACGCTGTTCAGCCCGCCCAGGCGTTTTTGCAGCTCACGGAAGCCGCGGCGCGTGTACCTGGCGATGAACTCGGCGAACCAGGCCATGATGGGCACGACGATCACCGTCGCCAGCGCCAGCCAGGGGTTGAGCACGAACATCGCAATGAGGATGCCCGCCATGGAGAGGGCACTGGCCAGGAGCGAGGTCACATTCTGCGACACGGCCTGGTTGATGGCATCGATGTCGTTGGTCAGGCGGCTCATGAGCTCGCCAGCCGGGTGGGTATCGAAGAAGCCGATGGAAAGCGCCTGCAGGTGCCCGAAGAGGTCCCGGCGCAGGTTCTTGAGGGCCCGCTGCGAGACGCGGGCCATGACCCAGTTGGCCACCGCCTGGCACAGGTTGTTCAGAACGAACACCAGGAGCATGAGCAGCGCGACGCGCGCCAGGCCGGCCGGGTCCTTGCCGGCGATGAAGCGGTCGATGGCCAGGCCCATCAGGTAGGGCCCCACCAGCCCGAGCAGAGTGTAGGCCAGGACCAAGACCAACACCACCCCCAGGGCCAACCGGAAGGGCCTCAGGTAGGGCACAAGGCGAGACAGGGCCCGGTGCGGGTCACGGGCCTTCTCGATGCGCTGGAAGCGCGCCGCCCCGCCGCCCCGGGCAGCCATGAGCGCGCGCGCCTGCAGGTCAGCGGCGCTGGGAGTAGTTTGGCGGTTGTCGGTAGTCATAACAGGAATCCCCTCGTGCAGGCAGTCATGTCATTGCGAGCGGAGTGGCGCGATCCCCAACCCCCGCGTGTCATTGCGAGCGGAGCGAAGCAATGACGTTCTCGCGTCAACCGTGGGCCTCCTCACTCTGGAGCCCGTTGCCAAGCTGCGAATCATAGATCTCCTGGTAGATGGGGCTGGTCTGCATGAGCTCGGCGTGGGTGCCCTGGGCTACGATCTTGCCTTTGTCGATGACGATGATCTTGTCGGCCCGGAGGACGGTGGAGATGCGCTGGGCGACGACAAAGCTGGTGCGGCCCTGCATGAGCTCGCGCAGAGCGTCTTGGATCTTGGTCTCGGTCTCGACGTCGACGGAGCTGGTCGAGTCGTCGAAGATCAGGATCTTGGGGCGCATGACCAGGGCACGGGCAATGGCGATGCGCTGCTTCTGCCCCCCCGAAAGGTTGGTGCCGCGCTCTTCGATGTGGGTGTCGTAGCCCTGAGGGAGCTCCAGGATAAAGTCGTGGGCCTGGGCCGCCCGTGCAGCGGCCACAATCTCCTCGTCGGTCGCTTCAGGGCGCCCGTAGCGGATGTTGTCGCGCACGGTGCCCGAGAAGAGCACCGTCTCCTGGGGGACAATGCCGATGTGCGCCAAGAGCGAGTCCTGCCGGATGGTGCGGATGTCGGTGCCGTCGATGAGCACCTGGCCCGCACAGGGGTCGTAGAAGCGAGGGATGAGGTTGACGAGCGAGGTCTTGCCGGCTCCGGTGGCTCCCAGGATGGCGACGGTCTGACCCGGCTCGGCGACGAGGTCGATGCCGTCGAGCACCAGCCGATCGCGCTCGCCACCGCCATCGTAGCGGAAGCTGACATCCTTGAAGACGACGCGCGCTTGGGCCGTCTCGGGGAGTGGCAGCGCCTTGGGGTCATCGAGGACGTCGGGGGCGGTGTCGAGGACCTCGTTGATACGCCGGGCCGAAGCGATGCCGTTGGCCCAGGTGTTGGCAAGCTGGGTCATCATGATGAGGGGGTTCATGGTCGTCAGCAGATAGTTGGTAAAGGCCACGATCTGCCCCATCGACATGTTGCCCTGAATGGCCCGCAGGCCCCCGGCATAGATCACGATGACCATGCCGATGTTCACAAAGACGGTCAGCGCCGGCGACATGGTCGACATGAACTGCATCACGTCGATGCTGCGCTGAGCGAAATCCTCGTTGGCTACCTCGAAGCGCTGGCCCTCATAGTCGGCACGGACGAAGGCCTTGACCAGCCGTGACCCGGCGATATTCTCCTGCAGGACCGTGTTGAGCCGGTCGAGCTTTTGCTGCAGGCTGCGGAACAGAGGCTCCATCTTGATGCTAAAGACGACGATGATGGCCGAGGTGACGAGGAGCAGCGGCAACATGGTCAACGCCAGCTCGCGGCTGGTGCTGAACATGAGGATCAGGCTGCCGATCATCAGGAGCGGCGCGCGGGTGCCGATGCGCAGGGAAATCTGGAACACACGCTGCACGGCGCCGGTATCGCTCGACAGGCGCACCATCAGCCGGCCTGTGGTAAAGTGATCGATATTGCCATAGGAGAAGGACTGGATCTTGACAAAGATGGCCTCGCGCAGGTCGCGGGCCACGTTCTCGCCCACGCGGATGGAGAAGATGTTGTTGCCGATCGCCACCAACGTGCTGAGCGCCGAGATGCTGAGCATGATCGCTGAGGTCTGGAGGACCACGCTCATGCTGTGCTGTTTGATGCCCTGGTCGATGATGCGCTGGATCAGCCGGGGGATCGACAGGTCCATGAACACCAGCGCCGTCAGGAGCGCGAGCGAGAGCAACGCGAGCTTCCAGTAGGGTCGCACGAAGTGAAACAGTCTGCCGATGTGCTTCATAGGGGCCAGTCCGCCTGCTGTTGCGTGGATGCGGGAATCCGCTTCAGTCGGTGAATACGCTCTTGAGCGCTTGCATCGCCGTGAGGACATGGGCCAGGTCCTGGCGGCTCAGTGGGGCCAGCTTCTCTGCCATCCAGCGACGGTTCTCGGCAAAGATAGCGTCGAGCGTCTCGCGGCCCTTGGGGGTGACCTCCAGGAGGTTGCAGCGCCGGTCGTGGGCGCACTGGCGGCGGGTCACCAGGCCCTTCTCCACCAGCGCCTCGACGCCCTGGCTCACCGCGGGCCGGCTCATCTGGGTGAGGGTCGCCAACTCGCTGGCCGAGCGGATGCCCCGGCCGATGTGACGGAGGAGGCGAAACTGCTGCACGCTGATCTGGAAGCGCTCGCTGGCGATGCCGCGCACGTTGGCGCGCATGCGGTGCCACACGGGCGGGATCACTTCCCAGAGGCGGTCGATGGCCTGCTGGAGGGCTTCATCGGAGGGGGGCTGGGGAGACATAGGCACCTCGGTTTGGTTCAATCACCTAATCGTTCATAGCTGTAATGATTATAGTACGAAACAAGTGGCGATCCAAATGCGGCCTGCGCATAGAGAAGGCCTGGCTTGAACCTTGAGAGCTTTTCTGATAAACTGGGCTTCATGAGGTACCTCCTGTGCTTGTGAAGCCGGAGAACTTCCCAACACACAGGATGGTACCTCATTCTTATTCTCTATACTAGGGATGCACAGGATGGACAGGATCAGGCGCCACCATCCTATGCATCCTGTCCATCCCTATCGATCGTTCCTCCAAGGGCTCGCGGCGCGAGGGTGAACAGGGGCGCCCGTGCTCTACCCCTCCTCGCTCCAGCACGGCCGGAAGGCCTGCCGCACATCGGCGATCCTCTCGCCCACGACTCGCACTTGGTCGAGGCGGTTCGTGCCCAGGCCCATCTGGCGCGCCAGGTCGAGGTGGTTGTCGCCGTTGACAAAGGGCGGGTTGGGGTAGCTTGCGGCCGGGTCGAAGCCCATCACGGCGGTGGCCACGGCGTCGGCGGCGACGGGGTCCTTGCCGGCCACGAGGACTCCGGGAGCCAGGGGAGCGAAGGCGCCGCGGGGCACCTCGCCGGCGTCGCCGGTGCGGATGCCGTCGATGAGCGCCAGGTGGATGGGCCGGGCGCGGTTGAGGTCCACCACCACCCGCGGCAGGCGGGTGCGCGCCTCGTCGTTGTTGGCGCCATGCAGGGCCGAGCGCCACCAGTCGCTCGCGCCCAGGCGGTACGAGGTTGCGGGCACCAGGCCTACCAGGTTCTTCATGGCCAGGGTCACGCCGCAGCGGCAGTGGGCCTTCATCTTGGCGACGGAGATGAAGGCATCGACCTCCTGCAGCAGGCGGTTCATGGTGAATTGCTCGTAGATGAACCAGCCCGGGCCTACGGGGAAGGCCGCGAAATCGCCATGGGGCTGGGGCCGGTTGAGGTCGATCAGGGCGGCGCCGAGGGCCTGGGCGACCTCGGCGTAGCCGTAGCGCTGGAACGATCCGTCGTCAAAGAGCGCCTCGACGATGTAGATC
>Ga0078972_1013771_pt1 | contig 13160 bp, 13 predicted proteins | sample YelNatPaOPGAMG01_FD_67568 | JGI IMG/M metagenome (GOLD analysis project Ga0078972, IMG submission 67568) | Hot spring thermophilic microbial communities from Obsidian Pool, Yellowstone National Park, USA - OP-RAMG-01 (SPADES assembly) (version 2) | ecosystem: Environmental > Aquatic > Thermal...
TCTTAATACCTTATATCCTCCTATCTTATTAGAACTTAAAATTCATCTTAAATTCTCCACCTGTTACCTTGATAATATCTCCCTCAACTACTGCTTTTTCTCCATTAATCCATATCTCACAGGCTCTATAAACTTTTGCGTGGGATATAAAAATGGCAAAGGAAGTAATACTCATAAGAATGCACAATTTATGTTTAGGATAACCTCCAAATAGCAGATCTATAAGCTAAGAAGAGGATATTTTTAAGATCTACCCCACGCAAAAAGTTGAAGAGTCAAAAGTTTATAGAGCCTACCCCTGTCGCTGTGTGACTGTTGCATTAATGATGGATCAAGTTACAGGTTTTATAGAATTCACCTTACTGTATAAACAAAATTACTTATAAACTAAAAGGATTGAGTCACTATCAGTATTAAAGTTAACTCATCCACCATTTTTGAAACAATTACGGTAACTACAGCTACTTTACCTTCTAAACTAAATAAGTCTAACATTTATTAGGCACCTCCAGTACTAGACTTACCTACTGGGCATACTAAAAGGCACCTTCCCCAACAGTATGCTTCTCTATGTTTTCTGTAGCATAACTCTTTATCTACATTTACTGGTATATTAGACCAGAAGGTAGTTTCATCTAAAGATTCTGGCACAGTAATACATTTAGTACCACAGGCATTAACACATATACTACAACTAGTTCCTAGGCATACCTTTCTCTCTAACATCTCACTAGGTTTCAAAGGAACCTCTGTTATAACTGACATAAAACGTACTCTAGGCCCATACTGTGGGGTAATTACTAACCCATTAAGTCCAAATTCACCTAAGCCAGCCCTTACTGCTGCATGACGATGAGAAAACGGAGCGAAGAACCCAGGGATTTTTTCCATAATATTAGCATGGTGTGCATATGTGGCAGGGAAGTAAACACTTTTATATCCTTTGCTTTCCAAAAATGAAGCCATTCGAAAACCTATCTGTTCTAACAGTGTATTTACTGTTTCATAACCGCATCTTCCATATATATGGTCTTGTAATAGATTTAATCGCATTTCTTGGTCAGTTATTATTTCAGAGTCTTTTAACAGTGATGACCATTCGGCTATAGTACTTACCAGTGGAACCCCCATAGATATCACACTTTGGGCGCTTTTGATAAAATCTGTAGGTTTATGTCCTCTAGGAGCATCATCAAATCTATCGATAGACGCAAAGCCAATTATTCCTACGCCTAACTGTTTTGCAAACTCCCTAATCTCTTTTTTAAGCTCTTCCATGATTTTTCCTCCTTACTTAGTGAATTTAGCTTAGAAGTATCAAAAACTCTTTAGGGACAAGAAAATTCTCTTGCCCTTTCTGTTATTTCTCTAAGCTTCTTATTACTTTAGAGTGACTTTAATAGTTTTAATCTCGTAAGGTTTTATATCGAATAGAATAGTATTCTCCTTTACTTCCAAAGCCCTTTCTTCTTCCTCTAATAGGTTCGTTTGATATGCCATGGCTATATTCTTCCAAAGAGAGATTTGAGCATTAGTATCTTTACCTCTATACTCTACTAACCTAAGTATTATGGCATTAGGATCTTTGTATGCGGGTTTCATTGCAGTTAAAATAACGTCTTCAGGAATTACCCTACAAAAGCTGTAACTCTGAGGAAGTTTAGGATTTATACCCCCCGTGTTATTAGTACCTGGTATAAACGCTATTATAGGAGTATTAAACTCCCATCCAAGTTTATACGCTTTGGCCTCTTTCCAGTCTCCCTTATGGGGTATTAGTCTGAACCTCCAGATATGCTCTCCTGTATTTTCTTGCCATACGTCTCTATCTCCACAGCTATATTGAGTTCTCAAGAGTACAGGTTCTATTTTATTATTATCAATATAGACGGTTAATGGCTGACTAATTGCTGTTATTATTCCAGAATCTTCATACAAAACATCCATCCACTTAATTACTTGACGGAAATGGTATCTGTCTTTAGGCTCGAGCTCGTCAGGATTGATATTTCCCATATTAAGGATAGCTTGAGGGTCTATGCCTTCCATCATTTTTGGCCATCGCATTGCATAGAAAGGTACACCATACCATGTCTCTTTATATCCATTGGAATTAAATGGTAGGGATAATCTCAGATGCTCTTTCCTCTTACCCCACCAATATAATCTTATTTCGAGGTCTATATAGTCTTTATCTTTATAGAGTGTTATTTCTTTCTCAACCTTTGAGTTAAAGATCTCTCCCTGTAGACAGAGCATCGCTTTTAACGGAGTTATCTCTTTTATATAGAACCTTATCGGTTCTTCATAGGTTATTTGGTCACTTAGATGATATCTGACATCTACTCCAGCGTCATATATAGAGAATATTTTCCCGAATGAGTCTTCTAGTGTGATGTCTCTATTTATACTCTTACTGTATAGTTTTTCTATTGTATTACCCTTAGGATTTATCTTGACCTGGAAATTAGCAGTATCGACTAAATATACGCCATCAGTAAAGGAGATATTGATCCAGGGGTCGATAGGATTATTCACTTCACCTTCTTTTAGATAGAAGATTTTATAGCCTAAAGAAGGGATATCCCTAGCTTCAAATGTAACAGAATCCCCTTCTACTTGGGATACTATAGAATTCCCTTCTTCATCTATTACCTGAATCTTTTTATTCTTATCAGTAGCTACCTTTACACTAACTATCTCATTTCTTTCCCAATTGGAGGGATTGAATACTATTATTGGGATTAAGCCGTCTCCTTTAAATTCTACTATTGAGGCTATGTTATTTAAAGCTGAGTCCATAAGTGTTTCTACATAATTTATAGCTTTTATCCTGAACTCTTTCTTAATAAAGTCATTCTGTACTCCACAGAATCCTGAGTAGTTATGGTCTTGAGGGAATAATTCTGCCTTCCATGCCTCTATAAGTTCTTCTCCCGGCTTTATCTCAGGAGCTTCTACTTCATCTCTCCAATGTCCTATTTTTTCCCACCACTCCGCTTTCTTTATTGGAGACTCTATACTTAGGTTAAAACTCTTACATATGCTAAAGAGTTTCTCACAACTTAAAAGCATATTCTCTAATTTATTATCTAGTCTGTATACCTCTGGAAAAGAACTTGTAGCTCCCCCCCAACCAAAGGGCCATTCTCCTTTTATAGCAGGTAATTCTTCAGGATTAACCTTGTGTAGAGATGAAAATACAACAGTAGGGGAAGCTATCTTAAATTCTACTTCGGGATATTTTTGAGACGCCTCCTCTATTACTTTGTATATCTCGTCATCAGGCATTTCAAGGTCGGTGTATCCTCCTCTTACTAGAATCCAGTCAAAAGAGTCTCCTAAGACAGAAAATAATTTATCTATATCTTCGAGCCGTTTCTTTCCATAAGAGGCTGGTGTAGCAGGCCATAAGTTGATATATATAACTGAGGATCCATCTGGAGATTTCCAATTGAAAGTTGTTCCTACACCCCGCGCTCTTAAGTAGTAATCTATTCCAACCTTACGAAGGATCTGAGGGACTTGAGGAGATAGTCCAGGAAGGTCAGGATGGCAAACACTTTTAGGCTGTATTCCAAATGTATCCTGTAACCAATATATACCAAGTATATGGTGTCTTAAAATAGACTCACCTTCATGGGAATGTTCTATTCTATCTACATAGGTGGCACCTATCTCTATACGCCCTATGTCTATTAGCTGTTTTATAAGTTCCTTCTTTTCAGGCCTCTTCTTTAGATAGTAATCTATAAAAACAGTGCTTTCTATATAATAGCAGTAGTCCTGATATTTTTGGCAGAGTTCTAATACTTTATCTATAATTTCAACCCCATAATCTAAACATCCTTTAGGCGTACCCATCCAAAAAAGGTCTAAATGAGACCCGAGTGTGAAATATACTATTTTCTTTTTCATATATTCCTCCTAGATTATATTTTTATTATCCTTTGAGTCCAGTTAGGGCTATACCTTCAACAAAATACTTCTGGAATATAACAAAAAGTATAAATACTGGCAAGAACGCCAATACCATCCCAGCAGCAAGCTGATTCCATATAATATCATAGAGGGTACGACATACAAGAGTCAAAGCCATCTGAACAGTACGCATCTCTGGGGTTCGTGTTACAATAATCGGCCAGAAAAGGTCATTCCATCTTCCTAGAAATTCCAAAACCGCTAGGGTAGAGATAGCCGGTATACATAATGGAAGGAAAATCTGCCAATAGATTCTAAACTCACTAGCTCCGTCAACTCGAGCTGAATCGAATAGTTCAGACGGGATACCTAAGGCAAACTGACGAATAAGAAAGATGCCAAATGGAGCTCCAAGACCAGGAACTATCAATGCCAGAAATGTATTAAGCCATCCAAGAGTTTTTAAAATAAGGAAATTAGGGATAAGGGTTACTTGTCCAGGTATCATTAAAGTAGACAGAATTAAGAAAAATAAAAGGTTTTTTCCTGGAAATTCGTACTTCGCAAATGCAAAACCCGCAAGAGAGGCAAGAAAAACTGTGCCTAACATTCCGAATATTGCATAGATAGCACTATTTAAAATAGCTCTGGCAAAAAGAGGGATAGATAAAACGTCTGCATAATTTCTAGGGTAGAATGGATTAGGAATTAGTTCAGGGGGCCAATGCAAAGTTTTATCATACGTTTTAAAAGAGGTAGATAACAACCAGAGTAAAGGGAAAATCATTGTAATTGCTCCTGAGATTACTATAATATATAGAAGCCCATGCCAGATAGAAACTACTCCAATTTTACGGTTCAAAGTCCCTCCTCCTTTCCATACATTTTAAACTGAAAATATGTTAAGCTTACGAGTATTAGGAATAATAGCCAAGCTATTGCAGCAGCGTAACCAAATCTCAGCCATTGAAATGCATTTTGCCAAAGATAATATACTATCACTCTAGTCTTGTATATAGGTCCTCCACCAGTCATAACATATATAGCTTCGAAACTCTGAAAAGAGTTTATAAAACCAAGAACAGTAAGGAAAAGCAAAACAGGTTTTAAAAGTGGAGCTCTAATATACCAGAATTCTTTCCACCAATTGCATCCATCGACTCTTGCAGCATCACGATATTCTGAAGGTATACCTAGAAGTCCTGCTGTCCAAATTGTGATATTGTAGCCCAAACCTTTCCATACTGCCATTATCATTACACACGGCAATGCTAATATAGGGTCCCCAAGCCATGCCTTTGGGGGAATTTTGAAGAAACTTAAGATATAGTTCAACAATCCAAAAGAGGGATGATATAGCCAGGAGAAGATTAATCCGGCAATTGTAGTAGAAAGAATAACAGGGATAAAATAGATTGACCTTATCAATCCTGAATATTTAAACCATCCCTCTGAGATGATAAGAGCAAAAATTAATCCTAATAGAATTCCAGGGATCACAGTTCCTACACTATACTCGGCTGTATTTTTTAAGGCATCCCATAAATATTTATCTTTCACAGCCTCTCTAAAGTTTTCGAGACCTACGAATTTAGAAGATATTGGAGTACTAATACTGAAATCTACCATAGATATCCAAATAGATAGAAATATAGGAAGTATTCTGAATACAAATATAAGAATCAAAGAAGGAAGGATAAAAATATAAGCTGCCCTTACTGTAGGATTTTTGAGAGATTTTAAAAGGCTATTTGATTCTTTCATAGATTGCCTCCTATTATATTGAAGAAGGGGAGACAAGTTTCTTTCTTCTTCCTTCTCCCCTTCTTCAATTAAACTACTTTGGCATCTTCTTAATTATCTCTTCTATAGTTTCTTGAGCTAGTTCATCTAATGCTTTTTTGGGGTCTTTCTTCATAATTATGATCTCTTGGAGCTTAGAAGCTAACATAGTAAATGCAAATTTCCCTGCATTCCAGAAGGATAATTCTGGTCGCGCGTATTTCATCTGCTCAACTACAGGGGCTACAAGGTCGCAAGGTTTCCACCGAGGATCTTTATAAGCAGTTTGCCAACTTGGCATTCCCATAAGCTGAGGACCACCATAATCTGCTTTATCTAATGCGACTTCGACACTACTCATATGTTTAATTACATCCCATACTATATCTGGATACTTTGTCTGAGTAGACATAGCCCAAAAACAGCAATCATACCATCCTGTTCTCTTTTTCCCTTTCGGTACTACAGCCGTACCAAATTCTAGATCCTTTTGATTTATGAAATTCCTGATCATCCATGAACCATCTAGTATCATAGCAACCTTCTGGGTCCTAAAAGCCTCTCTATAGCCTAGAGCTCCAGGAACGCCAGGTGCAGGGGCAACTCCATAAACCATTACTAAGTCTGCTAAATATTTCGCAGCTTCAACTCCTATTGTATTGTTGAATAGAGGTTTCTTAGGAGCCTCTTCATTGTCGAAAAGTTTTCCTCCCATACTCCATACATAAGTTACAAAAACTCTGTTATACTCATCACATTGAAATCCGTATTGAGTAATTCTACCGTCCTTATCTTTCTTTGTTAATTTTTGTGCTGTTTCTGCAAGATCCTTCCAAGTCCAGTTTTTGTCAGGATATCTTAATCCAGACTCTCTAAACATTCTTTTGTTGAAATAGAGTATCTGAACTCCGTTTGTAGCACTATAGCCATATTTCTTACCCTTATAGGTAGTTGCCTTCCATATAGCTGGGAATATATCCTTGGTGTTTATCCCATTAGGTCCATCTATGTATTTATCTAAAGGTACACATAGCCCTTGTTCTACATATGCAGGAAGATTTACACTATGGACATAAAAGATATCTGGAGCTTCTCCTCCGGCAAAGCTTGTAAGAAGTTTTTCATCATAACCTGTTGTGACTAAATCGATCTCTATCTTAACATCTGGGTGAGCCTGTTCATATTTCTTGGCCCACTTTTCTATCCAGCCTTTTTCCTCAGGGAATGAGAGCCATTTAGTTAGCCTTAGAGTAATAGGAGCAGAGTATGACGTAAAAGCAAATAAGACTACTAGTAAAGTACTTAACACTAGTATCAAACTTCTCTTTTTCATAAATACACCTCCTTTCTAATTTTTAGAAAATTAAACACATACTAAATAGTAATTATCCCCCCTTTTAAAACCTCTCTCTATAGTGCTATATAACGCAAATAGCGCATTCTGAGAATCTTCTCACCTCCTCTCACAGTATTCTTATTGCTATGTGAAACATTATATCACAATATGGTATAACTTGCAACAATCACATCCTTTTATATTTTTCATAGACTTCCTTTATTGGTACCCCAGCAGCTAATTCTCTTCTAGTCCCTTCTTCCTTTATTTCTATTTCTTCAGCCTTAAGAAGTACTTCTATTACTAATTCTTTTGGGATCACTATAACTCCATCAGAATCGCCTACAATCCAATCTCCTGGATTTACTCTCAACATGGCAGTAAGAGTACCGGTCACGTATATAGGGACATTAATATCTTCTACTCGCCATCTTTTTTCTGACTCGATAGGAGTAGTATATCTAAGAAAGACAGGCCAGTCAGGGATTGCCAACAATCCCTCTAGATCTCTTGACCCTCCGTCTATTACTACTCCAGTAGCTCCTAGCTGTCTGGCTGAATAACTCATCATCTCCCCCCAATGTCCACAGAGCCGATCCCCTTCAGCATTAATCACTACAACACTTCCAGGATAGATAGCCTTAAAAAGCCCAAAATCTCTGAATTTGGGGAAGGCTTCCCAATATTCTTCTTTATACCTTGGCTCTCTATTCCCTCTTATTGTCAAAGCAGGTCCTGCTACATGCATCCCGTACTTAATTGGTTTTATTTCTAAAGACATACATTGATTTGGTAAGCCCATACTATCTAGAACATCATAGATTGTAGCAGAGTATATTTTTAAGAATCTACTTCTCATTTCACTAATATCTATATCTTTCATAAGTCCTTTCCTCCTTATATGTTTTTACTTACCAAGATGGATACTTTGCAAACCATTCGGGCCTTACAGGATCTGGGATATATCTTTTAGAAGCGTTTACTAAGCTTTTATAGAACTCATGATACTTTTCGACTTTCTCCTCATCTAACGAAACACCCAACCCAGGACCTTCAGGGGGCACCATACAACCATCTTTATACTCTATCTTTCCTCCCTTGATAATATCATCTAGAAGGTGATGATAATGAGCATCTATCGCATGGACTAAATTAGGTATAGTTATCGCTAAGTGAAGCATGGCAGATAATCCAATACCAAATTCTAAACCACTATGCATTCCTATACCTATCCCAAGAGTACTACACATCCTTGCTAGTACTTTTGTATTTGTAAGTCCTCCCCAATACCATGGGTCAGAAAGTACTATGTCTACAGCTCCTAACTTTACTGCTGGTCCAAATTCGTCAAATTCTTTTACACACATATTGGTAGCTAATGGGAGAGCTACTCTCTTTCGAACCTCTGCCATTCCTGGAATCCCCCATGTAGGGTCTTCATAATACTCTAAATCAAAGATTTCTAATTTCTTTCCAACTGAGATTGCTGTCTCAGGAGTCCATACTGCATTTGGGTCAAATCTTAGCTTTACTGAAGGTCCTAATGCTTTTCTTAGTGCAGCTATTGTCTCTACCTCATAATTAGGTTCAAATACACCTCCTTTTAATTTAACAGTTTTAAACCCGTACTTATTAACTAAATCTAAGGCATGTTCTGCCATTTGTTCAGGAGTAGTGACCTCCCCCTTTCCTTCAGAATTTGGATATCTATAGAAGAGATAGGCAGATGTTGGAACTTTATCCCTTATTTTCCCCCCTAATAGTTTATATACAGGTAAGTTTGTATATTTACCTTGAAGGTCTAGACATGCTATCTCTACTGGGGTAAGGATATGTGCATTTCTAGAGTAATATCCTCTCTGAGAAATCTTCATCTTAATTACTTCTAGATTAAAAGGGTCCTCCCCTATTAGGACAGATTCGAAAGACTTAAAGAGATTTTCGTCTATGTCCCCAGTTGTTTCCCCCAGACCAATCAATGCCTCATCAGTATAAAGCTTAACTATAGTTCTAGTAAATACAGTATGTACAGCATATGAATGTCTTAAGGGTGCCTCTATAGGAATACTAACCTTTTTCAACTCTAATTTTGTTATCTTCATTCTTTTAGTCCTCCTCCTTATCTTAAATTTACCAGACCACCATCTACTACAAGGGTAGCTCCAGTGATATAAGAGGCATCATCAGAAAGTAAGAAAGATACTGCCTTAGCTACATCTTGAGGAATTCCTATCCTTTTTAGGGGAATTCTATCACTTAGATTCTTTCTACTTTCTTCTGTCCAGAATGGACGATTCATATCAGTATCTATAGCCCCTGGAGCAATGGAATTAACGGTTATGCCAAAAGGACCTAAATCTACAGATAAACATTTCACTATTACTTCAATAGCAGCTTTAATCGCTGAATATATTCCTTGAGATGGTAAGGGTCTCATTGCGTTAATAGAGCTAATAGCTAAAATCTTTCCGCTTCTCTGGGAGAGCATTATCGGTATAACCTGTTTCAAACAGAGGAAAAATCCTTTTAGGTTTACCGCTATCAACCTATCAAAATCTTCTTCAGTGGTATCCGCTATACCAGCCTTAACTGTTATCCCTGCATTATTTATAAATGCATCTATTCGACCATACCTATTTATAGTTTCAGTGAATAGTTTAACTATGTCTTCTTTTATCGTTACATCGCTATGTATAAATGTGACTTTATCTTTATATTTCCTTTGAATCTCCAACCCTTCTTTTTCATCCCTCCCCCCAAATATAACCTCGTAACCTTTTGTAGCTAACTCTTCTACGATAGCCTTCCCTATTCCCCTGGTTCCTCCAGTAATAACTACAACTTTTGACATTGTAATACTCCTTTATTAGCTAGATGGGCATTTATAGTAATTAACCCTTGAGGGGTCAACTTAGCATTCAATTTCTTACATACATATTCAGCAATTTCTCTTAGGCTAGTTAATCCTTTCTTTGTACCTTCACTTACTAGCTCTTCTATTTTATATACGTAAGAATGGGACTCTTCTAAAAAAGACTTGATTTCTTTCTTGTTTTCTAGAATAGAAAAATGCCCAGTAATGAGATATGAAGGCTCTAGAGCTATTATCTTTTCTATCGAAGATATATAGTCTTCTACATTTTCATACTGAGGCAGAGCATTATTTACTCCTTTCCAACCTATACTATCTCCAGTAATGAGAGTCCTAGTCTCCCTATCCCATATAGAACACGAACCTTTAGTATGCCCTGGGGTCTCTATAATCTCCAGTACTCTATTCCCAAGATCTATTGCTAAATTTCCGGAGAATATAATTGTGGGAAAAGTTTTCTCATCCATTTGCGATAAAAAATTAGCTATGTCTGCCTGAGTAAATCCCCAACTCTCAGGGAATTTACCTAGCAGGTTATAAAATTGAGCCATATGATCTCTCATAAATGGGACAGCTTCCATATGAGCTATAGAAACACAAGAAAATTCTTGTTGTAGCGAGAAATTTGAGCCAATATGGTCATAATGTTCATGAGTACTAACTAGAATAAACCGACTATCTTGACTTTTACTTTCCTCTAAGATAGTGTCTCTAATATACTTATGACTCTCTTTTATCCCTGTATCTATTATAACTATAGTATTATCCCCTCTTATAATGGTACTTCTAGTAAATATACTTCCAAAAGGTAAATCTAAGGAGATTATTCCAGGTACCCTATTATATACCCTTAATTCCATTTGCCATAACTCCTTTCATTGAATTAAACTCTATTTCAACTTCTTCTTTATAAGGAGAAGCTAGGGTACAGCCTACTCTTGTAGAAGTTAAAGCCCCAGCTATATTAGCATATATCCCTATAGTAGAAAGGCCCCATTTACTAAGGAGTCCATAGATAAAAGCAGCATCAAAAGCATCTCCAGCTCCTGCTGTGTCTAGAATAGGCTGAAGTGGTTTATATGGAGGCACATAAATTAACTCTTTTGAATTTCCTATAAGACAACCATCAGCCCCCAATTTTAATACCACTATTTTAGGACCTGTACCTAATATCTTTAGAATACATTCTTTCTTATCTATCTCTCCCAAAAGAATGACTGCATCTTCTATACTTAGCATTACTACATCAACTAAAGAGAATGTATGCATTACAATTGCTCTAGCTCTTTCAACAGACCATAACGTAGTTCTTATATTAGGGTCATAAGTTATAAGGACGTCATTCTCCTTAGCTATCTCTATTCCTCTGAATACTGCATCGCAACTATTAACAGAAATTGCTTGAGTAATGCCACTAATGTGGAAAACTTTTAAATCTTTAAAAAGGGACTCCTCCAAATCTTCAGTATAGAGATGACTAGCAGCTGAATCCTTTCGCAAATAAATAAATCTATGTCTTCCGTTGTCTCTAACAATGATATATATACCTGTAAAGCTACCTTCTTCTATAATAATAGAATCTGTATCTACATTCTCTTTTCTCCACATCTTTAATAAAGCTTCTCCAAGTATATCATTTCCTATCCTTGTTAAGTATTTACTTTTAAGCCCAAGTCTTGAAGCAGCTACCACTACATTTGAAGTGTCTCCTCCAAATCCCAATTGAAACAACTGATCTATAAAAAGGTCTCCATCTTCTAATGCTGAAAATTCTACCATTGGCTCTCCTATACTTAATAGATCAGTCATTATTCTCCCTCTCTATTTATACCGTATTGTAAATTGTCGTTTCACAATGTAGATTATAATATGTTTCATGTAACTTTGTCAATACTTTGCAAAGACTAGAGAAAATATGATCCTTTATTAAATTATGTATCACTATGTGATACAATTATTATAAATGAAACTATAAAAAAAGAGAAAAGGAGTTTAACTATATGGCAAATGATAAAGAAAGAAAAAAGAGTAAAACCTCTTATGTACAGTCTATAGAGAGAGCTATTGATATTCTAGAGGCTTTATCCGAAGAGGAAAATTTCTTCCAACTTAAGAACCTCGCTAAAAGAGTAAGACTTCACAAAACTACCGTACACAGAATATTAAAAACCCTTATGAAAAGGGGGTATGTAGAGAATATAGATAATAGCGGAGTATATAAACTAGGCTTACAGGTTCTAAAACTATCAAGTTCTCTATTAGAGAATATTGAAGTTAGAAGAGAGGCAAAACCTCTTTTAGAGGAGCTTAGAGATAAGACTGGAGAGACTGTACATCTAGGTATTCTCGAAGGTAATGAGATTGTATATATAGAGAAGATTGAAGGTACTAGACCCTTACATATGGCTTCTAGTGTAGGTAAAAGAGTTCCTCTATACTGTACTGCTTTAGGGAAGGCTATTTTAGCTTACTTAGATGAGAAAGAACTAAATCCTCTATTAGAGAATATAAAACTAGAACCCAAAACCCCAAATACTATCACATCTATCGAAAAGTTAAAAGAAGAACTAATAAAAATAAGGGCTTTAGGCTATAGTATAGATAACATTGAAAACGAAGAAGGAATCAGATGTATAGGGGCTCCTATCTTCGACCACACGGGGAAAGTAGCTGCAGCAATAAGTATCTCAGGAGCAGCCTTTTATATTCCTATCGAACGTATAGAAAAAGAGTTAGGACCCCTTATAAAAACGGCAGCCTTCGAGATTTCTAAAAGACTAGGATGGAAATATACAAGAGAGAGCCACTGAGGAGTAAACTTTAAAAAAGATGGCAGCTTCAACTTTAATTGGTGAGTTGACTAATTGGATAAAACTTCAATTTTTATTGAACAGGTAGAGGCTGCTTCTCCTATCATTTCAAATTTCACGCAAAAGTTTATAAAGCCATGCCTATCGTAATGCCCAGAGAAGCTCGTGAAAATGTCTTAAATACTCTCTACCCCATCCAGTCTTCGAGGAGTTTTATTATCCTCTGGAGCCTCTGGTTTATCCTTCGTTTTGTAAGCCCAAGCTCTTTTCCTATCTCCTCTGATGTGTAGCCCTGGGACTTGAGATATATTATTACTTTGTCTTTACTGTCAAGGCTATCTATGAATTCCTTAAGCTCTATAAGGTATAAAGGGTCTCCGCAGTAGGTTTTTGTAAGTTCTTCTAGCTTAAGCTCAAGCTCTATTTCTTCCAGTCTTTC
>Ga0078972_1013772_pt1 | contig 13159 bp, 11 predicted proteins | sample YelNatPaOPGAMG01_FD_67568 | JGI IMG/M metagenome (GOLD analysis project Ga0078972, IMG submission 67568) | Hot spring thermophilic microbial communities from Obsidian Pool, Yellowstone National Park, USA - OP-RAMG-01 (SPADES assembly) (version 2) | ecosystem: Environmental > Aquatic > Thermal...
AACACCTGAGGTCCAACGGAAATACCCATTCATTTGATATAATAGAGCAGTTCAACTCCCATCCTTCCATTGCACCCCTGATTGAAGGGGGGAAAATAGACGAATACAGCGCGCATATGGTCCAGGAAGGAGGTTATGGTTCAATACCAAAACTTTTCGGTGACGGTTACATGATAGCCGGAGATGCCGCAGGTTTTTCATTCAGCAACGGCCTGGTCCTGCAGGGTATGAATTACGCAATTCAGTCCGGCATAACGGCAGCAGACACATTTATGGAACTCAAAGAAAAAGGAAATTACAGCGACAGCGCGCTCTCACTTTACCAGGAGAAACTCCAGAAGACATTTGTTATGCAGGATATGGAAAATTTCAAGGGCATAGAGAACGTAACTTGGGGGAATCTCATTCATCAGCACCTTCCAGGAATTCTGGAAAGTGTAATGCTTGAGATATTCATGGAAAACGGGACCCCAAAGAGGCATATGTACAAAATATTGATGGATGCAATGAAAAAGGAGAAAATAAGCAGTTCCAAAATGATCTCAGAGTCATTTAAAATGATAAGGAGGCTATAATATGAAAATTGAGGACAGATTATCTCTGTTGAACTATAAGACCGACAAAAGCTTTGCCCATATTACTGTGGACCATAACATATGTGAGACATGCCCTGACAATTTCTGCACATATGCATGCCCGGCAAAATGTTATACACTCATAGAAGGAAAATTGAATTTCAAGTATGAAGACTGTGTGGAGTGTGGTACATGCGTTGTGGCATGCTCACATGGAAGCGTGAGCTGGAATAACGTCAAGGGTGCACATGGGGTCAAATACAAGTACGGGTGATTACAAATGGTATTGAAGATAGTCGTACTGATAAAGCAGGTTCCTGATGCAGAAGAGATATTCATCGACCCGGTTAAATTCACACTGAACAGATCGCAGGCCAGGGGAATTATCAATCCTGCAGATGAAAATGCCATTGAAGCTGCACTGAAAATAAAGGATGAGGTTGGAGCTGAAATAACCGTACTGACAATGGGTCCCCCTGCTGCTGAAACTGCTCTAATTGAGTGTATGGGAAGAGGAGTGGATAAAGGCATACTTATCACAGATAGAGTCTTTGCAGCTGCTGACACATGGGCAACTTCTCTGACCCTTGCTGCTGCATTCAATATAATAGGTGATTTTGATATTATATTCGCGGGTGAGAGCACAACCGATTCTGGAACTGGGCATGTAGGTCCGGGAGTAGCAGAATTCCTCGGTATCGATCAGGTTACATATTCTGTGGATTCAAAAGTGGATGGAAAAAATGTAATAGTGGAGAGAAACCTCGAGGATGGAACTGAAATTGTAAGTGTTCCCATGCCTGTCCTGATAACCACACTCATTGGTTCAAACCTTCCAAGAAGATCCACACTCAGGAAGAAGATAGACTCCCTGAAGAAAGGAATAACTGTCCTGGATCATGATAAACTGAAACTCCTTCCGGAATGGGTAGGTATTAAGGGATCACCCACCGTTGTAGGTTCTCTTAAAATACCAGAGGAGAAAAAGAGAGAAGGGAAGAAATACGAGGTCGAGGAGATACCCAAGCTGGTTGATGATCTCATTGAAAAGGGCGCAATTAAGATAGGTGATGCATGAATGGTTGAACTCAGGGGGTGCGACCCTCCAAAGAATCTGGATGAATACAGGGATGTTTTCGTATATGTCCAGCACAAGAACGGAAAGATAGAGAGAGGGTCCCTGGAAATGCTCGGAATGGGCCGTGAGCTTGCAGACAAGCTTGAAGAGAAGCTTGTAGGCATAATGGTTGGTTCAGATCTGGCAAAAGTTGCAGACGAAGCCGCAAACTACAATTGTGATACAGTGATTGGAATCGAATCTCCGGATCTCAAGACATTCAGCAGTGTCCCTTTCTCTCACTTCATTTCTGAAACAGTGGAGAGCTACAAACCAAACATATTTCTGATGTCAGGCACAAGGGAAGGAAGAGATCTGGTATCCAGAATCGCCATAAGGTGCAACACCGGCGTTGCTGCGGACTGCATTGAACTTGATGCAGACAAACAGAACCGTCTTCTTATTGCATGGAGGCCGTCATTCGGTGACAAGACCATAGATCAGATTCTCTGCAGGAAGCACAGGCCTCAGATGATAACGTCAAGGCCCGGGAGCTACAAGCTGCCCGGAAGGAACAGAAGGAAGGACGTAAAAATCGACATACGTAAGGTCAAGGTTCCAGATAAGATGAAAACAGTGAAGGTGCTTGAATTCAAACCAAGACAGGCGCTGGACCTCACAACTGCAAAAACGGTTGTTTCGGGTGGGCTTGGCCTTGGAAAGCAGGAAGGCTTCAAGTATGTGGATGACCTGGCAAAAGAGCTCGGAGGCGTTGTTGGAGCTTCAAGGCCTGTTGTCGATCTTGGATGGATTCCCTATGATCACCAGGTAGGACAGACGGGAAGAACCGTGAGGCCGCACCTTTATATTGCTGCCGGAATATCCGGGAAAATACAGCATCTTGTAGGTATGAAGGACAGTGAGTTCATAGTCTCAATCAACACCGATCCAGATGCAGAGATTGTCAAGTACTCTGATTTTTACGTACACGGAAATCTTTACGATGCTCTTCCAAAACTTACAGAAGAGATAAGGAAGAGAAAATCCGGCACTAAAAGCAAGGCATAATTTTCATTTTTATAAAAAATACTTTAATATACCTCCATAATATATTTTATAAAATGCAGAGATGCTCTGTTGTATTAAGGATAAAAGGGAAGAAACATTTTACCATAAGGCAGATGGATGAGACAATGATCCAGTACAGCCAGTCCCACTACAATCAGGAAATGTTCTTTGACGGTGACAGGTATGCCCTCTGCACAATTGAGAAAAAAGGTCAGAAGAACTGATCTATATTCCTGCCTGATATCTCCTTTTTTAGTTCCATGACGAATTCTTTGAGATCCATTGATTTCTGCTGGTCTTTCCTGTTGCGTGCGGTTACAGTTTCTGTATCCATCTCTTTCTGGCCAACCACAACAATATATGCCGGTCTTTTTCCTCTTATGGTCTTTATCTTCTTGCCAAGGGTCTCCGAAGAACTGTCCAGTCCTGCCCGGATTCCTTCCTTCAGAAGATGGGACTGCACTTTTTTTGCATATTCGTCGTAATTCTCGCTGACCGGTATCACGTAAGCCTGTATAGGAGAGAGCCATGTGGGGAGTTTGCCTGCAAAGTGTTCAAGCACTATGGCCATGAATCTCTCATAACTTCCAAAAATAGCCCTGTGAACCATTACGATGCGTTCCGGCTTGCTTTCGCTGTTTACATAGGATAGCCCGAAATTTGTTGGCATGAAGAAATCAAGCTGTACTGTTGACAGCTGCCACATCCTTCCTATGGCATCCCTGACATGGACATCGATTTTCGGTCCATAGAAAGCCGCCTCACCAGGGTATTCCTGGTATTCAAGCTTTTCGCTGTCCAGAGCATTCCTGAGCTGTTCTGTGGCACCGTCCCATACAGTGAAATCAGGTTCAAGGTTTTCAGATCCGCAAGAAGGGCATAACAGATGTTCCTCCATTGAGGCTTTCCTTGCCTCAATTGTGCTTCCACAGTTTCTGCATCTGTAAACCAGGAGATAATTTTCTGGATGTTCTTTGTCCATCACCGAAAGATCAAACTTAAGGTCCACATTCCCCAGTATTTCATTAAATGTCTCCTTGATCATCTTCAGTATGGATGTTATCTCGTCCACTATCTGATCAAACCTCATGAACGCATGGCCATCATCAATGGTGAATGATCTTGGTCTCGTGAGTCCGCCCACCTCTCCGGATTTTTCATATCTGTAGACTGTTCCCGGCTCACTCAGTCTAACAGGAAGATCCCTGTAGCTGTGCGGTTCCCTTTCAAATATGCTGATGTGCCCGGGGCAGTTCATGGGCTTAACACCATAACTGTCTCCGTCCTCAAGGGTGAAAACGTACATGTTGGGTTTGTATTTCGCATAGTGGCCGGACTGCTTCCATATAACATCCCTGAATATGTGCGGTGTCCAGACCTCCTGCCACCCCCTCTGTCCGTTTTTCTCTTTCATAAAAGACATCAGCTCGCTCCTTATGATGCTCCCATTTGGAGTGTAAAGTGGAAAACCGGGGGCTCTCTCTGTGTTGAATACAAACAGATCCATCTCCGTTCCAAGCTTCCGATGGTCTCTTTTAAGGGCTTCCTCCCTGTTCTGAAGATATTTCTTGAGGCTTTTTTCGTCCGGGAAAGCTGTTCCGTATATTCGCACCATGGCCGGATTCTTATCATCTCCCCTGTAATGGGTGGAAGCCAGCGAAATGATCTTTACTGCTTTCAGGTAACCTGTAGACGGTACATGCGGCCCGGTGCAGAAGTCATAAAAATCACCCTGCCTGTAAATTGATGATCTTCCACCTTCTGAAACGTTATCTTTTATCTTGTCAATTTTATAGGGGTTGTTTGAAAACATTGACATAAGTTCCTTTCTGCTATGTTCTTCTCTTACAATGGGGTAATTCTTTTTCACAATCTCCTGCATCTTCTCTTCAATAACAGGAAACTGGTCAGAGGAGATTGGTTTCATGTCAAAGTCGTAATAAAAACCGTCTTCAGTGGAAGGGCCTGCATTTGGCTTTGAATCTGGGAAAAGTGATGTGACTGCATGAGCAAGCAGGTGTGCAGCTGAATGTCTTAGGATTTTCAAACCGTCATCGGAATCAAGATAAACTGCCTGGAATTCTGTATCTGAATCCGCAGTCTGCCTCAGGTCAAAGAGTCTGTTTCCAGACTTTACGGCAATTATGCTATCGGATGGTTTTTCACCCAGGGCTTCCAGATATGTTTGGCCCTTAAGGGCGGTGTAAGTCTTCTTTTGTTCATGTCCAGCCATTGGTTCCTGAACTCTAAAGAATATTTAAGAGAATCGAAAAAAATATGTTAAATCTGGATCGGTCAGGCGGTCTATCTGTCACACAAAACTCGGCTGATGCATCGGAGGTCCACTCTTTTCCAATTATTTTCCCATTACATCTGTCCAACAGGTGTGTTTCGCCATATAACGATCAAAATATTCAATGACACTGACTGTTTCAAAGTCGTGTCCATCCTAAAGATCGGATTTTTCGAGTTCAGATGATTGCAAACCTGTGAATAAACCGGCATCCATCATTTGGCTAATAGTTTCTATATCAATGTAAGGAGGTCTGTCAACTGAAAGTTTCGGTACTTTTTTTCGGATTTCCATGTAAATTTTACTGACAACAGGTGAAGGCTCATCAACTGCAAATTCAAGGGATTGGGCCCCAAGTAAAAATTCTATTGACACAATCTGCTTGACATTTTCCACTATTTCGGAGAGTTTTATTGCTGCATTCGTCCCCATGCTCACATGATCCTCCTGGTTTGCCGAGGTTGGGATATTATCTGCTGAAGACGGGAAACAGAGAGTCTTGTTTCTGTTGCACAATGCTGCGGCAGTATACTGCGGAATCATGTAGCCGGAATTCAGACCGCTGTTTTCAACAAGAAAGGGGGGAAGTCCGCTAAGATTTTCGTCCGTTATTCTTGCCAGCCTCCTCTCTATCATATTCCCCAGATCTGTCAGGGCAATTGCCATGAAATCAGATATAAGGGCAACAGGCTCGCCGTGAAAATTCCCAACGGAAATGACCTCATCATCTCCAACAAGTGGGTTGTCTGTGGCTGAATTTATTTCAGTGGTTAAAACTCCCCTGGCATAATTTAACGTGTCGAGAACCGCACCATATACCTGAGGTATGCACCTGAGTGAATATGGATCCTGTACTTTGGTTTTCGTTGACTTCTCTATGATCTTGCTGCCGTTTATGACCTTGAGAAATTCCTTTGCAACTGCAATCTGCCCCCTGTGTGGTCTTGATTCCACTGCCCATTCAGTGTAGGCCCTTCTGGTCCCTTTCAACCCTTCAAACGAAATTGCTGCAGACAATATGGCGTTCCTTATTATTTCCATTGATCTGTGAAGATTTACTGAAAGTATTCCTGAAATTGTAGAAGTTCCGTTTATGAAAGCGACTCCCTCCTTTTCAAGGAATGAATAGGGCTTTAAGCCCGTCTCTTTCAAGGCCTCGGAAGATGGAACAGTTTCTCCCTTAAAAAGAACTTTGCCCTCTCCCATGAGCGTTAGGGCTACATGGGCCAGGGGTGCAAGATCCCCGCTGGCTCCCACTGAACCATACCTTGGGACCACTGGCGTTATATCTCTGTTGATAAATTCCATGGTATGTTTTATGAGGTCAGGTGAAACTGCTGAATAGCCTTTGCAGAGACTATTCAACCTGACCACCATCATCGCTCTGACATACTCTCTTTCAAGTGGTAGTCCAGTCCCAGAAGAATGGCTTCGAATAAGATTCTTTTGAAGATCAAGAACGTCTGATGGAGATATTTTCACATTGAGAAGACTCCCGAAACCCGTGTTGATACCATAGATCATTCCACCTTTGGCTATGAGGTTTCTGAGTTTCTTCTGACTGGTCAAAACCCTTTTAATGGTATCATCGGTGATTCCAATTTTTTCATTATTTACAGCTACGGCATACACATCTTCTATTGTCAGGTTGTTACCATCTATGAATATCAAAGTAAATCACCAGGAAATACTTTCTTCCCTAAAGCATGTTTGTCTATCCATCCTTTATCTAAAAATTAATTTGAAGAATAGCCTGTTTATGGAAATATTCAGAGTGCAGGTGCCGGGATTTGGACCCGGGTTGAAAGCTTGGAAGGCTCTCGTGCTGACCAGACTACACTACACCTGCCCTAGAACCGTAAGTCATTAGGCTTTTAATTAATTTTCCTTTAAGAAACTGAAATTACAAGTTCGTCAGTTCCACTTTTTCCATAACTATGCCAGTCAATAAAGACATCATAAGTTGTGCCCGCAGTTCCAGTTAGATTGAAGTACAGGTAGTTATTATGCAAATTGGAGCTAATTGGAGTAGACGAAGTTCCACCTGCAGGCGTATAATTCAGGGAGACATTTGAATTGGTCAGGGGATGTATGTAGTATGCGTACATTTTGTAACTTGTGGACCCTGCTGAAATACTGTAAGTTCCACTGTGTGTCTGAACTGCAGTCCATGTTCCTGAATTATCATACTCCAGGTTGGTAAACTGTGGTCCAGTTAATGTGTGGAATGGAGCGTTGAGGAATATTATCCAGAATATGAGCCAGGAGAAGAAAAGTACTGCGTAAGTGTAGAACTTGTGTGAAGTCCTCTTTGGTATTCTGATATTCATCTTCTGGAGTATCCTGGCGATAAACAGTATAAATACAATAATAAGAAGTACTGAAATATATGCGTAACCCAGTAAATCAAGATAACCTGAAAGTATGCCCAGCAATGCACCTATTAGAAAAACTACAATGGTACTCTTCGCTCTCTCCTTTTCAGTTTCAAGAAATTCTTTTTCGTTAAATTCAGGTTCCACAAATAATGGTTCATCAGGTTTCTTTGCCATGTCAAGTCCCACACTGCTTGGATATGCACGCCCTTCATGTAAAAGGCATGTCCGTGAAATGTAATTGCGTTATATAGGTTTTCGCATCTCTCGTGTCTTTTTAGATGTTTTATGCTATGAATGCTATTCCCTATACAATTCAGGACGAATCGGCAACTCCCTGAATTATACCTTTGAGGGCTTTAAATGGGTCATGGGATTTTACGATTCCAGAAGCAATGAGAACGCCCTGAGCTCCAAGATGTATGGACTTACTGGCATCGTCTGCATTTTTTACTCCTGCTCCAACCAACACCTTCACATCATATGCACTGCAAGCATCCACAACATCTCTTATTATGGAAGGTGCCGCCGAAGTAACAGACACATCTCCACCAATCAACTCTGGTGGTTCGTAGGCTATAAAATCAGGTTTTAGGAGAACATATCTGCGAGCCTCCTCAAGAGACTCCACACAGAGTACGATCTCCAATCCAACTTTTCTGGATATTTCCATTATACTGTGGATCTTCTCAGGTGCAACCCGGTTTTCCGAATGGTTTACCAGAGAACCTTTTACATTCATTTCACGGAGGCTTTCCACTGGAATTTTTCCTGTAAAGGCTCCTTTTGGTACCGGGTCTACTGTCTGTGAGAATATTTCGAAGGGGGAGTTTTTCTTTGCATTTGCAAGATCTAAAGGGTTAACTGCCATTATGGTCCTGACATTATTCTCCCTTTCAATGCCATTGAGGGAACTGAGGAATTTTTCAAGATTCTGTCCACTTGACTCTTTATAATTTTTTAGATTCACAATAACAGTATGAAAGCTTCCCATGGTTCCCTATAGTTTTCCAGTTTAAATTTTCTTTCACGCCCCTTATGTACTCCGGGAATGCCCATTAAATAGAGGAATGTTATTATGCAATATGGCGAAAAATAACGATGAAATAACAGTTGCAGGATTCGGTGGAAGTTTTAGAAAGGGATCATATAATGGAATGCTTCTCAGAGAGGCACAGAGACTCATGCCCCCATCCTCCAGGCTTGAAATTGTTGACATATCCGGTATACCTATTTACAACCAGGACAATGAATATGAAGATAATATTCACATAATAAAGTTCAGAAATGCAATAAAAAATTCAGGAGGTTTTCTTGTTGTAACACCAGAATACAATTACTCAATTCCAGGTTTTTTGAAAAATGCCATAGACTCAGTTTCACGACCTCCGGACCTTAACCCATTTCCAGGCAAGCCAGGTGCAATAATGAGTGCATCTATGAGCATGTTGGGGGGTTCAAGGGCGCAATACCACCTGAGGCAGGTCTTCACTTTCCTGGACGCCAGGATTGTAAACAAGCCGGAAGTATTCATAAGTTTCGCAAATACAAAGTTTGATGAAAATGGGCATCTTAAGGACGAGATGGCAATAAAATTTATAAGAGAACTTCTAGAAAAACTCGTGATCAGTGCAAGATCATCTCTGAAAACTCAACCATGAAACTATCCCTTAATTTTCATGGAAATTTATTATGGTGTCACAGCAACCAACGGTTTTATTTTTATTCCGGTTAAATTTGTACCAATAAGTGTTAATATACCGATCTCATTTATTAATTGTGTTTTACCTCATAATTTACGCAGTTCTCATTGCGTCGGCAGTTGTCTCTTTTATCTACTACGTGGTAAATTCATACTGGTCAATGAAGTATTCCAGGGAAATCAGAAACAGGGAAGTGGATTTGAGCAGGGTAACAATAGCAATACCGGTTTATAATGAAGACCCGGAAGTCTTCAAGGAATGCATAGATTCAGTAAAAAAACAGGGCTGCGATTTTCTGGTAGTTGGTGATTCTTCCCTTGAACCTTATAAAACAATTGTTGAGGAAAGGGGAGGTAAATTTATCCATATGAAGATTCATGGCGGAAAAAAGAAGGCCATGCAGGAAGAGATGAAACATATCAAAACTGAATTTGTTGTATTGATGGACAGCGACACAATTCTGCCAGATAACGCTGTTGTCAACATGCTATCACATTTTGATGAAAAGGTTGGTGGTGTGGGAGCGAACATAGGTATAAAGAAGACAGGGTCACCAGTTTCATACTGTTCTGAATTCGTTGAAAGGTCAAGGGAAGTTGTATTCAGGGCTATGTCTGCACATGGCAACGTTATGAATCTGGACGGGGCATGTTCCACATACAGAACGGAAATAATAAGGCCCTTTATCATGTCCAATGAATTTCTGGGCATAAACAAAAAGGGAAAGACAAATGTTCTGGGAGAAGACTGGCTTCTTACGGGGTATGTCATAAGAAGCGGTTATACTGCAGTAAAAGACTACGAAACCCGTGTAGAGAGTTATCCCCCAAGGGACTTTAAAAAATTTGTGAAACAGAACATAAGATGGTCAAGGTCAGGATGGAGAAGATTCGGTAAGGAACTTACAAATGGAACAGCAGCAAAAGCCGGAAAATTCTATACATTTGAGCTTGTCTACACATACATGCTTCCCATCATAGCTCTGGCTTTCATAATAGTAAGGGGTTACCATTTTCTGGAAATAAATTACTCATATCTTGTATCTTTCAACATAATGGGAATTTTCACGGCAAGGCATTTCGAGCATGTGGGCTATTTTCTCTATTCAAGAATAGGGATGGAGTTCATTGACCTATTTGGAACTGGAATATTTGTCATGGGCATAGTGGACAGGATAAAGACGGACAGACTGAAAACTCTAGCCTATGGGGCTGTCGCAATGGCAATTATTTTTGCAACCACAATATACGGCCTTGCCACATTCTGGAAAACTTCAAAGTGGCTCTCAAGGTAATTCTCTGATGTTTATTTCTCTGGTTATTTTCAAGTTTTAACACATCATTGGATATTATTTTTGATTTATAAATTAAAAGAAATATTACATTTGGTCAGGATAATTTGATAATTTAAGCCTCATCTTTCAATTACCAATCTGCACCTATAATCAATTGGATATTTCATTTTAAGCACCTGCACCGAGGCTTGAAATTATTTTATGTCTTTGGCAATTAAATGCAGATACCTTTGCTGATGATGAATATGGGTGGAAAAAACAAAGGCAGTAGATAATGAAGGAACGGGAGTTTCAGACTTGAGTTTTTGGAGTTCTTAATTGATGTGGTTAAGAACGGCGCGATCTTGAATAAACTCTGAAAGGGGTTCCAGTATATAATTCAAAAAGTAATTACCTGAGGATTAACCACAACAGGACTATCAAGAACTCAAAAAAACCCATTGACATAAATTTATAATAAAGTCAAAAATACCAAGCAAGAACCTTATGTTCTCTACTGATCTTTTAATTGTTTTAGTAGTATTTTTGGTTTCTGTTATTCTGCTTATTTCAAACAGGATAAGATATGATATCATTGGAATTGGCGCGGTGTTTGTGCTCCTTGTATTTGGAATCACGAAACTTTCAACCGTTACACTGGAAATAGGGAGTCTTCCAGTTTTGTTACTGGGTATCGTGATGATTGTTAGTAAGACAATATCAGATTCAGGCATAATTGACAAATTTGCAGATATTCTGTCTAAGAAAATCAGAAATGAAAAGATTCTCCTGCTGGTATTATTCCTTTTGGTTGGCATTCTATCCGGTTTCATGAGCGATGTGGCTCTGACACTTATGATGATTCCCCTGAGTTATTTTATAGCTGAAAAACAGAAGAAATCTCCATCCAAATACCTGCTTCCCTTTGCTTATATGGCTGTGCTTGGAGGAAGGTATACCGTTGCAAGCACATCATCAAACGTTATCCTCTATGACCTGTGGTATTCTAAAACCGGGCATTTTCTCCCATTTTTTCAGTTTGCTGAACCTGGTATTTTCATAATTCTTGCAGGAATACCTGTTGCTATTCTCATTTCTTATCTGATCCCAAACACGTCCAAGAAGGTAACCAGCATTGATGAATTCAAAACAGGGGAATATCTGACAGAAGTAAAAGTGGAAAATGAAAGTCCAATTGTGGGGCATTCCATAAACGATTTTGAAAAGGAGTATGGAATAAGAATAGTTGCCATATATCCTGGAAGAATTAGCTGGCGAGAGAGAACCATATTTGGTGGTGACGTGATCATGGTAAGGCTCAAGCCCGAGGCCATCACCACACTTTCAGGGATAAAGGGCATAAAGATGACCATTCCCAAGGATAATGCTGAGAACCTGACAGTCAGGGAGGTTTTCGTCATGCCGGAGTCAAGGTTAATTGGACAGCAGCTGATCCAGATTCGTGAAGCAGGAAGATACAATATCTCGGTCATAGGGATTTCTGCATACGGCAAAAAGATATTTGGAAGGTTCAGAACCATAACAGTTGAGGCTGGCGATGTGCTACTTCTCTCAGGTTCTGATGAGGATGTCGCTTCATTCATTTCTGACAACGCACTCGGGCCGCTCTCTGAGAGAGAGATGAGAGTATTTAATCTTGGTCATGGGGTGACCAGCATTTTGGCCCTTGCCATTGCAGTTATCCTTGCCTCCTTTGGTGTTAACCTTATAATAGCATTTGGTTCGGCCCTTCTCATAATGCTGGCAACAAGATCTTTGAATTTTAAGTTAATGTACAGGCACGTGCAATGGCCCATTTTGATCTTCGTAGGGACATATCTAATTTTAGGTGCAGCCATAATATCCACAGGCCTGTCAGGGTATATTGCCAGCTTTGTCCTGGATTCTCCCCTAGTTCTCTTTCTCCTCACTGTGATTCTGGCCAATACAGTTGGTAATGTTGGGTCAGCTGTTATAATGGGACCAATTGCCCTGGGTTTCCCTGATCCATTGAAAGCCATAGTTGTAGTTGCCATGGCAGCCTCCTCTACCTTTGTCACTTCCTTTGGAAATCAATCCAATCTTATAGTACAGGGGGCAGGTTCCTACACCGCCAAGGATTATGCTCTTTACGGGTCCATTCTGGTTGTTCTTTCCATGGTAATAACCATGTTATATGCATATCTGTGAGCAGTGGTTCATAAAAAGCAAATTCAAAGTTCACTGCTTCAGCATTTTATTGATTGTACCGTGATCCAAATAAAGAAAGATCAGATTTCTCCAATTCAAATATATGATAACCGTTCTCTTATTGATCTGACCAACTGATGCAAGCATTAAACCTTAACTCAAGCTTTTTTACGTAATATGTCAATATAAATCTTCAGATCCGATATTAGGTCTTTTGCCTTTTTCTGCATCCGCTTCTCTATCTCATTGTAACATTCTGGTAAATTATACTGAATAAGGTTCATGATCTTTGATCGTGAGGTCATGAAAGATGTTTTTAGTGAGGTTATTGGAAATCCTCATTATTAGGAATAGTTTATATCGTGTCTGATTTGATATAAAATTGAAAAAGTCCTACAATATTAAGATTTTATATTGTGAAAATCCACAGGATAGGTTAAAACAAGTAAAAAAGAAAATTACCATTTTCCCGACAGCCGAATAAATTTGTATCCAAATATGTTATTACGGGTCCGAGGGGGTTCGAACCCCCGACCTATGGATTAAGAGTCCATCGCTCTACCTAGCTAAGCTACGGACCCGTGCCGATGTGCATACAAAGAGACAATTTATATCTTTTCATGGA
>Ga0078972_1013773_pt1 | contig 13158 bp, 9 predicted proteins | sample YelNatPaOPGAMG01_FD_67568 | JGI IMG/M metagenome (GOLD analysis project Ga0078972, IMG submission 67568) | Hot spring thermophilic microbial communities from Obsidian Pool, Yellowstone National Park, USA - OP-RAMG-01 (SPADES assembly) (version 2) | ecosystem: Environmental > Aquatic > Thermal...
CGAGGCCCCAGCGATGGGCAAGCGCCTCACTGGCGGGGACGGCCGTGTGCGGCAGTTGGTCGCTGATCATGGCAGAGCGCGCTGCCGGGCTCAGCGGGCCCTTGCGGTCGCCCAGTATATGCACCAGGAAGCGGGCGAGGTCAGCGGCGGTCGAGTGCAGGCCGCCCCAGGGGGCGCCGAAGTCGCGCCAGTAGAGGGTGTTCCAGTCGTCGCCGACGTCGGTGGTGTTAGGCGGGAAATCCGGCGGCAGGATGAAGGCAACCCGCTCCATGCCCGAGGGCGGCAGGCCAAGGTGCGTATCCGTCATCTGCAAGGGCTCGAAGAGGCGCTGCGCCAGGAAGTCGCGCAGGCGCTGGCCCATGAGGCGCTCGACGATCTCGGCCAGGATGAGGATGCCCATGCTGGAGTAGGAGACGCGCGTGCCCGGGGCGAAGAGGAGGGGCATCTGGCAGGTGGCGTGGACGAAAGCCGCCTTGGGAGCCTGGCTGTGGCGCAGGTAGGGGCTCTGGGGCAGTTGATCCGGCAGGCCGGACGTATGCGTGAACAGGTGGCGGACGAGCACGCCCCCTTTGCCCTGGGCGGCGAACTCAGGCAGGAAGGCGGCCACGGGCTGATCCAGGCACAGCCGGCCCTCTTCGACGAGGAGCATGGCCCCGGCACAGACGACGGGCTTGGTGAGCGAGGCGATCAGGAAGATTGTGTCGGTGACCGTGTTGGGTGCGTCCATCTCCTGGCCGCGCCGGCCGAACGCTTCCAGGCAGACGAGTTTGCCGTTGCGGAAGATGGCCGTGGTCGCCCCTGGCACCAGCCCGGCCTCGACCATGCCCTGGATGACACGCAGCGCCGCGCTCACGCGCTCGCTCGACAGGCCCATCTTCTCCGGCGCGAGCACTTCCTCGATCAGCATCAGCTACCTCTCCTGGAGGCTGCTTGCGCCGGCGCATGGGCCGACGGTGCCTCGGTGCAACTGTAGATTACACCGATCTGGCGGCATGGCAACCGCAGTCGTGCCCGAGAGTGCGAGCCCGAGTCGCAGATTGCCGGGCGCTCAGGGGGGAAGTCTGGAGCACGAAAGGCCGCGAAAGGACGCGAAAGCCGCGAAAGCGGGCCCGGCTGGGGCACGGCTCGCCGCTGGCACAGGTGCACACGCGAACCAAGAGGGGCCAGGGGGAGGCTTTCGCGCTTTCGCCTGCGTTGCCTGGCCTTCGCGGTCCAAACGCTCCCAGCGTTGTGGCCCTTGCCCGAAATGCCGTGCCCGCTACGCGGCCAAGGTCACAGGTACTTGGCGAAGAACTCGACCGACTTGTTCCCGCCCCAGGCGTGCGGCCCAGGGAAGATATCGGCCCAGAGGCGGTCGGGCACGCCGGCCGCTTCGTAGATGCGCTTCACGCCCTCGTACCCTTTCAGCGTGTCCTTGATCAGGAAGCAGTTGTCGTAGATGCCCATCTCCATGAGCAGGGGCCGCGGCGCGATGAGCCCGGCGATGTCGTCCGTGTCCAGGTAGCGGTAGATGGCCGGCACAAGCTGGGAGCCGCACAGGTTGTCCCATTGCTTCACACCGAACTCGCCGAAGGGGTTCACATAGCAGATGATATCCGCCGCCTTGATCCGCGGCTCAGCGGCCGAGGTGAAGGTGGTCATGGTGCCGCCCTGGGAGAGGCCCATCATGCCGAGGCGGTTCTTGTCAACCTCCGGCCGCGTCTCGAGGTAATCCAGGCAGCGTTTCATGTCCCAGATGTTGAGCGTCAGCGGGTAAATGCCCATGAGGGCGCCCTTGACGAACTCGCTGTTGCAGTAAGCCTCGCCCTGCATCAGGTCGGCCCAGGGGTCCTTGCGTTCCCCGAAGGCGCGCAGGTCGGGTGCGATGGTGAGGTAGCCGTGGCGGGCCATCTGCTCGCCGTAGTTGTGGTTGTGGCTGCGGATCATCTCCTCGTGCCCGGGCGAGGAGCGCACGCCCATGATCGGATCCTTGCCGTAGGGCCCGTGCCCGTGGGAACAGAGAATGGCCGGGTTGGAGCCATCCGCCTTCATGTCTTTCGGCCGCAGCACCAGGCAGGGCACGGACATGTACTCATCGGCCTGAAAGACCACGCGCTCGCGGATCAGGTCCCCCTCTTCGACGGTGTATTCCACCTCCGCCTCGAGAGGTACCGGATCGGGGAAGTCGCCCAGAAGTTGCATGAACTTGGCATAGGCTTCTTTGTACCAGGCCTGCCAGTCGGCCTTGCTTGTGCCCCTGAAGTGCAAGAGCGGTTGCCAATCCTTCGCTACGGCCTCCCAGTACGCCTGCATGGAGAAGTTGCGCTGGACCATGTTTGGAGCCGCCTCCTTTGAGCGCCTGACGCTCGTCTGCGTGTCTCGTCCAATCCGGGCGGGAAAAGGGTATGGGCGCACCGGGCCAGAGCCAAGAGGCAACGGCTCGCCGGGCCGGCGAGCCACGCCATGTTAAGCCTAGCCCTTCACGCCCGTCAGTGTTATCCCTTCCACGAACGTGCGCTGGGTGAAGAAGTAGAGCAGCACGATCGGCAATGTAACCACTGCGCTGGCGGCCATCAAGTGCGGCCAAACCAGTGGCTTGGCAACGCTCATCGAGTGATTGCGCATCTGCTCCAGGCCCATGGCGATGGGGTACTTCGCCGTGTCCCTCAGGTAGATGAGCGGGCCCATGTAGTCGTTCCAGCAGTCCATGAAGTTGAACAGGCAGATGACGGCCAGGGCCGGTTTGGCCAGGGGCACGATCACGCGCAACAGGATGCCGATCTCTGAGGAGGTCAAGGCCACGCCGACGGTGCCACCTATGCAGTACTTCAGCGTGTTGTTCAGGTACAAGCCCAAAAGGGCAAGGGACCCCAGAGGCGTCGCCCGCCTCCAGGGTCCCTTCTAGCCGACTTGTGCTGCCCAGGCAGCGAGGCGCCCTAGCCGATTTCGGCGAACTTGGCGTTGATGTCTTGACAGGCCTTCGCTGCCAGGGCCTTCATGTCCTTCTCCTTGCCCGTGAACAGCAGGTCGAGGATCGGGTTGATCGTGTCCTGCATCTCCTTGCCATAGCGCTTGTCGTAGTAAGGGAAGATGCCGTACTTGGGCGACTCCATGAAGTCCGCCTTGTTCTTCGGGTAGGTCAGCTGGTCAACCTTGTACTGGTTGACGCTGATGCGCGCCGGCGGCGACTCCGGAATCTCGACCATGAGCCTCTTCTCGTACTCGGGGCTGAGCATGAACTTCTGCACTTCCCAGGCTTCTTTGGGGTTCTTGGTGCTGGCGAAGATGCTCGAGGCCGATGGGCGCAGGCGCGTGGTGCGCTTCGCTGGCCCTTTGGGCATGAGCAAGACGTCGAACTCCAGGCCAGACTCTTTGTGCGCTTTGAGGAACTCGTCCAGACCCCACTCCGGCAGGCTGACCATGGCTACACGCTGGGAGGCGAACATGGCCACCTCGTCCTGCCCGGCCATCTGTGCTTGTTGGGGCGAGACCTTGTACTTGTAGATGAGGTCGCTGAAGAACTGCAGGCCTTGAACGCTCTCCGGCTTCTCGAAATCGCAGCGCTTGGCGTCCGGGTCCACGAAGTTGCCGCCGAAGGACTGCACCATGTGCTCGAGGTCCACCGGCCGGAAGAGATAACCGAACTTCATGGTCGCCGGGTCGCCCGTGTCCTTGGTCAGCTTCTGAGCCATCTGCAGGAGATCGTCCCAGGTGTATTCATCGGTGGGCGGGTTGACGCCGGCGTCGGCGAACATCTTCGTGTTCCAGTACATGAGGGTCGTGGCATAGTTGGTCGGCCAGCCATAGCGATGGCCCTGCTTGTCCAGCCAGATGTCGCGCATGTCGGCGTAGAAGTCGTTCTGGTCGAAGGAGGTGTCGGCCTCGATCAGGGGGTTGAGGTCGAGCATCTTGCCTTCATCCATGAACTTCCAGGGCGACATGCACCAGAAGATGACGTCGTACTGCTCGCCAGAGGCCATGGCGGTGAGGAAGTTGTTCTCCCAATCCGGTGGCCAGTAGACCTGCGGGTCAATGTTGGGGTGCTGCTCCGCCCAGGCGGCGTAGAGTTTCTTGCCGGCGTCAATGTGCTCGCCGTCCCAGCAGCATTCGAATACCTTGATCACGACTTTCTGGCCGCCGGCGGCAGCAGGCGTGGCCGCCGCGGTCGCCTCAGCGACAGGCGTGTTGGTGGCGGCCTCGGCAGGCGCCGATGTGGCGGCTGGTGCCGATGTCGCAGCGGGTGCCGATGTGGCCGTCGCGGCCGGGGCCGGCGTGGCACCGCAGGCGGCCAGAATGGCCCCGGCGCCCGCGAACAGGCCGGCCGAGATGAAACTGCGGCGGGTCAGGCGGCGAACTTCGCTCTCCATGTCTCACATCCTCCTCAGAAGTTTGCCTGGTCTACAGTCAGGTTATGGTCACCTGGAAGACCCAACGCTCGCACGGGCGTGGCACCCGGCACCTGCCGGGCGCAAGGACGATCCGGACAGCATGCCGCGCCCCACCTATTTTATCCCCGTGAACACGATGCCCTGCACAAAGTACCGCTGTGAGACGAAGAACATGATCACGCAGGGCAGCAGCGCCGCGATCGAAGCCGCCATCAGCAAGGGCAGGTTGGCACTCTCAGTCATGAACGACTGGAAGAAGCGCAGGCCGATGGCCACGGTGTAGTTTTGCTCGCTTTTCAGCAGGATCACGGGCCAGAGGAAGCTGTTCCAGTGGCCAAAGAAAGAGAGGATGGCGACGGTCACCATCACCGGCCGCGAGAGTGGCAGGATAATATGGCGGAAGATGCCCAGCCTGCCGCAGCCGTCAATCCTGGCCGAGTCGTCCAGTTCGAGGTGAATCGTCTGGAAGAACTGCCGGAAGAGAAAGATGTAGAAGGCGCTGCCGGCCAGGAGGTTGGGCACGATCAGGCCGTAGAGCCTGTCAATCCAGTGCAGGTACTTGTAGAGGACGTAGGTAGGCACCAGCAGCACCTGCTCCGGCAACATCATCGTGCTGAGCACAAGCAGGAAAAGGACATTGCGCCCCGGTGCCGGGATGCGCGCGAAGGCGTAACCCACCAGAGCACAGACGAAGACATCGCCAAGGAGGTCGGTGAGCACGACGATGAGGCTGTTCTTGTAGAAGACGACGAATTTCACCGGCCCGAAAAGGGCGTTGACGTAATTGCTCCAGATGAAGTGCGACGGGATCCAGCGGATAGGCAGCAGCATCGCCTCGGCCTTGGTCTTGAGCGAGGTGCTGACCATCCAGGCGAAGGGGATCATGAACAGGACCGCGCCGGCCACCAGCACGACGTAGATGAGCGCACGCCCAAGCAGGCGCCGGCGTTTCGCCGCCCGCTTGCGCCCCTCGGCGTAGCTGAGCCGCGCCATCTCCGCCCGTGAGCTTGCAACCATATCGCTACTAGTCGCCATGCGCGCCTATCTCCCCTTCACTTCGCTTTCGTAGTACACCCACCACGAAGATGAGCGGAACACCAGCAGCGTGAGCACCATGATGATGATGAACAGCACCCAAGCCATGGCCGCGGCGTAGCCCATCTTGAAATACTGAAAGGCATTGCGGTACAGGTAGAGGACGAAGAAGAGGCTGGCGTTGTTGGGGCCGCCCGAGGTCATCACCAGGCCCTGCGTGAACACCTGGAAAGAGCCGATGAGACCCATGATCAGGTTGAAGAAGAGCACCGGCGTGATCATCGGAATGGTGATGCTGAAGAAGCGGCGCTTGCTATCAGCGCCGTCAATGCTGGCTGCCTCATAAAGATCCGTGGGCACCCCTTGCAGGCTGGCCAGGTAGATGATCATGCTGCCGCCCACGCCCCAGAGCGACATGATGATGAACGATGGTATCACCCAGTTCTCATCGTAGATCCAGCCTGGCCCGTGTATCTTGAACAGCCAGAGAATGCCATTGATCACGCCCATCTGCGGGTTGAACACCCACTGCCAGAGCAGCGCTACCGCCACTCCAGAGACCACCGAGGGCAGGTAGTAGATGGTGCGGAACACGGTCATCCCCTTGACCCTGGCGTTCATCAGCAGGGCGATGAGCAGGCCCACGATCAGGCCCAAGGGCACGGAGCCCAGCGTGTAGTAGGTGGTGACCCAGAGGGACTTGAGGAACAGGGGGTCCTTGGTGAAAAGGCGCGAGAAGTTGCGTAGCGCCACGAACTTGGGCGGGTTGATCAAATCCCAGCTGGTCATGCTGAAGTAGATGGAAGCCAACATCGGCCCGAGGGTGAAGACGAGGAAGCCCACGATCCAGGGGGAGATGCAGGCATAGAAAATGAGCGTGTCTTTGCCGGCGGGTTTCTGCCACCAGCGGCTGCGCACGCCACCCACCTGAGAAGCCGCGATTGGCTTCGCCGAGTACAGCGTCTCTGCCATCTCCTCCACCTACCAAGCCCCAGGGTTCAACTGCTGGCATCAGCCGCCACGCCAAGTCACAGTCTATCCTACTTGACCAGGCTACCCGGCTGCAAGCACTACCAGCGCCTTATCCGGCTGCCAGGTGCGCCGCAACCGTACAGGGCCAGCAGCCCTATCGCTCAGCCAGCGAAGATAGGGGGACGCAAGTAACGGAACGCAGATGAACGCAGATTCACGCTGATAACAAGAGAAGACTCCGGTTCTGATCGGCGTTCAGCCGCGCCCATCCGCGGTCATCCGCGTTCCCTTGTCTCCGATCAGCATGGTACTACCAGGGTAACACCGGAGGAGGCGCTTCGGCTCTGCCCCGGCGTGGCTGGGCGTGACAGAATGCGGCGGCGCGGCTAAGCTAAGTGCGATGGGCCTCTTGCGCCTCACCGTCATTGCCGCTGGTCGCCCGCCCTGCAGGAACGTTCAGGCCGCGGCCAGGCGCCGAGGCCCGCTCGCTAAGGAGTGCCGCTTATGAATGCACGCGAACGCTTTCTGGCCGTGCTCGACAAGCGCTTGCCGGACCGGGTGCCCACCTTCGAGATCATCATCCACCCCAAAGTGATCGAGGCACTCTGCCCGGGAGGCACCTACGCCGATTTCGTGGAGGCCATGGACATCGAGGGGGTGATCACCGGCACGCCCTCTTCTTTGTACAGCAAGACGGTGGTTGACGCTGAACGTCATCTGGTGCGCGACGAGTGGGGCGTCCTGCGCCAAACGGGTGTGGAGGTCGTGCCCTTCCCCATGGGCGGGCCGATCGCCACCATGGACGATGTCCTCGCCTACAAGGCCCCCGACCCTTTCGCCCCGGGTAGGCTGCAACAACTCGAGGACCTGCTCCGTCGTTTCCAGGGCCAGCGCGCCGTCGGTGTGCACCTGCACGACTCCTTCAACTACCCCACCTACCTCATGGGCATGGACAAGCTGCTCATGGCCCTGTACCTGGACCCGGACCTGGTCCGGGCTGTGGTCGAGATCAGCGTCGCGCACAGCCTGAGCATGATCGAGCGCGCTACCTCCATGGGCGCGGATTTCATCCTCTTCGGCGACGACTATGCCAGCTCAGCGGGGCCGCTGATGCGCCCGGAACAGTTCGAGGAGTTCTTCCTGCCTGGCTTGGCCACAGTGGTGCAGGCGGCCAAGAGCCGGGGTGCGCGCGTGATCAAGCACTCGTGCGGACGGATCACCGCATTGCTGGACATGATCGTGGGCACCGGCGTTGATGCCCTGCATCCCCTGGACCAGGCAGCGGGCATGGACATGGCCGCGGTGAAGGCGAAGTATGGGGTTGGCGGCGCCGGGCGCATTGCTGTGTGCGGCGGCATCAACTGCGGCGAGACGCTGAGCGACTGGACGCCCGAACAGGTGCAGGAGGAGGTCCGCCGGCGCCTGGCCGAACTGGCCCCGGGCGGCGGCTACATCCTCTGTTCCAGCAATTCAATCCACTCGACCGTCCGGCCGGAGAACTACAAGGCGATGATAGACGCCCTGCACCAGTGGGGGCGCTACTAGGCGCGCGGGAGCCGCCTCAGCTCTACGCCCCCAGGGCTGCATCCTCCTCCCGGGCCACGCGCATGCCCTCGTGCTCGTCCACGCGCGAGAGGATGAGCCCACCCGCCAGGAAGAAGACGATGAGCGAGATGATGCTGAGGCGGCTGTTGCCGGTAAGCTGGCTGACGACGCCGAACAGGACCGGGCCCACAATCCCGGCGAACTTGGAGCTGGTGCTGAAGAAGCCAAAGAACTCAGCCGACTGGCTCTTGGGCACCATGGCCCCGAACAGTGAGCGGCTGAGCGCCTGAGTGCCGCCTTGCACCAGGCCGACCATGAAGGCGAGAAGGTAGAAGTGCAGGGCGGTGCGCATGAAGAAGCCGGCCACCGCGATCAGCCCATAGGTGCCGACGCCTAGCAAGATGGAGCGTTTGCTGCCCAGGCGCTTGGCCAACCAGCCGAAGGCGAAGGAACAGGGGATGCCGACAAACTGCGTGATGATCAGGGCGATGGTCATGTCGGTGAGGCTGATGCCGATCTCATCGCCATAGGCGGTGGCCATCTTGATGATGGTGCCGATGCCATCGTCGTAGATCCAGAAGGCGGCCAGGAAGAGTAGGAGTTGCTTGTAGCGCAGCAGCCGGCGGAAGGTGTGCCCCAGGCGGACGAAGGCGGCGCCGACCGGGTTGCTCTCCTCGCGCTGCAGGCGCACGACCGGCGGCTCCGGCACATTGCGCAGCAGAGGGAGGGAGAAGACGGCCCACCACACGGCGACGCTGAAGAAAGCGGCCCGCAGGGCGAAACCAGTGCTGGGCATGAGGAACCAGGCGGGCTTCATGTACCAGAGCACGTTGATGACGAGCAGGATGCCCCCGCCGACGTATCCCAGGGCGTAGCCCTTGGTGGAGATCTGGTCTATATCTCCCTTCTTGGCGATGTGAGGCAGCAGCGATTCATAGAAGATGATCGAACCGGCGAAGCCGACATCTCCCAGCAGGAAGAGCAGCGAGCCGAGCAGGTAGGTGTCGCTGCCCAGGAGGGCGAACAAAGCCGTGCCCAGGATGCCAATGCCGGCAAAGATGGCAAGGTAGGTCTTCTTGCCGCCGGTGTGGTCTGAGATAGCGCCGAGGACCGGGCCGAGGAGAGCGATGAAGAGCAGGGAAGCCGAAGTGGTGTAGGCCCAATAGGCGGTAGCCTGGGACGCAGTGTGGCCGGCCGCCAGCACCAGGGAGCGGTAGAAGGGGGGAAACATGGCCGCCATGATGGTGGTGGCGAAGGCCGAGTTGGCCCAGTCGTACATCGCCCAGGAGTTGACGACCTTGCGGTAGGCGCGCTCGCTCAGCTGCGTGGCACTGGCCAGGCTGGCCATCCTGCTCCTCCTCTTTCTGGGTGTGGCTCGGGGATGGGCAGATGGTAGCACAAACGTGGCTGGCCATCTACCACGAGCCAAGCGATGCCGCGGCCCCAAAGCGGCCCTGCCAGCGTCGTGCGCCCTGCGGCTAGGGCGAATCGCAGTTTCCCGTGGGCGTCTACAGTGGAGTATAGCCCTATGTGGGCGTCGTCAGGGTGGAGGGCAAAGGGGATGTGTCAGCTTCGCTGACCCAGCCCCCAAAACGACGGGGATAAACCCCTACACTACGTCGTCTGGCGGTGGGGTATAGCCCCTTGTGGGCGTCGTCGGGGCGGAGGACGACGGGGATGTGTCAGCTTCGCTGACCCTGCCCCCAAAACGACGGGGATAAACCCCTACACTACGTCGCCTGGCGGTAGAGTATAGCTCCTTGTGGGCGTCGTCAGGGCGGTGGATGGCACGTTGGGGGGTGCGGTGCGCTTACAGTCGGGGTGCCAGGGGTTGGCCGGTGCAGTGAGTCCCGCCGCCGGACATTCGACCGGTACTCTGGCCGGCCTGTCGCGGGCACCGACGAGCCCGTGGAGCCAGGGCCACATGGGCTCGCCGGTGCGTTGAGTACGGGTGTGTTAGCCCGTAAGCCTCGGGTGGCGTTTTAGTTCGCGGTCGTCGCGAAATAGAGCGCCGGCCGGCCGAGCCCCGGGTCCCAGATGAGGACCAGCTGATCGTCGTCTTTGGCGATCATGAACGGGACCGCGGCCGTTGTCGTCCCGCCGCCGAAGATCTCCTGGCTTGGGCTGAGTTGATCGGGTATGCCAGCGACCATGGTCCAGTTGTAGATCTTGCCCTTCCGGCCAACCAGCCTGAACTCGAACTCGTTGAAGGCGCAGGTGCTATCGGAGGGCTTGTAGCAGTAGTAGGCTACGCCCACCAGGACCCATTGCATGCCTGGCTCAGGCTCGGGGTTGAACATGTTCCACTGGGCTACCTGTGCGTTCGCCGGCCGGACGAGATCAACCACAGCGACCGCCTTGTCTTCCTTCCAACCGCCAATCTCCCTGAACCGGAGCGGTCTCAGCCTGGAATACCCGACATCGGCGACGGCTGAGGCTGCACGCGCTACTGATGGCCTCGGGGCGGGGCTTGCTGTGCTGCTGGGCACGGTCACCGCTTGTGCCGTACGCGAGCCGCCCCCATCAAACTGTGCCGCCGCGGTCGCGCCATCTGTGGCGAAGCTGTCGCTCATTAGCACTCCCAGCGCCAAGAGGACAATGCCCCCGAGCATAAAGAGCGAGTTCAGCGATACGCCAATGACCGCGAATGTCCTCTTCTTGGTGCGGTCAATCACGCCCATGATCCCCAGGGCGAGGCCAACGAGGGCGAACAATGGCGAGATGCAAGTGCTCGTGATCGCCGAGAGCGCTGCGCTGACGCTCGCATCTGCTGACTCGCCGCCAGTTGCGCGCGCCACTACGGCAATCAGGAGAGCGGTGGCGGGTACGGCTAGCGCCGCGAGCCCCAGCACGAGGGAGAAAATGCCGAAGCGTGAATGCTGCAAGCGGGAATGCTGCGAGCGTGAATCCTCGAAGCCGGTGCGCACTCCTGTCTGGCTATCATTCATGAGCTCCTCCTGCTCTGACAGTCCATCATTCAATTGGCACTCACCAACGTCCACTGGCTGCTCTGCTCTCAGGCAGAGCCGGACGGTGCCTACTTTGGCTTGTAGGGCGGTACCTGCGACACGTCCCCCAGGTCCCAGGAGACGATGCTTGCCACATCATAGGGGAAGCCCACATCGAACTGCGCCTGTGTAAGCGTCTCGGGCATGTCGAAGACGACAACGATGCTCACGGTGGCGCCAGGTGCGACGTCGTCATAGACGCTGCTCTTGCCGCCGAACTCCCACTGGGCATAGCCGTCGGCACTGATTTCCATTCCCGTGCGTTCGTAGTAGTCACGCTCGTGGCCGCCCAGCACGTCGAATATTCCTGTCATCAGGGTGCGGGCGAAGTAATCGGTACCGGAAGATAGGTTCTTGGCGTCGAAGGTGACGATCAGGTACTTGCCCATCGCTATGAGGCTGCGATTGTAGAAGTAGACGGCCTTCTCCCAGTGTACTTCTTTAGGGGCGACCGCCCAGGTGCCGATTTGGACTGCTTCCCCGAGGGGGTGAACGCCGCTGGGTTGGGCTGCCGGGGCGACGGTGGCTGTCGGTTCCGCGGTTGGTGGCTCAGCCACTGGCACTGGAGTGTCGGTCGCTGGCAGCGGCGTCTCCGTGGGCGGAACCGGCGTATCGGTTGGCGTTGGTTCGGGAGTCGGCGTCTCCGTCGGCGCAAGCGTAGGGGTTGCCGTTGGCGTTGCCGAGGGTGTAGCCGTCGGCGTCGCCGAGGGCCGTGCCGTCGCTGTGGGGGTGGGGCTTGCCGTATTGGTTGGCGTGGCTGTGGCCGAAGGCGCCTCGGCGGTGAGAGTGGCGGCAAACTCAGCGAACATGGCCATCTTGGTGGCGCCAGTGTCCGGCGTCGCGGTTGGGGCTGGCGTTGCAGCGGCTGCCCCACAGGCGCTGACCAAGATCGTGGCGACGAGAAACACTGCTATCCGGCGCATCTTTCCGCCTCCTGTCAGGGATCGAGCCCGCCCGCCGGGTGCCCATCCCGGGAGACGTCAGCCTGGGATGCCGGTGGCTCTTGGCGAAAGCGGGTGTCGCGGCGCACCAGGCTGCGTTACCGACCCGACATCGAAACAGCCTCGGGCGGCGCGGTTGCCGGGCGCGCTCGTCGGGCAGGCTCACTAGTCACATGCTACCACGCGAGTGGGACAGAGCTATGTCCCCTGATTAACGCGGCCACGCGTGGATGTACCTCGCAGCCTATGGACAATGGGTGAGCAATTCCACGGGCAGGAAGCGGTGGCCTGCTGTGTCGGAACAGCGGCGAAAGGAACACGGATGAACGCCGATAGGGCCGGATGAACGCCGATCAGAAACCGACGTTCCCTCTGGCTTTGCCAGTGCGAGCCGGCGCCCACCCGCGTTGATCCGTGTCTCGCTGTTTCTCAGGGCCGGTGGTAGACGACCTCGCAGAGGACCTGCCAGCCATCTGCGCCAACGGGTGCCCCGGGCGGCGTTCGCACAGTGCGCGTTCTGCGGGTAAGCTAGCGGGCGAAAAACTCGCGTGGAGGAGGGCGCATTGGCGAGGGCGACCACGGTGCGTTCAAGCCCATGGCTGCTCGCTGGCCTGTCGGCTGCTGGCGGCCTGGCCGGCATGAGCGTCTCGATCACCGGGCCGATCCTGGTGGACATGGCCCACACCTACCGCGTCTCTGAGGCGGCGGTGGGCCAGTTGATGACCCTGGCGTCCGTGGCCGGCGTGGCGAGCACGCTCGCCGTCTCGCCTTTCCTGGACCGCTTCGGCCGGCGCAAGGGCATTGCCGCATCGCTTGCCTGTATGGCGGTCGCATGCCTGGACTGTGCCCTGGCCCCCTCTTTCGCTGTCCTCGCCATCGGCTACTGCTTCGTGGGCCTGAGCGGCTACCTTCTCTACGCCCAGGTATTGGCGGCCGTGGGCGACCTCTATGACGCCAGCTTCCATGGCCGCGCCATGGGCTGGGTCGTGTTTGGCAACATGGGCATCCCCATGCTCGGCCTATCGGCTGTCGGCCAGGTCGCTCAACGTTTCGGCTGGCCGTGGAGCTACGCTATGCTGGCCGGCCTGGCCGCACCGGCGGCGCTTTGGGCGTGGTTCGTGATACCAGGGCAGGCGCGCCGAAGGGGCCCTGAGCCGGGGATGGGCTACCGTCAGGCGTTCAGAGCGCTGAGGAGCAGCCGCGTGGCTGTCGCCATGCTTGCCACCCTGGCCTTCATGTGCGCCTCGGCATACGGCTCCGGGACCTACATAGCGGTGGTAGCGAAGCAGG
>Ga0078972_1013779_pt1 | contig 13152 bp, 7 predicted proteins | sample YelNatPaOPGAMG01_FD_67568 | JGI IMG/M metagenome (GOLD analysis project Ga0078972, IMG submission 67568) | Hot spring thermophilic microbial communities from Obsidian Pool, Yellowstone National Park, USA - OP-RAMG-01 (SPADES assembly) (version 2) | ecosystem: Environmental > Aquatic > Thermal...
GCCTTTAACAATCTTTATCGAGCGGATGGAACACCCATAGTTTGTTCATCTGTGTTTACCTTCGGTGAACTCGCAAGCTCGTTTGTGCAAGCTGCCTTACATGGGTGTTTCATAGCAAATTGACCCAAATTATTCTCAATTATATGAGTGTAATTGATAAGGATGGTTTAAAAATATTGAAAAAAAATACCCCAATCAGGGGTATTATATAAGGTACGAAAAGTTTGCTTTATTTTACCCTTGATGACTCCCTTACAATGAGTTGGGTTTTTAGAATCTCGGTAACAGGAGGTTCGGGCTTTGACTGAGTAATTCTGCGAATCAGTTGCTCCATTGCCTTTTTACCCATTTCAAAGCCGGGTTGATTCACAGTTGTGAGCGTAGGCTCAACCATCAACGAAGTTTGATCGTCGCCAAAACCAACAACGGCAATATCTGCAGGAACTTTATAACCATTTCGCAGAAGGACTTTCATGGCACCTGCTGCAGTGAAATCGTTTACAGTAAAGATAGAGTCGAATTTAAGCCCACTCTCAATTAACTTTTGGGTCTCAACCAAAGCCGATTGGAAAGTATCGCAGTGAATAATAAGCCGCTCATCGATAACCACACCATTATCGCGCATGGCTTTCAGGTATCCGTTGAGGCGATTTTGACCAATTAATCGGTTTTGCGGCCCGGCAAAATGAACAATCTTACGGCGACCCTGAACAATAAGATGTTCAGTGGCTTGGTAAGCACCATCAAAATCATCAATAATAACCTTGTCGGCCTGTATTTCATCAACTGCCCTGTCGAAGAATACAATGGGAATGCCCTCCTCCTCGAACTTGTGGAAATGATCGTAGTTAGCGGTTTCCTTTGAAACCGAAACCAAAAGACCATCGATAATACCATTCAGGAATGTTTCGCAGGCAGCCACCTCACGGTTATAATCCTCAGCCGATTGGCTAATCATCACGCTGTACCCATGCTCATTGGCCACCTCTTCGATACCACTAATAACTGAGGAAAAGAAGTAGTGAACGATTTCGGGAATAATAACACCTATCACATTGCTGCGCTGGTTCCGGAGGCTAAGGGCAATAATATTAGGCTTGTAGTTGTACTTGGCAGCCAACTCGTTAACCAGCCTTTTGGTTTCCTGGCTGATATCGGGGTGATCCTTTAGGGCACGTGAAACGGTAGAAGGGCTGATACCCAACTCGCGGGCAATGTCCTTGATGGTAACCTGGCTCGATTTCATTGGCAAATGCTTTTAATCTATTTGATTATAAAACTGTTTTAAAACCAAAGTGTAAATTACAACCTAACAAATATACTACTAAAAATGAGCTTTAAAAGCCACTTGCCCAAGGTAATATTTTTTTATGAAAATACAAACGTTTGCGGTATCGTTTGCATGTTTTTTTAGTTCAAAATCGTATAAATCCACTTAAGGTAGAGTTAACATTTAATAACTTTCAGGTGGTAAATTTTAACCTAACCATAAACATAATTTATATGAAAAACAAAAGTTTTTTGAGATCTATGGTTGTCATGTTGACCCTTTTAATCTATCAAGGGTTGGCATTTGGACAAGGCCTAACGGTAACCGGAACCGTTACCGACGCGGCAACAAAAGAACCCTTACCAGGGGTATCGGTATTTGTTAAGGGTACCACAATAGGAACAACTACCGATCTTGCTGGTAAATATTCGATTAAACCACAATCGGCTAACGATGTGTTGGTTTTCAGTTTCGTTGGGTACGAAACCGTTGAAACACCCATTAATGGGCGTTCAATCATCGATGTTGAATTAGCCGTATCCACAAAAGTTATTGACGAGGTTGTGGTAATTGGCTATGGTACCGTTAAAAAAACCGATTTGACTGCCTCGGTGGCATCGGTTAGCTCAAAGGATTTTAACAAGGGTGCCATTACCTCACCACAGGAATTACTTGTTGGTAAAGCTGCTGGCGTTGTTATCACCACCAGTAGTGGGGCACCCGGAAGCGGAGCTACCATCAGGATTCGTGGTGGATCATCGCTAAACGCATCAAACGATCCTTTACTTATTATTGATGGAGTTCCCATTGATAATAGCAATGTATCGGGAAGTAGCAACCTGCTTTCGTTCTTGAACCCTAACGATATCGAATCGGTAACCATTCTGAAAGATGCTGCTTCGGCATCAATATATGGTTCAAGGGCTTCAAACGGTGTAATTCTTATTACTACTAAGAAAGCAAAGGAAGGCTCACCTTTCAGGGTTTCGTACAACGTAAACACATCTCTTTCGAGTGCCATTAAATTCATTGATGTTTACTCGGGTGATGAACTGAGACAAATTGCTTACGATAAACGTGATCTTTACGGCGCCGACAAGCTTTTGCTTTTAGGTTCTGAAAACACAAATTGGCAGAAAGAACTTTTCAGGACAGCTTTTTCACAAGACCACAGCATTGCAGTTAGTGGTTCAACAAAGTATTTACCCTATCAGGCAACTATCGGTTACACCAACCAAAGCGGTATTATGAAGAATACCGATATGCAGCGTGCAACCGGTTCGATAACCTTGAATCCATCGTTCCTTAACAATACCCTTAACATCACTGTTAATGCAAAGGGTATGTCGACCAAGCATAATTTTGGCGACGAAGGCGCTCTTGGATCAGCTTTAAACATGGACCCAACCCAACCCATTTACGACGGTAACGCTCTTTCAAAGGGTTACTATCAGTGGGAAAACTATGGTGCTAACCTTGGTACTCCAAACCCTGTTCAGCAGCTAATGGATGTTGACAACAAATCGGATGTTGTACGTTTCATGGGTAGCTTCCAGGTTAACTACAAACTTCCTTTTGTTGAAGGGTTACAGGCCAATTTAAATATGGCTACCGATTATAATAAAGGTGAAGGACATAACAATAGACCATACTATTCGCCCAACACCCTTCGCGGTCAGTACCTTGGTAGATTGAACGACTACAACAGCACCAACAAGAATAATCTGTTGGACTTCTACCTAAACTATAATACTGATTTAGGATTCCTAAGCAGCAAACTTGATGCTACAGCTGGTTATTCATGGCAGCACTTTGAAAGAGAAGGTGATTCATTTACCCGCAGTCAACTGGTTACTCCTTCTTGGCCCTATAGGGAAGAAAAGAGTTCATACATAACTGAAAATTACCTTGTTTCTTTCTTTGGCCGTGTTAACTACTCAATCCTTGATAGGTACTTACTCACTGCAACCGTTCGTTACGACGGTTCATCGCGTTTTGCCGAAGGAAACCGTTGGGGTTTATTCCCATCAGCAGCTTTTGCATGGAAAATCAAGGAAGAATCATTCCTGAAAAATGTTGATCTGATCTCTGACCTTAAATTCCGTTTGAGTTGGGGTGTTACCGGTCAGCAAGATATTTTCAATGATTATCCAGCACAAGCAAGGTATATTGCTTCATCCGAAGGTTCATACTATCCAATTGATGGTGAATTCCGTCCTACTTTAAGACCAAACGCTTACGACCCCGATATTAAATGGGAAGAAACAACAACCCAAAATATTGGTATCGACTTTGGCTTCTTAAACAACAGGATTAATGGTTCATTCGATTTGTATAAACGCGAAACCAAAGACCTTCTAAACGTAGTTAACATACCTAGTGGTAGCAATTTCTCTAACGTGCTTTTAACTAACGTAGGGAGTCTTGAAAACAAAGGTTTTGAAGTAGCCTTGAACTTTGTGCCAGTATCAACCAAGGATATGAATTTAACCCTTGGATTCAACCTAACCTACAACAGGAATAAGATTACCAAACTTTTGATGTCCGACGATCCTAACTTCATCGGCATTCTTTACGGTGACGCCTTTACTGGCCAAAAACAGGTTACCCGTGTAGGTGAACCAGCATACTCATTCTTTGTTAACAAACAGGTTTACGACGCTAATGGCAATCCCATCGAGGGTTTATATGTTGACCTATCTGGTGAAGGTGGTGTAGTTAATGGCGACAACGCCGATAAGTACATCTACCATAATCCTAACCCCGATTACCTTATGGGATTCAACATTCGTTTCAGCTATAAAAACTTCGACATTTCAACCTCGAGCCGTGCAAGCATAGGTAACTATGTTTACAATGGTATAGCTGCCGGTGCATCGTACGACCAAATGTATCAAATTGGTTACTGGAAAAACTTCACCACACAGCTAAACGATACTCGCTTTGTAAAACGCCAATTCACCAGCGATTACTTTGTTGAAAATGCTTCGTTCCTAAAAGTTGACCACATAACTGCAGGATACAACTTCAACAATATCCTCAACAAGGTTAACCTACGCGTAAGCTTTACCGTTCAAAACGCTTTGACCTTTACCAAGTACAAAGGAATTGATCCTGAAGTAAATGGTGGCGTTGACTATAGTTTTTATCCAAGACCTCGCACCTTCATGTTAGGACTTGGTTTCACATTCTAAAAAATCAAAAACATTATAAATATGAAGAGAGTTAAAATATTGTTCGGAATCTTTCTAGCATCGTTAGTAATTACCGCATGTGTGAAAGATCTTGATGTGAAGCCCAAGGATCCCAATTCAATTCTTACGGGAAATCTTGGCGATGATCCTACCTACATGAAACAGGTTTTAGGTAAAATTTACGCTAGTTACATAATTGCCGGTCAAGGAGCAAATGGTGGCGCCGATATCAGTGCACCTGATGAAAACTTCTTTACTACCTGCCGTGCTCTTTGGAACCTTCAAGAAATCACTACCGACGAGGCAATATGTGCATGGGGTGATGTGGGAATTGCCGATCTGAATACCCAAACCTGGAGCGCTCAAAACCCCTTCCTTACAGCCCTTTACCAGCGTTTAAGCCTAACCATTACCTATGCAAACGACTTTATCAAGCTAACCAATGGTAGTTCTGATCCTGATGTTCAACGCTACAACGCTGAAGCTCGTTTCCTAAGGGCTCTTGCATACTACTACCATATGGATTTGTTTGGTAATCCTCCTTTCACAACCGACAAGGATGGCGTTGGTAAATATTATCCTAAACAGCTTGATGAGAATGTTGTTGAGGCACGTAAAAAACTCTTTAACTACATTGTATCGGAACTAAAAGCTATCTCACCAAAATTAGCAGCCCCCGGTGGCGTTTCTACACAGGCAAATCGTGCCGCAGCTTGGATGTTGCTTGCACGTACCTACCTAAACTCGGAAGTGTATACCGGAACCGCAAAATGGGACAGCTGTAAGATTTATTGCGATAGCGTTATTAACTCTGGTGCCTACTCTCTGGCAACCAATTACCGCCAGAACTTTAGCGCCGACAATAACTATCCTACTAACCCTGAAATGATACTTGCATGGGAGCAGGATGGAATTCACACACAAGGCTACGTTGGTACTACTTTCATCATTGAATCGAGCAGCGATGCTACCTATATCAGAGCTGAAGATTATCACGGCTTAACATCAAACACTAACTGGAATGGTAACCGTGCCCGTTTACAGTTTGTTGAAAATATGTTGGGAATTACTAATCCAGGTTGGACTGAAGGACAAGACCTTCGTCCCCTCTACCCTGCCGATACACGTGTTTTCCTAAAGGTTAAAAAGCAAACCGATATACCAGCTGCGTCATCCAGCGGCGACTATGGTATTGGTGTTTACAAGTTTACAGCCCGCAATGTAGATGGTACACTTCCTGCCAACTACAACCCTGCTTTTGCCTGCACCGATTTTCCAGTTTTCCGTTTGGCTGATGCCTACATGATGAGAGCTGAAGCAAATTTCCGTTCCGGAAGTACTGCTGCTGCCTTGAGCGACATAAACTTCATACGTGACCGTGCATACCAGGGTGGCATTTTTGGTGCGACCCCAACAAACACTTATCGTATAACCTCACTTACCCTCGATGACATTCTAAAAGAAAGAGGTCGTGAGTTTTACTACGAGGCTCAGCGTCGTACCGATTTGATCCGTTTTGGTAAATTCACCGGTGGATCGTACGTATGGCAATGGAAAGGCGGTGTAAAGGATGGTACTGCAACCTCTGAACATTTGAATCTATTCCCCATACCAGCTGCTGAGGTTTCTGCTAATCCTTACATTAAGCAAAACCCCAATTACTAATTATTACAAAAAACAATGAATACCATGAGAAGTAAAGTAATAAAATATTTTGGGATAGTTGGATTGCTGGGCTTGTTAGCCAGCTGCGAGAAGGATGGCGAAAAGGTTACCATGCTATCGGAACCTATTCCTCCAACTATCGTTTCGATGCCTGAAATGAAGTTCTACCGAACCGGCGATCCTAACCAGATTGTTGAGTTTAAGTGTACACCTGTTGATCCCGGATTTAAAGCATCGGCAACCTATTTCCTGGAGATAGCCCCTGCCGGTAGCGCATTCGCTAACCCAATTCAACTATATTCTGGACCACAGGATACACTTATCTCCTTTAAGGTTAGTGAACTAAACGCTAAACTTTTGAGCGTATTCGATGGCGATGTTGAAACAAATGCTGAAGTTAGAGTTAGAACTATTCTAACCGTTGACGCAGGAACCGGTGCACCGGGAACTGGCGCAAATGCTTTTGTATATACTTCTGCCGCATCGTCAACTACAGTAAGACCTTACGGCTTACCTCGTCTCAATTTAGTTGGAACTTCTTTTGCTAACTGGATTGAGTCACCCGAAGCAAATGGAATTTACACTGGTTTTGTAAAGCTAAGTTCTTCCGAACCATTTACTCTTAAGAACCCTGACAATAACAAGGTTTACGGATTAAATGCAGGCGGTACTGCTTTCGAAGAAAACGGTAGCGGAAGTCTTACTTCGCCTGATAATGGTTGGTATAAGTTGACCGTAAATGTTAATGATGGTTCGTTCTCACTTGATGCTCACATGTATGGTGTTGTAGGTTCTGCAACTCCAAACTGTTGGGGTTCGCCCGACATTAAGATGGACTACAACCGCAAAAAAGGCTTCTGGGAAGTTACCACTGCACTTGGATCTGGAGAAATTAAGTTCCGCAAAAACGACGGTTGGGCTTGGAACCTTGGCCTTGATGGGACCGATGGTAAGTTGAAGCATGACGGTCCTAACATTCCTGTTCCTGGTGCTGGTAATTATTACATTACACTTACTATTACCAAGTACGAAGGACCAAATGAGGCTGGTATTTATACAATGACTAAACTTTAACTAATTTAAATTGGGAACAATGAAACGAAATATCATTACAAAATTATCTGCCCTCGCTATAGTACTTGCTATGGTTGGTTTTGTAGCTTGTACCGAGGAAACATCAGATAATAGGTTAGCCCCAAATCTTGCCACAACTCAGGTAATAAATGTTACCAGCAACTCAGCAACTGTTGTGGGCTATATTATTGCAGGAACCGAAAAGTTCACCGAAAGGGGTGTATGCTATAGCACCACCCCTGACCCAACCATTGATAACGATACTATTCACTGGGTTGACAATGGTGATAAAAAAGCAACATTCCAGGTTACAATTAGCGGTTTAACCCATGTAACTACATACTATGCAAAGGCTTACGCTAAATTAGGCAATGAGGTAAAGTACGGCGAAGAACTTTCGTTTACAACCTTACCCATTCCTCCAACTGTAACTACTGCCGATATAACTGACATAACCAGCTCATCGGCTAAAAGTGGTGGTGATGTTACCGATAATGGTGGTGCCGCTGTAACTGCAAGGGGCGTTTGCTGGTCAACCTCACCCAATCCTACCACTGCTAATGCAAAAACTACCGATGGCAATGGAAATGGAGCATTTACAAGTAGTATTACTGGTTTGATGCCCAATACCACTTACTATGTAAGGGCCTATGCTACAAATAGTGCCGGTACTGCCTATGGTGCTCAAAAACAATTTACATCACTTAACATAACCAAGTTCTGGGTAGTAGGAGATTACAACAGTTGGAACAACTCCGATGCAGCCAAGTATATCATTTCATCGTTAACCAGTGGCAACCAAGCTGAAGGTTATGTTTACCTGACTGCTGGCGGTATCAAACTGACTACCGATCACAGCTGGTCCGATCCTGCTACTTTTGGTGACGATGGAACCAATACAGGTAAACTTGCTAACCCCGGTAATAATATAGCAGTAGCTGCTAATGGCTATTACCGCATTCGTGGTAATAGGGTTGATATGACCTATGAATTGCTAAAAACTGACTGGGGTTTAATTGGTAGTGCAACACCTGGTGGCTGGGGCGATGAAACCCCTCTACAATACAACCAGGCTTTAGATCTATGGATTGGAGCTATGCACCTTACCAACGCCGATGTTAAGTTCAGAGCTAACCACAACTGGGATTACAACCTTGGTGGTAATTTGAATGCACTAACCTATGGTGGTGCCAACATTGCTATCGACCTTGAAGCTGATTACGCTATCACACTCGATTTGAGCACACCAAACGAATACAAGTGCAGCATTAACCGCTGGGGTATTATTGGTAGTGCAACAGCTGGTGGCTGGAATTCCGACCAGAATATGACCTGGGATGCTGTTAATGGAGTATTTACCGCAACTTTAGATTTAGTTGTTGGTGATATTAAGTTCAGAGCTAACGACAGTTGGGATTATAACCTTGGGGGTCCACTCAATGCTCTTGTTCCTGGTGGTGCCAATATACCTATTTCCGTAGATGGTAATTATACCATTACCCTGAATCCTTGGACAAAGGTTGCAACAATAACTAATAACTAATTATTACAATAACTATAAGGCTGCCTCAATTAAGGGGCAGCCTTATTTATAATCAAGCTATGAAAAGGTTTTTTATATCGATTTTATTAATTATTACATTTTTTAGCCTCAAGGCCCAGCCCATTACCGTTACTCCGGCTCTTCCTACCGACGCCGATGCGGTAACCCTAATTTTTGATGCTACTAAGGCATCGCGCACCGACCTGGTGGGCTACACAGGCGATGTTTATGCTCATACAGGTGTTAAGGTTGAAGGCAATGCAAGCTGGCAATACGTTATTGGTTCGTGGGGTATTAATACTACCCAGCCTAAACTTACCCGTACTGGCACTAACACCTACCAATTAACCATATCGCCTAGTATTAGACAGTTCTACAATGTGCCTGCTGATAAAAAGATAACCCAGATGTGTTTTGTGTTCCGAAGCGCCGACGCCACAAAGCAGACCGAGGATATCTTTTACAACGTTTACACGCAAGGGTTATCGGTTAGCATAACCAACCCCTCGCAGGTAAAACCAATTTATGAGTTGAATGCCAATATCAACATACAGGTATCGGCAAATAGTTCTACTTCACTTAAGCTCTATATTGATAATGCTGAGGTTGCAAATACAAATCAGTCATCCCTTTCTTACGCATATACTGCCGACAGCTACGGTAAGCATTGGATAAAAGCCGAGGCAACGGATGGCACAACAACCAAATACGATTCGGTTTACATACTGGTTCGCACCCCGGTAAATGTGGCCACGCTTCCGGTAGGTGCCAAACCAGGAGTAAATATTATTAACGATAACTCGGCAACCATTGTTCTTTATGATCCTCCAGCAAAAAAGCAATACGTTTACCTTGTTGGCAGTTTTTCCGACTGGTTACCCGATGAGCCATACTACATGAACCGCACCCCCGATGGCAAGTACTACTGGTTAACACTTACCGGGCTTGAACCCAACAAGGAGTATGCCTTTCAGTTCCTAATTGATGGCTACCTCCGTATTGCCGACCCATTTACCAATAAAACTCTTGATCCAAACGACCAGTACATACCTTCATCGGTTTACCCAAACCTGATGCCATACCCATCGGGTAAAACAAGCGGAATTGCATCGGTGTTCATAACTAATCCAACTCCCTATAGCTGGCAAACAGCTAATTTCACTCCACCTACCAAGGAGAATCTTGTAATTTACGAGTTACACATACGCGATTTTGTAGGCGATTCGTACATTCAAACCGTTCGCGACTCACTCAGCTACCTGAAAAAACTTGGTGTGAACGCCGTTGAATTGATGCCAATCAATGAGTTTGAGGGCAACGACAGCTGGGGGTATAACCCATCGTTCTACTTTGCCCCCGATAAGGCTTATGGCAAGCCTAACGACTACAAGGAGTTTATTGATGAAGCCCACAGCATGGGCATGGCTGTAATTATCGATATGGTACTTAACCATTCATTTGGCCAATCGCCGCTGGTACAGATGTACTCCAACTCCGATGGAACCTCTTTAGGTGAACCAACAGCGGACAATCCTTGGTACAATACAACCTGTCCTCACCCTCCCTACTGCTGGGGATACGATTTTAACCACGAAAGTACCGAAACGAAAAAGTTTGTCGATTCCGTGCTTACATACTGGCTCACCGAATACAAAGTTGATGGATTCCGGTTCGACTTTACCAAAGGGTTTACCAATACTCCCAATGCTGGGTCGGCCTACGATGCCGCACGTATAGCAATATTAAAACGTATAGCCGATAAAATATGGACAGTTAACCCGAACGCATACGTTATTCTTGAGCATTTCTGTGATAACCCTGAGGAAAAAACATTAGCAGAGTATCGTAGCAGCGAAGGTAAGGGTATGCTTATATGGGGAAACATGAATTATGCCTACAATGAATGCACTATGGGTTGGGTATCAACATCCGATATATCGTGGGTAGCAGCTAAACAACGTGGTTGGATCGTGCCACATGTTCTAGGGTACATGGAAAGTCACGATGAGGAGCGCTTGATGTACAAAAACCTTCAGTTCGGCAACTCGAACAATTCTGAACATAACGTAAAAAATTTACCTATCGCCTTAAAGCGAATGCAAACCGCTGCAAGCCTGTTTATACCCTTTCCTGGCCCTAAAATGATTTGGCAGTTTGGCGAACTTGGCTACGACGTAAGCATCGATTACAACGGACGTACAGGCCGAAAACCTATTCACTGGGAATACTATCAGGACGATAACCGCAGGGAAATTTTCAATACCCTCGCTCATCTGAACAGGCTCAAGCAGCAGTACGAAGTTTTTAAAACCGATAATTACGATTACTCCCTTTCGGGTGCCATAAAATGGCTTAAGCTGAACAGCACAAGCATGGATGTGGTGGTTGCAGGTAATTTTGATGTAACCTCAAATAACACTACAATAACCTTTAATAATACCGGATGGTGGTACGAGTATTTCAGTGGCGATTCCGTTCAGCTAACATCAACCAACTACCAGTTAACCCTCAACCCCGCCGAATACCGTATGTTTACCTCCAAAAAGATTAAGCGCAACGATATCTATGTTGGTGTTAACCCGGTTACTCCCAACCAAGAGAAATTAGTGGTTTGGCCAAATCCTGCCTTGGATAATATCTACATATCTTACTTCCAACAAGGCAATGGTAAGGTTAAGGTTGATATTTACAGCTTAACCGGACAGCTTGTATACAGCCAAACAAAGCAAAGCTTTTCGGGTGAAAATACAATCAGCGTTGATATTCCAGATGAAATTCCAAAAGGTTTATACATCCTGCGTTTATCGGCAAATGGTTATGTAAACTCATCAAAAATAGCCATTGAGCATTAGTTGGTTTAGGTTTTAGGTTTACATTTTGGTGTAACCTACTCGATATTTCGGGTAGGTTACTTATTTTTGGATATGCGAAAATCAAAAGTAATATACATAACCCTTTGGTGTCTGATTTTCTTTGTATGGGCTACAAAAGCTCAAGAAGTCGAATACCATAAAAGCCAAACCCAACTTTCACTTACAGGCTTTGCAGGCAAAATTGTTCCGCATAGCGATACTTTAAAACCATTAATTAACGGCTGGGCAAATGGTCTGCGATTTGCCCTTTTCCAAAAAGTTGACGGCAGTAAAGCTTGGCATCACCTCCATAACATGCCCGATATTGGTTTTTCATTCATCTACATCGATTTAGCCGATAATGACGTTTTGGGAAACGCTTGGGGAATACAGCCCTCTATTGCTTACCAGATAGTTAAATCCCAGAACCTAGCCATTAAAGCCGATTTTGGTTTAGGTTTAGCCTACATCACCCAGAAATATTCCCCATGTAACCCTACCAATGTGGCAATATCAACCTCAATTAACTACTGGGCAACGGCCAATCTAATATCTACATATAAAACCTCGGATCGGCTAAGTATTACTACCGGGATTGAAACCAACCATTTCTCAAACGGATCCATTAAAAAACCGAACTATGGTCTTAATATCATAGGCCTATCGCTAGGTGTTACCTATAGAATTTATGGTAAAGAAGTTTATGAAATTAAACCCCAGCCCTTAAGGACTGAGCAGAAACCCCACCTTGAACTCTACATGGGTACAGGTATCAAGGAAACTGGTCCTGCGGGTGGGACAAAGTACTATCCCATATCGCTAGCGGTTGGATACCTTATGCCCAACAGTGAACTGTTTAGTTTGGTTTCAGGGATCGATATCATGTACGACCCATCGTCGCGTTACCATATTGAGCTAAGAGGTAAGCATTATAGCCCAATAAACGATGATTTTCAGATGGGATTAAAAGCTGGCCTGCTCATACCTTTCGACCGGTTATCGTTTTACGGGCAACTGGGAACATACCTTTACAACCCGAACCCGCGGTTACCAATATTATACCAAAAACTCGGTATTCGGTTCATGATTGCCAATAAAACCTTGCTTCAAATAGAACTAAAAACCCACCTCAATACAGCCGACCATATTGAGGTGGGATATGTGATATGTATTAACTAAATGGCTAATACATCATGTAATGCCCAAAAACCTTTCCATTAGAGTACTGTAACCAAACCGAGCAATAGGTACTGCCATCCTCCTTTCCAAAATGAATTTCCATTCCCTGTCCATTTGCCGTGAAATTTGTTAGGTCTTGGTAACTCCCAACAGGGCTATTTACAACAATGGAATTACCAACCTGGGTTGAACCTTGCTGGGCTTGCCACCACAAATGGATATAACCTCCCGTATTATTGGTTAGTCTTAACTGTGTACCTGATTTCGAAAGTATGATGTTTCCATTTGCAGTGCTAATGACTGTGCCATCGCCGGAAAGGTATATTTTTCCTAGTTTAACACCTCCAATATTGCCTGCACTTCCTGAAACGTTAC
>Ga0078972_1013781_pt1 | contig 13150 bp, 8 predicted proteins | sample YelNatPaOPGAMG01_FD_67568 | JGI IMG/M metagenome (GOLD analysis project Ga0078972, IMG submission 67568) | Hot spring thermophilic microbial communities from Obsidian Pool, Yellowstone National Park, USA - OP-RAMG-01 (SPADES assembly) (version 2) | ecosystem: Environmental > Aquatic > Thermal...
GGGTCTATCTTTATAATGGGCCTGGGAATACTTATGATTATGGTTGCGATGTCATATATGCGTCCGATGACAATCTGTATATAATCGGTGAGACTGATAGCACTTATAATTCTTATATTTTTGGTAGGGGACTTATGTTCTCCCTAACTGCCTCTGGCGATGAGCGTTGGACTTACATAAGCCCCAACGCCAATCCTGGAGGCTTTTGCTGTGGTGACTATGGTGCTGATGGAAATCTCTATTACGAAGATTATTTTAGCATAATGAGCTTCACAAATAGTGGTTCACCAAGATGGGCTTACCAAAAACACGGATGGGGGAATTACAATGATATTACCCATTCATTGGTCTATGGTGTTGATGGGAATATCTATGCTGGGGGAACAATTGGAGATAGTATTACAGGTTAAGATTTCTCCGGGAATTTTGTTAGCCAATTCTGCATTTTAACATTTCAAGATTTCAAAATTTTGAAATGTTAGAATTTAATATCCAATAGGTATCTTTCTCACTTTCGCACGAAAGTGAGAAAATTCTTTATTTTTTTCACCAGTTATTCCTAAATTCAATGGTCGGTGGTTTCGTTTGCCAATTTGATTTAAATTTGTATTACTGCCATTACGCCAATTGGCGTAATACCTTAATTTTCAATTATGGAAAGTAAAGCGAAAGCCAATAAAAATATAAGGTAGCAAAACTTGTTCCGCGGAAAAGATGGGATATTAGGAGAACTTAACTATTACTCTGGATATTTAGGCTAAAGCCTAACACCCAGTAATTGCAGGGACAGAACTGTTTAGTAAGGGGAAAGAATGGTAAAAAGGCGTGAAGAAAGTTTTTAGAATATAATCAAAATCCGACCGCCATACCGGAGATTCCAATTGACCAATTTTTGGGAAAGAATTTTTCGGCATTGATAATGGGCAGGATAAAGTAAACCGGGCCAAAAACAAGTTTCCCACCTGCATCATAACAATTCTGCCAGCGGGCAGTATCGTAGTAATAACCAAAATCACCAAACAGACGCAGTGGGAAGCCCTCGGGCAACTCAAGATTTATACAAAATAGCCCATCAGTCTTTATGTGATAACCCTGATAGCCGGGCATATTGCCATCCTGTTTGATATGGATATGTTCCTGGGGTGATGTATATCCCTTTTGTCCAAAAAATAAGTCAGTAATAAAACTCTGCCTCAGCCCGCCACTCAAAAAGATTCTCTCCTGAAGGGGTGCGGAGCCGAAAATTTTACTGGCAAAGGTGCGAAGATATAGCCGGGGTAAGAAAAATTTTGATTTTTTTTCAAATTCCCAATCAACTCGTAAAAAATTCCACTCTTCGTTAAGAAAATTACCTGTTCCCCTTAAGTTCAATACAACCGAACAATGATTGGAATTACAAATAAGTTGATTCTGAAATAGAAGGTATCTTCCCTTTGACCAATCTACTGAATCTACATAGGCAAATGATTTAAGATTATTGTAGGTAATAAAGGTTTTTAAATTTCTCATCGGTTTGGTAGTAAAAGGTATGCCTCTATCATTCGCAAGTCCCATCTGATATCTCATCTCATCATTGCCATTTGAACCTTTAAAAAATATCCTCAAACGATTCCCCCTTTTAAATACCAGCGGTGTCTGGTAACCAAAATTGTAATTATGGTGATGGCTCTTTGTGCCATAGGTGTAGCCAACCAACCACTGATTTTTGCCTTTAATGAAATCTGCATCAATGAACTGGGCACCAGCAAGGTAAATCCCCGGGGTAAAGCCATCATCTGAATCATACCAGAGATAAGGCAAAAAATAGACCTGATATGTATCAAATGATGGCCAGGCTAAGACCGGCTTTATGGCAAATCTCCTTGGAGAGAAATTATTCCAGCGGTCCGGTTCCGGCGTATAATTATAGGGGTCAATAGAAACTTTTTTTACATTGGCAAAATTAAAGGTATCAATTTGTTTTTCAATTCGCAGGAGTTGGGCAGTTCCATCAGTCTGAATCAGCATCTCGGTGGGTAATAAAAATTCGCCCCTGTTTTCAACAATCACCCTCTTTTTTGTTATTTCTTTAATATACCAGTCGCAGTATTTTGTAGTATGCAGGAAATCAAAGAAAAATTGTTTCAAATCTTTACCGCTGACTTCTTCGCAGATTTTAACAAAATCCTCGGTCTTTGGGTGACAAAATTTAAATTCTTCAAAATATGTCCTCAAAATTGAATCAAATGTTGCTGAGCCCAAATAACCTTCAAGATACCGCAGAAATAGCGCAGGTTTTGAATAAACTGCACTCTGATAGACAATCGGCTCTTCCACAAAATCAGAGGCGGGTGTGAGAATCGGTCTTTCCATCTGGTTGGTCAGAGTTACATAATACAAAAATTTATTGATATAGATATGGGGCAATTCGGGGATTAAATTTGATTTGAAGAATGAATTATTAATACCGTATTTATCAATAAAATATCTCTGCTCGGTGTAGGATGTGAGACCTTCATCAAGCCAGGCTTCATCCATTTCGTTTGAGCCAAGAATTCCATAAAACCACTGATGGGCAATATCGTGAATGATAATCAGTTCAAATTGTCTTGTGATATTATCCTCTCCCCCACCAACAATCACCAGATTTGGATACTCCATCCCACCGCCACCATAGCCCTGGACAACGCTCAATTTTTTATAGGGATATATTCCAAACCATCGGTTATATCTTGAGACCGCATCTACTGCATAATCACCCGCCCTTTTCCATTCTTTTTTGAATCTTTTAGTGTAGTAAATCTCAACTATAATTCCGTCAATTTCTCTCTTTTCAATTTCAAAATCCGGGTCGCAGACCAGAGCAAAGTCATGGACATTTTCCGCCGAGAAACGCACCCTTTTCCAATTTTCATCAACCAAAGAAGAATCAAAAACCAATCCGGTTCCGGCAACCACATATTCTCTGGGCAATTCTATCGTGACCTCAAAATCACCAAATTCGCCATAAAACTCACCAATTGCATGATAACCCTGTTTGTGCCAGCCCTTTTCATCAAAGACACAAAACTTTGGATACCACTGGACGATTTCATAGTGCCTTCCCTTATAGCCCAGGCGGGAGAATATTTGGGGAATCTTCAAGATTGATTCAATCTTCAGGACAATAGAATCACCATTCGGCAATGGCTTATCAAGAATTACCGCCATTATCGTCTCATCAATTTCATAATCCAGGGAATCGCCCTGAGTGTTGGTGACCGAGATAATATCAATCCCACCCCGCGCCGACCTCTTTGCCCTTAAAAATTTATATGAACCCATTTTTTTCAACTCCCTGGCAAAGGTTGTATTATTATCCCTATATGCATTGGCATAGAGATGGAGATAGAGGGTTTCAAGGATGACCGGCGAATAATTATAATAAGTTAGATATTCAGTTGCCGAAAGGGTATGATTGTCAATATCCAGTTTACCAGAGATTTTATATGCTACCCTCTGCTGCCAGTTTAATAAAAATAGAAGAAGAAAGGTCATTGGCTTGGTTTATCTATTTTTATTATCTCACACCTACCGTTCAGTATCTTCATCCTGCTCCCCCATTGAGTATCACCGAGGAATGCCGGGTCGAGAATAAAATAATCACCAATGGCGATTCCAGATTTTTTTAATTCCAGGAGTGCTCCTTCAGTCTTTGGCTTTAGTCCAAGGGCAAGGTGATTTTTCCAGCCCAAAAAGACAATATTTGAATCCGGATAATCAAGCATACTTCGCAAAAGACAGTATAGAAATACACTCCGTCCATCACAATCATTCCGACCATCAATCAATTGATTTGTAATACTCCTTATTGCCATTCCTTTATCATAGAAAAAAACCCCTTCTGACTGACAGAATTTTAATAAGAAATTTACCTGGTCAAACTCCTCAAAATCTCCGGTTAAAAATTTTAATTTCTCGATAACTTCCAAATTTTTTAATTCCTCAATTCCGGAGGCAACCATACCATAAAGACTGGGTGGCAGGTTTAAAGTCCAAGCGGCCTGCGCTACGGGAATAGAAATCTTAATTTGATAATCTTTATCCTTGAACCGCCACTTTAACCCTTTTTGATAAGCAGGGGTAGAAGAAAATGCAGGCAGGGATTTTATAAGGGGAATTGGGCTGAGATTGAGAGTATGAACTTTTAGACTCTTATAAACAGAACCCGGCTTATCAAACTTTAAATAGCCAACCGGGGTCTTTGTATCATACTCTTTTAAATAATATTTCTTGCCATCTTTTTCAATCCAGGTCCCTTTTCTTACCTTCCAGTCTTCGCTTAGATTCAGACCCAGATAACATTCTTTCTCATTGTAGAATAACTGAACATCCCAGCCTAATTTCTGCATAATTGCCACAGTGGCGATTGCACTGCTTCTTAAATTGCTTTTCCTTTTCATTAAAATTTCATTGAGAGAAAGATATCCTTTGATATCATTTTCTGTAAAATTAGAAAAATAATTTATGAGAAATATTGTTAACACAAAAGGGTTATCCTGTATATCTACAAATTCAAACACAGAATCCAGGGAGCCGAGGAACTCCTTGGTAATCTCACCGTATGAACTTTCAAACACTTTGATTATTTTTGAGGAATCATCAATCTGATTTACAAATGCGAAAATCCTGGCACTCAAAAGGATTATCCCAAATATCAGCGAAATTGAGATGGAAATGAATAAAACCCAGGGTATAGATTTTTGAGGACTTATTTTACCAATCCTTCTATCTTTGCTTCCAGTTCTTCAATCTTTTTTCTCAATTTCTCCTTTTCCGCTTTTGAAATCTTAACTCGAACCCGGACCAAAAGATAAACAACAACCAAAATTATTCCGAGCTGTGGCACAATTATCAGAGGGATGTTTCTGGCAACTCCAATAACTAATGAGAAAAAAGAAAGAATTAAGATTACAATCAGACATTCAACCATAATTTCTCCTTCACCGGGATTGACTTATCTTGATTATCTCGCCCGATTCATCAACCGTAACAACGAGAATGCGATTTATTTTTACCGCATCCACAGTCCGGACCGTCTTTTTAAACTTCAAACTGAATACCCTTTTAATCCCTGCCGGCGCCTCCAAGGCAAGTTTTTTGTATACACCCCTCTGGGGTTGAATCGTTTTTTTCACAACCTTCGGCTCAACATCCCTAAAATCGGGAAATCTTTTTGCAATCTCCCTTTTTATCTGTTTTATTTTCTCTTCATCAACCATTTCTTCTCCTTTTATATTAACTTCATCAATGGGTCTCCATAGAGAACAAATTGTAAGAGTGTCTTCTGGTCGTCGTCATCAAGAAACCCGTGCCGCCTAATCATCTTTCGGGCAAAGTCCTGTTTGGCATTCTTAAATGCCTCACCGATTGTCACCCCCTGTTTTGAATACTCAAAAAAATATTTTACCAGAAGGTCTGCCTCAGTGGAAGGCGGAGATGGTGGTCCATAAGCGATGGTGGTAGAACCACAAAAACCGATCACACCATTCTGGTCTAAAAATTTTAGAGAGATTGCAGTTTTTTCTGACTTGTTGATAATATAGGCCCCATAACAGGCCTCTGAAGCAACAATACCTGAGGCATCTATAATATTTTCAATCTTGAGGGCAATTGGATAATCATCACCATCCTGTCCATACCAGTTGGGCGAGATATCACTGCCATGCAAATTGAAATAGATGAAATCTCTTTTCTGTAGCCAGGTGGTTCTGAATGAATCAGATGTAACTGGCGGAGAAATCTTTAATTCCCGAACATCGCCAATCTGCTGGTAAACATTCTTCGCTGCCTCTTTCCAGACCTTTGCGCTCATACCGAAAGATTTTTTCGTTCTCATTATGGATTTATTCAACTGTTTGATAATAAAATCCGAAGCGCAGTTATCCGGAATTCGGGCACATACCCGTTCTGGAATTAAGAAATCGTCATCCCTTGATGCGTATGGATTATCAGAAAGAACCTTGATATCGTCATCATCACAGGGATTGGGGAGGCGAAAAAATGGAACAACCCGGTCGCCACCAATAAATAACAGAAAGTCAATTATGCCCCATTTTTCTTCTACTTCCTGAATATAATCTCTTATCGCTCGGCAATTTTTCTTTACAGGGTTAATTTTTAACTCATTCAATTGGTCATAATAGAAGAATTTTATCTCATAGTTCTTTTTTGATTTAATATAGTCGTTTATCGCAGATTCAACAGAATCTAATTTTCCAATCTCTTTCTGGAGTGCCTCTTTACCGCTCAAAATCAGCATTCGCATAGGAGATTATATAGAAAAATAGCTGGAAGTCAAGATATATCTGCCAGTCCCGTCACAGATGCCGAAACAAATCAATTTGGACTCCCCACTTAATGGTTTAGTTTTTCCTGAATTCCTCTGTTTTTCGGAGCAGCAGACCTTGGTCTGCGTCTCTTAATGTGAAACAAGTTTCGCTACGCCATTATTTTTTTGATAAAGCGCCTCTTTAATATTCATTTTTTAGGAAAAACTTACCCATTACCTTTTCACCTTTTTCCTCTCCCCTTTTTTAATCTGCTTTTATCATTTTAAAGATTATTCCTCGGAAAATAAAACTTCCACAAATTCTTTGGGATTAAATTCAATAAGGTCTTCAATACCTTCGCCAACCCCTAAATATAAAACCGGTAATTTTAATTCGTTACAGATTGGAATTATTGCTCCGCCTTTTGCCGTGCCATCAAATTTTGTTAAAATCAAACCGTTAATCCCGAGTTCTTTTGTGAATATCCTCGCCTGCTGAATTGAATTCTGACCCAGTGTGGCATCAATCGTCAATAGATTCAAATCTGGACCGCCTGGCTTAAGTTTTGTGATAACCCTTTTTATTTTTTTGAGTTCTTCCATTAAATCGCTCCGCGTGTGCAACCTCCCGGCAGTATCAATCAGAACCGTATCAATTTTTTTTACAAATGCTTTGCTAATAGCGTCATAAACTACTGCACCAGCATCCTGCCCTTTTTGAGAACGCACGATTTCCACATTTACCTTCCTGGCCCAGATTTCAAGTTGCTCAGATGCTGCGTCCCGATAGGTATCTGCACTTGCCAGAAGCACCGTGCCCGTTTTTTGAAATAGATTGGCGAGTTTTGCCACAGTTGTTGTCTTGCCTGAACCGTTTACGCCACTCACCATTATGATAACTGGTTTTGTTGAAGAAATTTGAGGAAGTGGAAGATTTATAAGATTGTAAATTTCTTTTTTCAGATTTTCAGGTTCTTTTTTTATTTTTTGTATTATACTGTGGGTGAATTGGACACCTACATCAGCCTGGATGAGAAGTTTTTCAACTGTCTCAATATCTGCCTGTTTACTCCTGCCGAAAATACCTGATAATCCACCCAAAACATTTTTCAAACCCTTAAGATTCATAACCTTGAACATACTTCAGGGGAATTCTTTCCCTGAAACCCCTACGGACAGGGGCAAGGTCTGTCCCTACAATTTGGATTGACCACACTTGTGCGGTCATGACACCACAAGTGGTGTCATTCCAATGTTTTCGTGGGGACAACCTTTATGGTTGTCCGTTTCTTTTCTGCCCCTCACCTTAATCCTCTCCCCGCTAAAACGGGAAGAGGGCAGGGGTGAGGGGGAATTTATTCTGTCTTAATCCGTTTTTATCCGTTTGAATCCAAAGTATTGGAATTATTGAAATTCCAATACTTTTCACTATCCTCGCTTGCCTTAAATTGCCCCAAGTTGCCTCTTTATTATGCCCTCAATTGCCTTTTTATTATTATATCTTGAGAACCTTCACCACACAACCATATAACTTTTCCTGCCCTGTTTTCGCCTCAAGTCTTAAAAAATAGACACCTCTGGGCAGATTGTGTTTATAGACTATTGTATGGTAGCCGGGATTTATTATTCCTTCATAGATTTTATCCACAATTCTACCCGTAATATCATAGAGGACGAGATTTATCCAGGAAGGAACTGGAACTGCAAGTTTTATCTCACCGCATTTTGAAAATGGATTTGGTCTGAATCCCTGAAGGTCAAATTCGTTAGGTATCTTGACGATTCCTGCCTCTTCGATGCCGGTAACCCTTATTACAAAGGAATCACTCACATACGAAATTGATGAGTTTGAACTGCTGACGAGTCTAATCCGGGCATTCTCTGAAGAAATTCCTGAAGGTATTGTCCATTCATAATTCCCCTGATTTTGCTGGTTGGCAACTATCTGGGTCCAGTCACCACCGCCATTAAGTGAGTAAAAAAGATTGACCTGGCTTATTACCCCAAGTTGATTCCAGGTGAGATAATACTTCCGATTCTGATACCAGACATTACCCATTGCCGGTGATGTAATTTCCAGAATTGGTTTGGCAATCACAAATGTATCACTTGTGGCAAAGATCGAATTCTGAGCATTATTGGCAATTTTAATGCGGGCAAAGTTGGAAATCACCTCGGGCATAGACCATTCATAATAGCCATTATTCTGGACATTTGTCGCAATCACGGCCCAGTTCTGACCGCCATCAAGGGAATACCACAAATCTGCATTGCTGAATGAGCCCTTTGTTCGCCAGGTGAGATAATACTTTCTTCCGGAAATAAGTGTATCACCAAAAACCGGAGAGGTAATGGTAATCGCCTGAGGCAATATGGCAAAGACATCACTAATATCATAGACATTTGGATTCTGGGGATTGGTCAGTTTGACCAAAGAGGTTGTTGAATTTGCCGTGGGCACAGTCCACTCGTAATTGCCATTATTTGTGACATTATTTGCAACATAGGTCCAGGTTCCACCATTATCAGTAGAATATTGAATATCTACTGTTGAAAAATTACCAATCCATTGCCAGGTGATGTAGTATTTTCTACCGGATATTAACTGGTCGCCATTTTTGGGGGATGTAATATTTATTACCTGTAATGGAATTTGGAACTGGTCGCTGAGGTCATATACATTCAGATTATTATAATTGGAAACCTTCACAAGACAATTATCAGACGGTGTATTGGGTATTGTCCACTCATAACTATTAGAATTTGTGGCACTTTCAACGATTGTGTTCCAGGAATTGCCACCATCGTATGAATATTCAATCTTCGCATTGGGAAATGCACCGGTATATCGCCAGGCAATGAAGTATTTTCGGCCAATTATCCACTGGGCATTTATGACCGGTGATGTCACCTCAATTGTCTGAGGAATTATTTTGAATGTATCACTTACGCCAAAGGCATCAATGTTTGCCGAGTTTATCACCCTCACAACTGCCTGATTGCTGGGCGTGTTGGGAATAGTCCATTCGTAGTATTGATTATTTGAAACATTGCTTGCCACGGGAATCCAGTTTAATCCGCCGTCTATTGAATATTCAATGTTTACACTGGAAAATACACCGGTATAATCCCAGGTGATGTAGTATTTTCTTCCTACAATAAAACTATCACTTGAAATCGGATAGAAAACAGAAATCTCCTGGGGTTTTATAGTAAATGTATCACTGATTGCCTCAACATTGGGATTTTCATAATTTCTGATTCTTATCAAACAGTGAGTGGAAGGGGCATTGGGAATTGTCCATTCATACTCACCGTCGTTTGGAGTCGGCGAGGCGATATTCACCCAGGTTGCACCACCATCATAGGAATAATCAATTACTGCATTATCAAAACCACCGGTCCAGTTCCATAAGATAAAGTATTTCCTGCCCACAATCCATTCTTTGACTGCAGTTGGGGAAAGAATTTTTATCTTCTGCAGGATAATTGAAAAACTGGGAGTTATTGAGTTTTCTACCTTTACCCGACAGTTATTTGTAATATAGTTGGGAACCGTCCACTCGTATTTTTCTGATGTTCCAGAAACTGAAGCAATACCAACCCAGGGTCCATTATCTATTGAATACCAGAGTGAAATATTACTTGGCGGGGTAACCCGATAATGCCAGGTGATACCGCACTTGCCACCGACCACAAATGTATCACCAGCAAGCGGGGCCAATGCCCGAATCGGCTGGGTAAGGGAGGTTGTGTCCGCAATAACAAACTGGTCGCTTAAGTCGTATGTTCCCCAATTTAGATTGCTCATAACATTAATAAAAGCAGTAGCAGTCTGTAGGGTGTCACACTTCCATATATAATAGCCGGTGTTGGGGGTGGCAGGTGTAATTGTGCCAAAATTGTATTCAATTCGGGCAGTTGGAAAACCATCTATACATTTCCAGTATATAGGATGGTAATGTTTAATGAAGAATGTATCACCGTATGCTGGCCTTACTACCCTTATTGTATCCCGGATAATAAAAAATGGAGAATTGCTAACATCATAGCAATCAATATCAGTGGTATTGATAACCTTCAAAAGACAATTTGGCCAGACACCGCTTGGCACATTCCAGTGATAACTACCATCATTGCTGGTACTGGAAACAATCGTTTGCCAGTTTGAACCACCGTCAATTGAATATTGGAGCATTACATTGGGAAAATTCCCATTGCTGTTCCAGATAATTTCAAAGTCTTCGCCTTCCATTAGTATCTCGCCCCCATTGGGATAGACAACGGTGATTGTTGGACGGATAATTTTAAAGACCTCGCTGAGGGTGTAGCAGTTTGCATCATCGTTACTCGTAAGTTTTATTCCACAGGAATCAGAAATATAATAGGGCACAGTAAAATAGTGACTCCCATCATTTGAAGTGCTGTTGGTGATTGTCCACCACTGAACCCCGGTCTGGGTCTTATACCACAATTCAAGTTTTACACTGCTCACCGTGCCTCGCCAGTTCCAGTGCACGGGGTAGGTTTCACCAGCAATGAGTTGCTTACCGCTATCCGGGTCAAAAATGACAAAGGAAGGCGATTGCACTGTAAAATTTGTATTACTTATGTCCCAGCAATTGGGGTCGGCGAGATTGGTAATTTTTATTCGGCACTGGGTTGAGGGAATGTTGGGAACTGTCCAGATATAATCCCCGTCATTGGTAGTTGAAGAAACAATCTGATTCCAGGTTCCCCCACCATCGGAAGAATATTCTATCTTTACATTGCTTATTGTGCCCAGCCAGTTCCAGTGAATTGGACAGGCATCACCAACGACATAGATTTCGCCACCATTTGGATTAACAACCTCAATCCCGGTTGCTAAAATTGTAAAATTGGCATCGCTTATGTCATAGCAATTTGCATCCGCAGTATTTGTAATTCTTATCCGACAACTATTCGCCGGAGTATTGGGGATTGTCCAGTTATAACTACCATCATTCGGGGTGGAACCTGCAATCTGAGTCCAGGTTCCACCGCCATCTGTTGAATATTCAATCTTTACATTTGCAAAACTTCCAGTCCAGTCCCAGTAGATTGGATAGACCTGTCCTATTGTATAATTCTCACCACCATTGGGTTGTAAAACCGTAATGGTATTGACTGCGATTGTAAAATTGTTATCACTTATATTATAGCATTCCGGATCTGTAGTATTGGTTATTTTGAGACGGCAATTGTTAGACGGCGCATTGGGAATCTGCCAGTAGTGCTCACCATCATTTGCAGTGCTGGCAATGATTGTGGTCCAGGAACTTCCTCCATCGGTTGAATATTCAATCTTTACATTACTGAATTGTCCGGTCCAGTCCCAGTGAATTGGATAATATTCACCAATCCTTAATATCTCATCGCCATCCGGTTTTTTAATATTAATCACTGGACGAATAATAGAAAAACTGGCATCACTCAAATCATAGATTGCGGGATTGGCGGTGCTTGAAATCTTGATAAAACAATTTTGAGAAACCGAATTGGGAACTGTCCATAAATAGTCACCGTCATTTTGAGTTGATGAGGCAATCAATATCCAGTTGTTGCCGCCATCTGTAGAATAATCAATTCTTACTGATGTAATGCTACCGGACCAATCCCAGTGGATGGGATGTTTGTTACCGACTGTCCAGTTCTCCCCACCATTGGGTGTGTTAATGATGAGGCTCTGGGCAGATAAAAAAAGGACACTCATCAGGGTGCCCAAAGGGACGAATCTCATACTTTTCATAATGCCTCCTCTCATAACTCTAATGATTATAGCGAATTTCTATCGTCTGTCAAGGGATAAGAGAAAACATAAAGCACTTGACTGCAGAGCATATAATGTAAATGGCGAATAAGAGGTAGGTTTTAATTCTAAACAAATGGCACGCAGTGTATGTTGAACGAAGTGAAACATCTATTGAAACCTTTCCTTCCTCTTCTCGGAGTTTACCCTGAGCGAGATCCTTCACTTCGCTATCGCTTCGTTCAGAATGACAAAAGGCGAATGATTCAGAGTCAGGGTGAAATTAAAATGTCATTTTAGTCTCGGGATTTCGGGGCGCCCAAACGAAGTTTGGGTCGTGTTTAGGATTTAGAAATCAGGATTTCGGATTTATCCGAGCAAAGCGAGGACTGTATTCACTCCCTGATAATCTGATTCTCTGATTCTCTGATTTCCTAATTATGTGCCCGCGGGCAGAACTATACCATGGTGCGATGGTTAGAAATTAGAAAGATGATTTTTGCCAGGGAAAGGAGGTGAAAAAATGACCCATTGTTGCGAAAGATGTCCTTATTGGGGCACCTGTGAAACAAAATGGTATCGCGGGGAACGCGGGGAAGAGCAGATATGCTGCGATAGATGCTCATTCTATTTAGAGTGCAATCCCCAGACCAAGACCAGGTGCCCGGTAAAGACATCTAAGAAGAAAAAAAGATAAACTCAATCAGAAGTGACACTGCTTGCGGTGTTATAACCGCATCGTAAAAGGTAAGTTTTCCCTAAAATGTAGTTGCCTGATTTATCAGGCAAGAAAGATTAAAAGCCCAATAAATTGGGCAACTACTTGGAATAGGGAATTTATTCCCGTTAGGAGCAGGGACTTTAGTCCCGTGATTTACGAGACTGGAGCATGATTTAGGGAAAACTTAACTGTTACACCGCATCAAAATGGAGTTGAAGTATAGTGATGTTTAATATCAAAATAAGACTTAACCTGAAAAATGCACGAAAATGTAGCATTTTTCTCCTTAAATTTGCAAAGATCCGCAATTTTACGCACTTTTTTAATGGTCACTATTTTTGCATTTTTAGCAAATCAAACAAAATTTATC
>Ga0078972_1013782_pt1 | contig 13150 bp, 12 predicted proteins | sample YelNatPaOPGAMG01_FD_67568 | JGI IMG/M metagenome (GOLD analysis project Ga0078972, IMG submission 67568) | Hot spring thermophilic microbial communities from Obsidian Pool, Yellowstone National Park, USA - OP-RAMG-01 (SPADES assembly) (version 2) | ecosystem: Environmental > Aquatic > Thermal...
CAAATATGTTGGCTGGTTTTGAAAATATAAATTTATGGCATGAAAGAGATATTTCGCATTCTTCTGTTGAAAGGATAATTATACCGGATTCTACTATCATTTTGGATTATATGTTAAAAAAGATGCAGGAAGTTCTTTTGGGTTTAGTTGTTTATAAAGAAAATATGTTAAAAAATATAGAATTAAACAGAGGTTTGATTTATTCTCAAAAAATTTTACTTTTACTTATGAAAAAGGGCTTAGACAGAATGACCGCATACAACATAGTTCAAGATATATCCTTAAAAGTAATTAATTCTAATTTAGATTTTAAAGAGGAGATATTAAAAGATAAAAGAGTAAACAGTCTTCTTTCTAAAGAAGAGATAGATGATATTTTTAATCCACATTCCTACCTTAAAAATATTGATAGAATTTATGAGCGTTTTTCTCTTTTATGAAGAAAATCACTTATAGGTCTTCTGGGGTAGATATAAAAAAGGCTATTAGTTTTACAAAAAATATCAATGATTTTATCTATAATAGCCGTTTAAGTAAAATTTCTGCCTTTGGATGTCCTTTTGATTTAAAAGATATTTTAAAAAATTATAACTCTCCTGTTTTGGTTTCTTCAACTGATGGAGTTGGAACAAAATTAAAAATAGCCCAATTTTTAAATATACATAATACAGTAGGGATTGATTTGGTTGCTATGAATGTAAATGATGTTATATGCTTAGGCGCAAAACCTTTATTCTTTTTGGATTATATAGCCTGTAATAAATTAAATCAATCTGTTTTATATAAGATACTTGAAGGTATTTATTTAGGGTTAAAAGAATCAGACTGCGTTCTAATTGGCGGAGAGACTGCCCAGATGGGAGATTTCTATAAAAAGGATGAATACGATTTAGCCGGATTTTGCGTTGGTATTGTAGATAAAAATAAAATCATAAATGGTAATACTATAGAAGAGAAAGATTTGATTATTGGGTTAGAGTCAAATGGATTGCATTCAAATGGTTTTTCTTTGGTAAGGAAAGTTTTTAGTAAAAAAGAGATAATTAAATATAAAGATATTTTGCTAAAGCCTACTAAAATTTATGTTAAACCGATTTTAGATTTATTAAATTCTAATTTAGGAAGTTTTATAAAAGGTATAGCGCATATAACAGGTGGAGCATTTTATAATAAGGCAACAAAGATTTTAAAAGACGGATACTCTATGATTATAGAGAAAAGATCTTGGGAAGTTCCGGAAATTTTTAAGATTATTCAAAAAAAAGCAAAAGTAGACGATAAAGAGATGTATAGTGTATTTAATATGGGCATTGGTATGATTCTGGTTATAAATAAAGATTATGCTTATGATATTGTTAATTATTTAAAAAATTTTAAAATAAATTCATATATAATAGGTAGTATAAAGAAAGATAAAGTAAAGATAAAATTTTTATAAACAAATTTTTATAATTTTAGTTCCAGTCCCACCCGACGGTTGGGAAAAGGTAAAGTTTATTATAATAGACAATTGGAATTTTTTTTAAAAAGCTAATAAATATAATATGAGGGTATTGGTAGTTGGATCAGGCGGAAGAGAACACACTTTAGTTTGGAAGATATCGCAGTCAAAATTAATAGATAAGATTTTTTGCGCACCGGGAAATGCCGGTATATCTAAATTGGCAGAATGTATAGATATAGAACCAAACAATATACAGGAACTTTTAAATTTTGCTAAAAAAGAAAAGATAGATTTAACAGTAGTTGGTCCAGAGGCACCTTTAGCAAGTGGTATTGTTGATGAATTTTCTAATTATAAATTAAAAATATTTGGTCCAAATAAACTTGCTTCCAGGTTGGAATCAAGTAAAATTTTTGCAAAAGAGATTATGTTTAAATACAATATCCCTACAGCAGATTTTAAAATTTTTGACAATCCGGAATCTGCCAAAAAATACATAACAAATACTAAATTCCCGTGCGTTATAAAAGCAGATGGCTTAGCAGCGGGTAAAGGTGTGGTGGTTGCAAAAAATTTTAACGAGGCTATAGACGCAATAAAAATGATAATGGAAGATAAGATTTTTGGAAAATCAGGAGATAGGATAATTATTGAAGAATATTTGGAAGGAGAAGAGGCATCAATAATTGTTATAACTGATTCTAAAAATATAATACCTTTGGCAACAAGTCAAGACCATAAAAGAGTTTTTGACAATGACGAAGGAGAAAATACAGGCGGTATGGGAGCATATTCTCCAAACTTTTTTATAACAAAAGAACTATTTAATAAAATTTTAAAAGAAATAATTTATCCTATAGTGGATGCATTAACAAGAGAGGGTATAGAATATAAAGGTGTTTTATATGCAGGGATTATGCTTACAAAGGCAGGTCCAAAGGTTTTGGAATTTAATGTAAGATTTGGTGATCCGGAAACACAGGCGATTTTGCCAAGACTTACAGATGATTTATTAGAGGTTATGCTTGCTACATCTTATGGTTGTCTTTTAAAAATAAAAAAATTAAACTGGTTAAATAAGGTTTCAGTATGCGTTGTATGTGCTTCAGGTGGTTACCCAAAGAGTTACCAGAAAGGAAAAGAGATTTTTGGTTTAGATGAGGTAGAAAAATTAAAAGATATAGTTGTTTTTCATGCAGGTACAAAAAAGATAGACAATAAATTTATAACAGATGGCGGAAGGGTTTTAAATATAGTTGGTTTGGCTGATACAATTAATTTGGCTATAGATAAAACATATGAGGCAGTAAAAAAGATTTATTTCGAAGGTATTCATTATAGAAAAGATATAGGCAAAAAGGCTTTAAAAATTTTAAATGCCTAAAAAAGAAAAGATTTTATTTTTTTTAGATAGGGCTATAACTTTTTTTATATATTTACTTTGTTTTTTTCTGCCAATTTCAATTGCATTTATTGAGATTTTTTCAACAATTATAATTTTTCTATTCTTTATAAAAAAAATTATAAAACCTGATTTTAAATTTTTAAAAGATAAAAGTTCTATTTTTTTAATTATATTTGTAATGTTTTGCATACTTTCGCTTTTTAATAGTGGTATATATTTTAAAAAAAGCATAGGCGCTTTATTTTTTAAGTGGTTTGAATATATAATAATATTTTTAGCCATAAAAGACGTTATAGAGCCAAAAAAAATTAAGAAAATAATTTTTATTATTTTATTAAGTGCAACTCTAATAGGTATAGATGGATTATTTCAACATTTTTTTGGTTTCGATTTTATAAGACATAGAAAATCAGTTGAAATACCACCAACGGGTTCAAAAGATGTTATAACAGCGACATTCAAACATTATAATGATTTTGGAGCGTATTTAGTTGTGGTTTTGTCTTTGGCATTTATATATTCTTTTAAAGATAAAAAATATTTTATTAAATTTTTATTTTTAACCATTATTTTGTTTTTTTGCCTTTTATTTACATATTCAAGGGGAGCTTGGCTTGGATTTTTATTGTCAATTTTATTTGCATCATTTTTTCTAAAAAGAAGATATTTTATATTTTTGGTCTTATTATTTTTGGTTTTTTTTATTTTTAATCCAATGTTAAAAGAAAGACTTTATTTTACGTTTTCAAATACAGGAGATGCCGGAAGATTTAGTCTTTGGAAAACTGCATTTTTGATGATAAAGGATAACCCGTTTTTAGGTAAAGGTATAGGCACATTTATGGATTACTCACACATATATAACAAAGAGTTAGGTTATCAATATGCTCATAATTCTTATATTCAAATTGCTGCAGAAACAGGAATATTTAGTCTTTTGTTTTTTATTCTATTTATTTTTTCAATTATTTATACTAATATAAAAATATTTATAAAGAATAAAGATGTTTTGATATTATCTATAAGCAGTGCGATTTTTGGTTATTGTGTCCATAGTTTTTTTGATACCCAATTTTATGGTTTACAGACTGCCATGCTGTTTTGGATTATTCTTGGGTTGGGTTCTAAAATAAAAGAAGGTTTCGATGTGGATTTATAATTTAATAAGTTTTTTTGGTATTTTTTTTCTTATATTTATTGCTTATATCTTTTCTAAAGACAGAAAAAATATAAATTATAGAGTTGTATTTTGGGGAATTTTTTTACAATTTTTATTTGCATTTTTTCTTTTAAAAATAAGATTTGGAATTCTTTTATTTAGTTTAGTAAATCGCTTTGTTATAAAAATTCTTTCTTTTGCAAATGTAGGAAGTTATTTTGTTTTTGGTCCACTTTCAATTTCTCCCTCAAATACAGGCCCTTTAGGCGAAAAATCTTTGGGTTTTATTTTGGCATTTCAAGGTCTTTTAAGTGTAATATTTTTTTCAAGTTTAATGGCACTTCTATATGAGATTGGCATTATGCAGAAGATAACCGGATTATTTTCTAAAATTTTTAGTAAATCTATGAAGATAAGTGGAGCAGAAAGTTTTTGTTCTGCGAGTAATATCTTTGTTGGTATAGAATCTTTTTTTACAATAAAGCCTTATTTAGCCGGTATGACACCTTCAGAACTTTGCACTATTTTAACCGCATCTATGGCTACTATAGCCTCAACTGTTATGGGCGTATATGTAAGTTTTTTAAGTAAAGATTTTCCTACAATAGCCGGACATTTAGCATTAGCATCTATATTAAGTGCGCCGGCTGCTATTTTATTTTCAAAAATTTTATATCCAGAGGATAAAACTCCAAAGACTTTATCAGAAAATGTTTGTATTGATTACAAAAAACATAATAGTGTTATTACAGCCATAATAAATGGTTCATATGATGGAGTTAAACTTTTGGTTGGAATTATAGCTTTGTTGATTTCTTTTTTAGGGCTTTTGGCTATGTTTAATTATATTATCGGTTTTATTTTTAGATTAATAGGAAATTTTTTTGGTATAAATTTGGAATTATCTTTAGAAAAAATTCTATCCTTTATATTTTACCCATTTACTTTTTTTATGGGTGTTCCTTTGGAGGATATACCAAAGGTTTCAAAATTATTGGGAGAAAGAATAATACTTACAGAATTAGTTTCTTACAAACATTTAAGCGAATATATAATAACTAAAGAGATAGTAAACCTTCGTTCAGTTGTTTTAGCCTCATATGCTCTATGTGGTTTTAGCCACATAGCATCTTTGGCAATATTTGTCGGTGGTTTAGTCAGTCTTATACCAGATAGAACAAAAGAAATAGCATCTTTGGGTATAAGGGCTTTGTTTGCTTCAAATTTAGCCTGCCTCCTGACAGGTTGTGTTGTTGGAGTATTTTTTTTATAAAAAATCTATTTAATTTAAAAATATGCCAACCTCCACAATAGAGGAAAAATTAGAAATTTTAGGAGAACTCTCTAAATTTGATAAGGTGAGTTTTAGTCCGGATTTAAATAAGTATTTTAAATACTCTCATTTTATATATAAAGCTGTTGGTTTTAAAGGAAAGACTTGTAATTTATTTAAAGTTTTACAGACAAATTTATGCAAATATAATTGTTTTTATTGCGCCAATAGACTTTACAGAAATACAAAGCGTTTTATTTTTAAACCAAAAGAGTTGGCATCTATATTTTTATCTTTTTATAAAAAAAAATTGGTAGAGGGTTTATTCCTTTCAAGTGGTATATATCCTGATGCAAATTCAAGTCAAGAAAATATTTATATTACATTGAAACTTATAAGGGATTCCGGTTTTAAGGGCTATATTCACAGTGTTATTTTGCCCGGAACAGATTCGAATTTAATAAATAAAATAGGTCTTCTTTCAGATAGATTGTCTTTAAATTTAGAGACAATTAGCCAAGAACATCTTTCATTAATTAGTCCAAATAAAGATTTTAATAATGATTTATTTTCTGGTTTAAGTAAGATTTACGAATTTTGTAAGGAAAAAAAATTTAAAACAGGCTTTACTACACAATTAGTTGTTGGCGCGGCAAATGAAAGAGACAGAGATATTCTTTTCTTTTCAAAAAATCTTTACAATAAGTTTAATTTAGAAAGAATCTACTATAGCGGTTTTACGCCAATAGAAGATACTCCATTTGAGAATAAAAATCCATGTTCTTTAAATAGAGAATTAAGGTTATATCAGGCTGATTTTCTTATGCGTTATTATGGATTTAAACCGGAAGAATTTATTTATAACGAAAAAGGTAATTTGTTTGAAAACATAGATCCTAAACTTTTATGGGCATTTAAAAATAGAGATTTTTTCCCGGTTGAAATAAATACTGCAGAAAAAGAAAAACTTTTAAGGGTTCCCGGTATAGGCTTGACATCCACTAATAGAATAATAAATTTAAGAAGAAAGACTAATTTAACATTTGAAGATTTAAAAAAGATTGGAGTAGTGATAAAAAGGGCTAAAAATTTTATTACAATAGGCGGAAAATCATATATAGAAGAAAATTTTTTTAAAAGATTTTCAATTTGATATGGATTTTTTTGGAATAGGAAGTTTTGAGTTTTTATTTATTTTATTTATATCTTTTTTATTATTTGGTCCGGAAGGTTTAATAAAATTTGCAAAAGTTTTGGCAAAGATTGTTAAAGAGATAAAGAAATCAATATTTTAAAGTTTAATCATTGACACAATATATTTTTGTGATTTAATCATATTCTATAGAAAATTTTTTTCGTTTGGTTTTGCGACAAAAATTCTAAAAACCTTTAATAAAAGTATAAAGCAAAACATATAGTGCATAGCAAAATAAGGTTAGAGTTTTACTATATTTATATTTTCATTATGCGCTAAGAAAAATTAATATTTAACAAAAACTTAAAGTAAAATGAGAAAAAAAGTTTTGCTTGCTATGAGCGGTGGAGTTGATTCATCAGTATCTGCTTTTTTATTAAAAAATGCAGGTTATGATGTTGTTGGTGTTACTATGTGTTTTGGTATTGAAACTAATGATAATAAGGCTCGTTGTTGTGGTGCTAAAGCTATAGAGGATGCAAAAAATGTATGTTTTAAGATAGATATCCCGCATTATGTTTTGGATTTTTCAAAGCATTTAGAAGAAAAGGTTATTTCTAAATTTATTTTGGAATATTTAGCAGGCAGGACCCCAAATCCCTGCATAGATTGCAATAAATTTTTAAAATTTGATTTACTATTTAATCAGGCAAAAGTTTTTGGGTGTGATTATTTAGCTACAGGTCATTATGCAAGAATAGAAAAAAACAACGGCAATTTTTTTTTAAAGAAAGCAAAGGACAAGTTTAAAGATCAATCATATTTTTTATATCCAATAAAAAAAGAAAGACTTGAGTTTATTATTTTTCCTTTAGAAGATTTAACAAAAGAAGAGACTAAAAAAATTGCTTATGATTTGGATTTACCCGTTAAAGATAAACCCCAGAGTCAGGATATATGTTTTGTAAAAGATAAGAATTATTATAATTTAATTTTGGAAAAAACAAAGAATTTTATTCCGGGAAATATTGTAGACTTAAACGGAAAAGTATTAGGAAGACATAGAGGTATATTTTTTTATACCATTGGTCAAAGAGAAGGTTTAGGTATAAGTAGTTCAAAGCCGCTTTATGTGATAAAGATAGATAAAAAAAATAACCAGATTGTTGTTGGAGAAAGAGAAAACTTGTATGCAAAAGGACTAATTGCTTCTAATCTTAATTTATTTGTAGAAGATTTTCCTAAAGAGGTATTTGCAAAGATACGTTTCCGACACCAAGAAGCAAAATGTAGTGTTTATATAAAAGATGATAAAACCTTTGTTGAATTTTTTGAAAAACAGGAGGCAATAACACCGGGCCAATCTGTAGTTTTTTATAAAGACGATTTTGTATTAGGTGGCGGCATAATCGAGGAGGTTATATGGTAAACAGTTTAGTAGAAAAGATTAAGGAGTTAAAAAAGAAAAGAAACGCAGTGATTTTGGTCCATAACTATCAGAGGGAGGAGGTTCAGGATATTGCTGATTTTTTGGGAGATTCTTTGGGTTTAAGTATAGAGGCTTCAAAAACAGATGCAAGTGTTATTGTTTTCTGTGGTGTATATTTTATGGCTGAGACAGCAAAGATATTGTCGCCTCAAAAGACTGTAATTATACCCTCTAAAGATGCAGGTTGTCCAATGGCTGATATGATAACTAAAGAAGATTTAAAAAGATTAAAAGAAAAACACCCAAATGCAAAGGTATTGTGTTATGTAAATACACCTGCAGAGGTCAAGGCTCTATCAGATTACTGTTGCACATCTGCAAATGCAGTTAAAATAGTAAACGGATTATTAAAAGACGAAAAAGAAATAATTTTTGTCCCTGATAAATACTTGGCAAGTTATGTTTCAAGCCAGACAAAGAAGAATTTTATAATTTGGAATGGATATTGTCCAACACATGTTAAAATATTGGCAGAGGATATATTAAAGCAAAAAAAATTACATCCAAATGCAGAAGTTTTAGTCCATCCGGAATGTACCCCAGAAGTTATAAAATTAGCAGATAAGGTTTTATCTACAGAGGGAATATGTAAATATGCAAAAACATCAAAAGCAAAAGAGTTTATTATTGGAACTGAAGTTGGCATAATTTATAGATTAAAAAAAGAAAATCCGGATAAATTTTTTTATCCGGTATCTAATAATATTATATGTCCAAATATGAAAAAGATTACATTAGAAAAAGTATTATGGGCTTTAGAAGAGTTAAATTTTGAGGTTAGTTTACAAGAAGATATAATTCTAAAGGCTAAAGAAGCTATTAAAAGGATGTTGGATTTTAAAGATTAATATGACAAAAGCAATTGCCCTGTTATCAGGCGGTTTGGACAGTATATTGGCAATAAAAATAATTTTAGAACAGAACATAGAGGTAGAGGCTATAAATTTTATAACAACATTTTTTAAATCTAATTCTTATTCTATAGTTCTTAAATTAGGAATAAAACTTAAAGTGTTTGATGTAAGTAAAGAGTATCTTGATATAGTTAAAACTCCAAAATATGGTTATGGCTCCAATATGAATCCATGTATTGATTGTAAAATATTTATGCTCAAAAAAGCCTACCAATATTTAAAAGAGACCGGTGCACAGTTTCTAATTACAGGTGAGGTTTTGGGAGAGCGACCTATGTCTCAAACAAAAAGGGCTTTAGAAATTATAGAAAAAGAAAGCAAGTTAGAAGGTTTAATTTTAAGGCCACTTTCTGCAAAATTACTTAAACCAACAATTCCAGAAAAAACAGGTTTAGTAGACAGAAATAAACTTTTTGATATAAAAGGTAGGTCTAGAAAAGTTCAGATTGCTTTGGCTTCTAAATTTAATATTAAAGATTATCCAAATCCAAGTGGAGGTTGTCTTTTAACTGATCCCGGATTTTCAAGAAGGATGAAAGATTTAATTAAACATAATCAAAATTTTAGTTTAGATGAAGTTGAATTGCTTAAATTTGGAAGACATTTCAGATTAAGTCCTTTTGCTAAATTAATAGTTGGAAGAGACAAAACAGAGAATGACAATTTGTTAAAATTTTTAAGAGAAGATGATTTTTGTTTTATGCCTTCTAATACAAAAGGTCCTATAGCTATAGGAAGGGGAATATTTTCAGAAAGTCAGATAGATTTAGCTGTTTCTATAGTTGCAAGATATAGTGATAAATGTAATGATAATATAAAGATTTCATATTGCAGAGTTCCAGAGGATTATATTACAATAACAGCAAATCCTATAGATGAGAAGTTAATTGAAAATTTAAGAATTTAGTTTTTAATTATGAGATATAAGATCGCAAAAGTAATTCTTTCTGTAAATAAAGAATTAGAATTTGATTATTCTATAGAAAAATTAAAACCTAAACTTTTTGATTTGGTTTTGGTAGATTTTAGAGGTAAACCCCAAATAGGTATTGTGGTTGCTTTTTCTGAAAAATCAGAGGCAAAAAACATAAAGCCAATTTTAAAGATATTTACAGAAAAGCCAATTCTTACAAAAGAACATTTTTTATTTGCAAAGAAATTAAGTAATTTCTATTCTTACCCATTAGGAGTATTTCTTTTTATGATGTTGCCAGACTATATTAAAAAAATTAAGAAAAAAAGTTTTTCAATTGATATTGATAATAAAAAAGGTAAATTTGATTTAAAACCAATAAAGATTTTTATAAAAAGGGATAATTTTATAGAAAGATATGAGGTTATAAAAAAATATATAAGCAAAAATTTAGAGAATGGTTCGGTTATGATATGTTTTCCCAATATATCATATCTTGAGTATGCTAAAAAAATAATAGAAAAAGATTTTAACGTTCCAATAAATATATTTTATAGCAGAGAAAGTAAACTTCAAAATTTTAATACTTGGTTAAATTCAAGAAAAAATTCTATTATTTTAGGTACAAGGATGGCAATTTTTTACTACCCTTATGATTTGCAATTGCTTATAATAGAGGATGAGAATAATTCTTGTTATTTTCAGGAAGAAAAGCCTTATTATAATCTTTTAAATGTAGCGTTCTTGTTGGCGGATTTAAAAAAAATAAATTTAATTTTAAGTTCTGATTACCCCTCTTTATATACATATAAACTTATTAAGGAGAATAAAATTATTTTAGATGAAACAGAAGATAAAAAAGAAATAAATGTAGTTGGCGTATCTTATTCAAAAGAAGTTTTAAGCCCTTTATTTTTGGATTTAGTTAAAAAAAATATTTCAGAAGGTGAAAAAATTGCATTAATTTTTAATAAAAAAGGATATGCAAAGATAGCTAAGTGTTTAAGTTGTGGGTATATTGTAAGTTGTAATAGATGTTCTTCTTTTTTAAATATATATTTTGAGCAGAATATAGGGATATGCCCTTATTGCAATAGTAAAATAGAATTACCAAAAATGTGTCCTAAATGTAATTCCGGTTATATAAAGTGGATTGGATTTGGTATTGAGCGCTTTAAGATTATGTTAAAGAGATTATTCAGTGATTTTAAAATAGCATCTATAGATGAGAATTTTAAAGAAGTAGATATTATGCTTTCTACTTCTAAAATTTTAAATAGATTTGAGTATATGAATAAATTTTTAGGTTTTGTATATGATATAGATTGGTTTATATCAAAAGAAGACTACGAAGCTACTTTTAATGCATACTTGTATATTAGAAAACTTGCTAATTTTTTTAAAAAGACTTATGTTTTCACACATATGCCTAATTATTATGTCTTTGAAGAACTTTTAAACTGGAAAAATTTTTACGAGAAAGAGTTATCACAAAGAAAAGAATTTAAATTACCGCCTTATTATAGTATATGTAAAATTATATTAAGGGGTAAAACCGAGCATAAAGTTTTTGAGAAGATAAATAATCTATATAATAAATTTAAAGACACTTTAGAAATTTACGGTCCTTTTAAAGATAGTCCGTTTAAATTGCGCGGAAATTTTAGATATTTTTTGATTATAAAATCAAAAAATCCATATATGCTACATAAAATAATAAAGGAAGAAATTTTTAGTATAAGGTCTTCTAATTATAAAGTTGCTCTTGTTATTAGATAAATTAGACTTTTTAAGATATTAAAGTTATTTTTTTACATTTGGATTTACATATAAAACGTTATATAATAATATTTCTAACAACCTGACGGATAATGAATGTAAAATATATATTTTTTGGAAGTTCAGAGTTTTCAAGGATTATATTAGAGAGATTGATTATAAATAATATTTTTCCTGAATTAGTTATAACACAACCAGATAGACCAAAAAAAAGAGGCTTAAAGATATTGCCAACTGAATTGGCTATATTTGCAGAGAAAAATAATTTATCTATTTTAAAACCAAATTCATTAAAAAAAGAGGATTTTTTAAAAAAGATAAAGGAATTGGATGTTGATTTTTTTATTGTTGTAGATTATGGAAAGATTTTACCAAAAGAATTGCTTTCTATACCTAAAAGAATGTCTATTGGAATACATCCGTCTTTACTTCCAAAATATAGAGGACCTGCTCCTATAAATTGGGTTTTAATAAATGGTGAAAAAGAGACAGGAACAACAGTTTTTAGGATGAATGAATTTTTAGATAGTGGTGATATAATTTTACAGAAAAAAATAGATATAAAAGATACAGATGATTTTTTTTCTTTGTATAATATATTGGCTTTAGAAAGTGCAGATTTATTAATAGAAAGCTTAAAACTTATTACAAAAGGCAAGGAAAGTTTTATAAAACAAGATGAAAGAGAGGCAACTTTTATGCCAAAATTAAAAAAAGAAGACGGAAGGATAAATTGGAATAAAACTGCTTTAGAAATTTTTAATTTAGTAAGAGGAGTAGTTAACTGGCCTACTGCCTTTACGTATTATAAAAATAAGTTCATAAAGATTTTAAAAGTGGAATTGACAGATTTAGTATCAGAGGATATTCCATCAACAATAGTAAAGATAGATAAAAGTGGTATTTATGTTGCTACTTCTGATAAACTTTTAAAAATTTTAAAACTTAAACCAGAAGGCAAAAAAGATATGGATGCTTATTCGTTTACTTTGGGACATAATATTAATATTAAAGATAGGTTTGAGTAAATGAAGAAAAGATACCATATAATATTTTCCGGAACAGTTCAGGGGGTTGGTTTTAGATATACAGCAAGGGCTTTGGCTTTAAAATATAAGTTAACTGGTTGGGTTATGAATTTACCAACAAGAAATGTAGAATTAGAGGTAGAAGGCGAAGAGGAAGAATTGGATAGTTTTTTAGAAGATTTAAAAGATGAATTTAAAGGTTATATAAGGGATATTGATTTAAGAGAGTTAGATTATACAGGAGAATTTAAAAATTTTAATATAAGATTTTAAATGAGATATGCTATATTTTCAGATGTTCATAGTAATTTAAGCGCATTTAGTAATGTTTTGGATTATTTTAAAAAACAAAATATAGATAAATATGTTTTTGTTGGAGATATAGTTGGCTATTATACAGATATTAATGAGTGTATATATTCTTTAAGAAATTTAAATCCCGTCTGTGTTGCAGGAAATCACGATTGGGCTGTTATTGGAAAATTTAATATAGAATATTTTAATGATATAGCAAAAGAGGCTATTCTTTGGACAAAAAATAAAATTTCAATAGAGGATATTTATTATTTAAATAGTTTTGAGATTTTGTATGAAGAAGAAAATTTCTGTTG
>Ga0078972_1013783_pt1 | contig 13149 bp, 10 predicted proteins | sample YelNatPaOPGAMG01_FD_67568 | JGI IMG/M metagenome (GOLD analysis project Ga0078972, IMG submission 67568) | Hot spring thermophilic microbial communities from Obsidian Pool, Yellowstone National Park, USA - OP-RAMG-01 (SPADES assembly) (version 2) | ecosystem: Environmental > Aquatic > Thermal...
CGGCCCGCGTCACATCACCTACAACCGTGGCCGATGGCACTGCTATAGGAAGCAGCTCTGGGGCAATCTCAAGCGTCGAGAGGATCTCATTCGACCAACGCCGGCTGCGAAGGTCAAAGAGGTTTGTGCCAGAGGCATCGGAGTAGTCTGTGGCAAAGACGCCGGTCAACTTCCAGACCACATAGTCTTTGGCTTGCAATACCTTGAACGTGCGCGCATACAGCTCGGGCTGTTTGGCTCGCACCCAAAGCAACTTAGCGGCCGTATAACTGGCGCTAAGACGATGGCCCGTGATGGTATAACCCTCAGCCGCGCCTAGTCGCTCGGCCATCCATGACGCCTCGGCCTCAGCGCGCTGATCGGCCCAGATGATCGCCTTGCGCAAAGGCAAGCCCTCCGCACTTACCGGTAGGCAGCTCATCATCTGTCCCGAGAAGCTGACCACGGCGATATCCTTGGGGCTACACCCTGATTCAGCGAGCACCTTTTGTGTAGAATAGCAGACCGCGCGCCACCAATCGGCTGGATCCTGCTCGGCCCAGCCGGGTTGAGGGTAATCCGTTGGATAGCCCTCAAACGCGCTGGCTAACAAACCTCCCTCGGCATCAAAGAGCAAGGCCTTGTTACCTGTCGTGCCCAAATCGTGGGCTAGGATGAGCTTTGGCATGGAGAATCCTCACCCCCTGCCCTCTTCCTCTTGATGAGTCCCTGCGCCTCTAGAAGGTCCACGACGCCTGAGGCGTCCGTACTACTAAAGCATCTAACGTCCGCGCTCATCGTCTTTTCCGGCTCATCTACGATCAGGGCCAATAGCTCCTTTGAGGCGGCTATGCGTCCTTCTCCTATCCCCTTACGAAGGACTTCTATCTTGGGAACTGTGGCTCGCTTGTATCCCTCCAGCACAACGAGATCCAGATCATCAGGCAGCCGTTTGACGATCTCCTCCAAACTCATCTCCCTTGCCCGTCGCTCAATAAATGCAATTTTATGTTGAGCTGAGATCGCCACGACATCACTACCTGCCTGGGCATAACGAAAGGTGTCCGTCCCCGGGCGGTCCAGCTCAAAATCCTCACGCGAGTGTTTGATAGTGGCCACGCGGAGACCACGTCGTTTGAGCTCTTTCAACAAGTGCTCAATGAACGTGGTCTTGCCCGCGTTATGCCAGCCTATAACAGAGATCATGGGTACTGTCATACGAGAAGCTCGCTATTACTATACGAAAACAGTATCTAGCCACGCCCTAACCGATGCAGCAGGTACGACATATACTCACAATACCGCGCCCAGGAGATATCCGGCGGCGCGCTGTGATCCAGTTCGGGCAAATAACCCCCATCCTCTACCAGCGGCATAACCCGATCCACTGCACGACGCATCTCCTCTCCCCCCATGGCCACAGCGCGCTTAGGGATGCCACCACCGATGGCCAAATCATGCCCATAGAGACGGCGAATCTCCAGCACGTCCATCCCTGCCTGCACCTCAAAGGGCCACAACCCATTGATCCCCGCATCCAGCCATATGGGGATCAACTCACGGATATCCCCATCGCTATCTAGCCAGATATGTTTGATGCCCCGTCCCCGAAGCCAATCGCAGACGCGGCGATAGTGAGGAAGAGCAAAACGTCGGAACATGCGCGGATCAATCAGAGATCCGCCGTTGTAAGCCATATCCTCCCAAAACCAAAAGGTCTCAAAGTCCGTGTACTCCAAGATCTTGTCCGTTATCGCGATGATGACCTCAGCCCTCTGAGCCATCATGCGCTCAACCAGCTTTGGTTGGTCATAGAAAGCCATACAAAGGCCCTCCAATCCCATGAGGTTACGCAGAGGGCCAAAGAAGCCGCCCCAACGATCAGCCCAACACTGGCGTGGCAAGCCCGATTCCCTCCAAGCGATCACTTGCCGCTTCCATTCCTCCGAAAAACGGGCGCTCTCATTCAGTCCGAGGCGCTCGGTCGCCAGCCGCTCAAAGTCTTGCTCATTTTCTACAGGGAACTTGATGAATTGAGGCATGCTCGTATCCCTGTGCTCCTTGAACTCACGCATCACGATCCCCTCGTGGTTCACATAGGTGCGTGTTCGCTCGTCCTCCTCCAGCACTTCGTAAGCAAACTGCGGGGCCGGCCCGTAATAAACGTCCACGCGCAAAAGGGGATCGGTTCCAAATATCTCATCCAACGGCCGTCCATCCCAACCCTGCTGTCGCCATTGATCCAGGGTCTCTTGCCAAGCGAAACCACTTCTCACAAAAGGCGGGTCGGCGGGCTGGAAGTCAAGGGTTCTAAGAAACCGTTCGCGTGCCGTCATCATTCAGATCGCCTCCTCACCCTTCTTAACCCAATTTCCCCGTAGAGCGCATCTGGGCCCCATACTCCTCAAGGCGCTGCCTTTCTTCAGCTTCTAACGTGTGACGTTCCGCCAGAGCCTGAGCAATCCTCTGAAAAAGGCTCACATCTCTTAGGCCCATCAATGTCACATGCACCGCCTCGTGGCTCAAAACGTAACGATAAAAATCGGCCGGATCAGGGCCCTCCGGGCCACCGAATAGTTTCTCGTTCCGTGAGGCGTTCATGATCACCACCCCCGTGCCGTGGGTTAATGCGTGAGGGAACACAAGCTGTTCCGGCTCCTTCATGGCGCAATTATACCAACAGAGGACGGTATCAAAGAGCCCTGTGGCCACGGCCTTACCTATTTCTACCCAGTCATGGCCGGTGACGCCAATGAAACGGATCAGCCCTTCCTCGCGAGCCTTTAGCGCAGCCTCATACGCTCCACCAGGGCCTAGGGCCCTGCTGCGCTCGGCCTCTGTGTTGAGATGATGAAGCTGCCATATATCTACATAATCGGTCCTCAAACACGTGAGAGAGGTCTCCAAATCGCGCCTCGCGGACGATGCATCGCGTTGAAGCGTCTTGGTAGCCAAGACAAGCTTATCCCGCTGGCCCACAATAGCCTGGCCGATGATCTCTTCATCCTTACCGTCTTGATAGGCACGTGCGGTATCTACATAATTGACACCGCAATCCAGAGCGGCTCGGTAGCCCTCAACAGTCCGACAATAAGCCCCGCCGACCCCCAATCGTGTAACCGAAAGCCCCGTGCGCCCTAGGATCGTTCGAGGAAGATTATAACGCATAAGAACTCCTTTCACTCTTCACCAAACCATAACCTCCCCGGCGTATACGCCAGTATCTCTTGTTTTTCTCCTTCGCTTAAACCGAGAGCCTGAGTAAACAGCGTCAAGTGTTGAGCATAAGTGGCCTTTGGCGTCCACAACTCGCAGGGGAAATCGCTACCCCATACACAACGCTCCGGACCGTAGGCTCGAATGACAGCCCACAACAAGGGGTAAGTGTCTGTAAAGGGATAGTCCGTATCCGAGCTATCCACCAGCCAGGTGAGTTTGGCGTAAAGATTCGGGTAACGCGCAAGATATAGAACACGTTGAATGGTCTCACCTTGAAGGCCCTCTTTCCCCCGGGGGTACATACAATGGTCCAGTACAACGCGCAGATCGGGGTGTCGCCTCAACATTGTTTCCAGTTCATCCGCCATATCCACGCGAATAAGGACGTTAACGGTAATGCCCAACTCTTCAGCGGTGGCCCACAAGGCCTCAACACCCGGGTGATCAAGGTGCTTTTGTATCTCTTCCGGCTCAGATGCGGTCTGTGTTCCAACGAGAGAGGGTTTGGTCTTGACCTCTGCCGGATAACTTCGTAAGCCACGCACGTTGAACTCATGGACATACCGTCTAAGCAGGCTGGGGCTTGAAGGATCCGTCGGGTCCAAGGTACACACGCCCACCATCCAGGAGCTGTTGGCTTTGGCCGAGTCTACCAGGAAGCGATTGTCCCACCCATAAGCCGTAGTCGTCTGGATAGCCACTACGCGCTTCACGCCATTGGCAGCCATTTCGCGCCGCAAATGTTCAATGGTGCCCGTACCCTTCGGGGGGCGTAGAGGTTTTTCAACCATGGGATAGCGCTCTTCATCGGGGCTATAGATGTGTGCATGCGTATCCGTTACAAGCATCAAGGACTAACCTCCTTCAGGTCCGATCCCACAAGACTCTTTTCCACGGCTATTCTAACGGTCGGGTAAGGCGTGTCAAACAAAAAACGGAAGCAAACAAAAAAGGCAAGCTGATCAGCTTGCCCATTAACTTACGCCAAGTTTAGCTCACAGCCTCTTTGTCCGCCGACGACGAGATTCTAGCCGCGCCTTCTCAAGAGCCACCTCAAAAGCGGTGGGAATGTGTTCCTCTGGCTTCGCCTTTTCGCTCGCGGCCTCCTTAGCGCCCTCCTCCAGGTCTCTCATCGTTAGGGAAACACGGCGCTTACGCACATCTACCTCATTAATGCGCACCCGAATTTCGTCCCCAACCTTTAGGACCTGGGAGGGATGGTTCACATACCCTCCTATCTGCGAGACGTGCAGAAGAGCGTCTACTTGAGCCCCAATGTCTACAAAAGCTCCAAAATCCACCAAGCGCACAACCTTTCCCGTGACGACGCTTCCCACACGCAATTCGCGCAGTGGGATCTTGGCTTCTTTAGGGAGGGGTATGATCAAACTGATGCGATGCTCTTCAGGATCAACGCGCCGTACTGCGACCTCAATCTCGTCCCCAACCTTAATCGTTTTGTCTACCCCGGCCTTTTTGAGTGACGAAACATGTACGAGGCCATCGCGGCCTACCCCGATATCAACGAAAGCGCCAAACTCAACGACGCTGCGCACTTTACCCTTGACCTGCATGCCGGGTTTGAGAGCCTCAAGAGTCAAACGCTGCTTTTCCTTCTCGGTGGTCTCTGATTTGCTAACAGTTTCGGGAACGGCTTCGCCAGCAGTACTGGCTGCCTCCGGCGGCTCCACCGTAGGCTGAACTTGCGCCTGTACCGCAGTTGAAACTTCGTCTTGCATTGTCCCCGATCTCCCTATACCAAAATATGATACAAGCTATTATGACACAGTAAAGTGAGTTCGTCAAAACTTCGCTTGCGCCGTAAGCTCATTCTATGCTAAACTGTTCGCATCGTGAGCCAAGAGCCATCTCAACCTCTCTAGGGGGCATACCATGAGCGTAACGATGAAAGCAGCCCTATGGACCGGACCGGAAACCATTGAGTACACCCAGATCAAACAGCCCATCCCTCGCCCTGGCGAAGCTCTGGTGAAAGTGGCCTATGCGGGGATCTGTGGCACTGACATTATGATCTATTTAGGCAAGCACATGCGCGCCAAAGCCCCTCTGGTGATGAGTCACGAATTCGCAGGCACAGTTACACAAGCGGAAAGTGGCCCTTTTCCTGTGGGAACTCCTGTGGTCATCAATCCCCTTATAACCTGTGGCACCTGTTATGCGTGCCGCAATGGGCTATCCCATGTTTGTAGCACCCTGAAATTGGTGGGAATAGATCGGGATGGGGGCTTTGCTGAATACGCTGTCGTCCCGCTACACACGCTGCGGCCCCTTCCCACCTTGCTCCCCCTCGTTCAGGCAGCACTGATCGAACCTTTAGCCGTGGGAGTCCATGCTGTGCGCGCCTCAGAACTTAAAGTGGGTGACTTAACAGCTGTCCTAGGAGCCGGACCAGTGGGCATTATGACAGCTCAAGTGGCACGCTTGGCCGGCGCCCGCATCGTATTTGTCTCCGAACGTAGTCCCAAACGCCTGGCTATTGCTCGCGAGCTAGGGTTTGAGGTCATAGACACCACGACACAGGATGTAGTCAAGACGATCATGGACGCCACAGATGGCACCGGCCTGCCCGTCGTATTCGAGACCGCTGGCGTGCAAGCTACGATCACCGAAGCGGCCAAGTTAGCTCGTCCAGGGGGCCAGATCTTGCAGGTCGGCATGCCCAAAACCCCGCCAATAGTGGACGTGACCGCGTTACTCTTCCGCGAGATTAAGATGACACCCATTCGGGTCTACCGCGAGGAGGACTTTAGCCAAGCCATCGCCATCGCCGCCGCGGGTAAGGTCGACCTGATCAAGCCGGTAACGCATATTTTGCCACTGGACAGACTGGGAGAGGCGATGGAAATCGCCCATCAAGCGAGCGACGCCTGTAAGATCCTTATTGCCCCTGGCGCCTAGAAGGAACCGACTCTATCTCCCTATTAAGAGGCGCCCAAGCCAGGGGCGGTGCAGTTCCACCGCCTCTTCGGGGCAGAGCTCATGGCAGCAATAGCAGCGGATACATTTTCGCGTATCCATGTGAGCCTTGCCATCCACGATCTCAATGGCCCCTACAGGGCAGCTTTTAGCACACTGTCCACAGCCAATACACTTGTCGCCTGCGCCGGGCACGACCACCAACTGGCGCGAAAGCCAGCCATAGGCAAGTCGCCCAAACCATCCTTGTCTCGGCCGAGACTGGCCCTCGGCCGCTTCCGCCGAGACATCGCTCTCACCAGCGAGTGCCAGAAGCCCACGTGGCAAAAGGCCAGGATCAATAGCCGTCGCTGCCCCAGGGCGAAAATCGGACACACGCAGGGCCTCAAAGGGATCACCGACCAACTCCAGATCCTCTAGCCGGCCAGTAGTTAGGCCTCGGGCAGCCGCCATGCGTGTGGTCAGGATGCTAAGCGGATCAAAGCCCACCAGGGCAGCCGAGACGACGTCTACGGCAAAGGGATCAACGCCGGCAATGATCACTCCTAGCTGGCGCAGGTCCCCTCCTGAAGGGCCATTGCCCTCCATGGCGACGACCGCATCTACGATATTCAATGTGGGCTTCACGTAAGTGGCGATGTCGTTCAGTCCTTCGGAAAAGCGCCGGGCATCCTGTAGCTTGGCATGGTAACTCATCTTGAGCAGGCCGGGGACCAAGCCAAAGAGGTTCTTGACGGCTACAGTTAATTTGGTGAGGTTATGGGTTTTCAGCTTGGGCAGGTTGATCACCGCATCAGCCTCAACGGCCGGTTTGACCAGATCAAGCCGCCGTAGCACGTATCCCTTCGGATGAGAGACCTGAACACTCTCCACACTATAGTTAAGCTCTGCCCCGCCGACCTCCGCTGCCCAGAGCATCCCCGTTTTGCGATAGGTCAGCTTCAGGAGGGCAGGAGAGAACGGTCCGCCAGGGGATTCTACGATGACGGGATGCGCACCGGCCTCGTTAACCAACTTGGCTACTGCCGCCACAACGGTGGGATGAGTGGAGACGCCCCTATCCTGCGACGCAGGGCGTAAGAGATTGGGCTTGAGCAACACGCGTTGGCCCGGCTTGATGAAGGCACTAACTCCACCCAAGAGATCAATGCTACGCCGAATGGCCGCATACACGCTGTCAAGGTCATACTCAGGGCACCGCACTAGCGAGATGATACGCCGTTCTGTCAACCGTTTTCCCTCTCGATGTGATGATAATTACCATATCGCATGAACGCTCGGCAGGCCACGTCCTGCCAATAAGGATCAAGTCCTATTGAAGCGTTGTCTCCATAGTAGCCGGCGATGAATCCACCCTCTGGCCCACCGAGTTTCTCGACCAACTCTTTGGCCTCCGCTACAATAAGCGCCTCATCGCGTGTTTGCAATGTCACCTGAATATCCACCGGGCACCAAAAGGTAACCCTCCCATGAAACTGCGCCAGGTTATCAAGACCGTGCAGACGCGGTTGATCAAACTGTAAGACATCTATCCCTGCCTCAATGAGATCGGGGATGATATCGGTGATCTTGCCACAGGAGTGCATAAAGACTTTGATCCCCTGCTCGTGAGCTACACGGCAAAGGCGCACAAATCCCGGCTTAAAAACCTCACGCCAAGTTTTGGGATGAATCATCAGGCTGTTCTGAGTTCCCCAATCTTCACAGAAGAAAACCGCATCAACTCCCGCCCGAGCATATTGAACGATCACCTCGGCGAGCAAGTCCTCAATGCGCCTGAGCAGCACCGCCACCTTTTCGGGCGAGAGCAAGATGTCTGCCAGGAACTCCTCCAAGCGTCGCATGTACCGCGCGATATTAAAGGGGAACCCCGGCAAACCGCCCAGCCGAAAACGCTCGTTGGCCGGGTCAAGACAAACCTCACGTACGCGCTCAAAGTTAGCCGGATTGGCCAGGTCGGGCAAGCGCAACGTATCCAGGTCTGACCAATCCTCCAATACCCCATGAACGACTTCCCCCTTGCTGGTTTTATCAAGGCGCGCCCAAGTATTGCCCCACTCATCCACATACTCCTGGCGACCGGGGCCAACCTCTTGCCAAGAACGATCATGATCCTTCAAGATATAGGTCGTATGGCAGAAGTCATTCCAGTAAGGATGAGGCAAACTGGCCGCCAAACGCTCAGGACCGCGGTATTCCAAGGTCCGCCAAACGATCTCTCGCGAATTCATTCTCATTCTCCAGCCCGTATACAGGCCAATGATAGCATCTCCAAACTAAAGGGGCAAATAGGAAACACTCCCGTCCAAAACCAAGAGCAGCCTTTGACGCAACGGTAAATCTATGCTATAAGGCCTAAAAAGGAGGTCCCCTTGCTTCAAAAGGATGGCTGGGAGCAATCTCTGGCGCGTTGGCGCGCCTTCTGGGGAGGAGAGGTAGCTGACCGCCCTCCCGTGCTCATCTATCAAATGGCGAGCTTTTCCTCGGATATCTCCCCTGAAACCGCAACCGAGATTTCAAGCCCTAATACGATCTTGGCGCGACAACTAGCTTATTACGACCCGACAAAGAACACCGCACTTTTGGAACAAGCAGAACAGAGTTTAGCTGCCCGCTCTCAGTGGCCCGACGATATGCCCCCGGCCCTTGCGGCTGGAGGCGGGGTGCACTTTACGGGAGCCATCTTTGGCGCTCCGGTGCGAGCTACAGCTAATATGCTCACCTCCGAGCCACTTATCGCAGATTGGGCCCAAGCGGAGGCGATCCGCTACAATCCTAATAATGAGTGGGTTCGCCGTGCCCTCGGGCTGGCCCGACAGTTAGTCGCGCGTAGCGCGGGACGCTACGCGGTCATCCCGGGGCTGATTGAGGGCCCAAGTGATATCTGCGCGGCCCTTAGGGGCATCACCCAACTCGCCGGAGATCTTTACGAGCACCCTCAAGCGGTCATGCGCCTCGCCACCAAGGGCGCAGAAGCGTGGTTAGCGTTCGCCCGCGATCTCTTTGCGATCATTCCCCTTTACGACGGCGGCACGGTGACACAATGGAACCTATGGGCACCTGGGCGCGCCGCCGCCCTTCAAGAGGATTTCTGCACGATCGTCTCTCCTCGCCAATACCGTGAGTTCTTCTTACCACTAGATCGGGAACTCGCACAAAGTGTGGATCTTCTCTGGGTACATGTCCATGCCGGCGCCATCCATCTGGTGGACGAGCTGCTGACCGTGGAGGAGATTCGGGGCATTCAGATCGTCAACGATGGCATTGCCAGTCCACCTTTGCAGCGTGTGCTCTCCATGATGCGTCGTATACAAGAGCGCGGAAAATGCCTGATCGTGCGCAAGTACTCGCCCGAGGAATTGGAATCCATCCTCCCCTATCTCTCTCCCCGCGGACTAGCTATTGACACCTATTGTCCCACACTGACAGACGCCCAAAGCTGGCTGGAGCGTCTAACCCAATGGCCCTTCGCCCGAGAACGCTAGAAAAGGGAAACAGGGCGATTTGACCCTCTACCCTCCGCGTGGTACAATTTTTGCGTTATCCGGTGCCCCCATCGTCTAGAGGCCTAGGACACAGCCCTTTCAAGGCTGCGACAGGGATTCGAATTCCCTTGGGGGCATAGTCCTTTTAATGCGTTGGCTGATAAATCTGCTCTCCGCTATCTCTTTCAATCCTCTTGGTCTGCCGCCTAATCCAAGAGATGGGAGCCGGTTCGTGGGCGCGGACCAACAACACGGAGCATTGGACTCGCTCCACGATCCAATCATCTATAGAGCCAAAGAGCCGCGTCTTCAAGGCCCACTCCTCGGAAGCCCCCATGACAACAAGGTCATAGGGGCGGCGCGTAGTTTCTGTCAAGATCCCCTTAGGCACAGAATCCGCGCAAGCTATTCGCGTCGCGATGTGTGGGGGGACGTCCCCCAACTCATCTTCTATGATCTCGCGCAGCAGCAAGAGCTGATCTTCCATCTCCTCAATCTCACTAACTCCACACAAGCAACGAAAAGCAGTTACCTCGGCCCGCTCTTGCTCAGCGACCTCAAAGGCAACGCGCACGGCCAGTCGAGAGTGCGGCCCGCCCCCAACCGGCACCAGTATATTCCGCACAGTGCTAAGGCCCCGATCCAAAAGCACGGCAACATTCATAGGCGCCCTCTGTAGTACTACCTTAACTGGGTTCTCAGCCAGACTCCTTCCGTTCAGTGGGCCGGGCCAGCCCATAATGATCAGTTTCACCGCACCACGGGCCCGCACTTCTTCCAGGATCCCCTCGGCTACGCTGGGAGCGGTTCGAAACTTGGTGTAAAAGGGGATATTTTTCCGTTGAACCTCTGCCGCCAAATGGCTGAGCAAAGCCCTTTGACGAGTCCCCAAACGCTCCGCAAGGCGGGCCGCAATCCCTTTAGACAAGCGAGAAGAAGGCACAATCGTCAACACACAGATGCTCGTATCCTCGCTCGCTTGGGCGACCATGCTGGCCAGATGGACCAAGCTCTCGGCGGTACGTGGATTGGCCACCGGCACAAGGAGGCAATCCTTGGCCACCCCAAGTGCCTTTGTCCGTTTCGCAAACAAGCGAGTGACAGGGCGATAGGTATAGTAATAAACGGTACAGGCTGCAAGAACGCCCACACCAAACAGTATAGACTGGAGACTAGCGAAGCTGATCACCACAAAGCAGGCCAAGATGGCCACAAGAGGTGTGAGCGGAAAGAGCGGCGCCCTGAACGGCCGCACCGCGTTAGGGTAGAGCTTGCGCAGACGAACCATGGCCAGATTGGACCAGAACAACACGAACAGAAAGCCAGAACTGGAGACATAGCTCAGGAAATCCACCAGGCCCACGGCAGCGACTAGGCAGCTGATCCCACCGATCACCCAGCAAGCCAGATGGGGTGTACGGAAGCGGCTCAATCGCGACATAAAGCGAGGCCAGAGGCCTGTACGTGCCAGAGTAAAGGCTTCGCGTATTCCGCTCAGCAAAGCGGCATTCACCGATGTGAGCGTAGCGATTATCCCTGCTACCACCATCATTGGCACGCCCCAACGAGGCAAGAAATGAACCACCACGTCAGTCAGAGCAGTCTCCGAACCTGCTACCTGCCGCCAGGACACCGTCCCCAAGGTCACCAGAGTAGTCAGCACGTACACGGCCGCACACAGCGTTATACTGACCAGGATTGCTATTGGGAGGTTGCGACTAGGGTTTTCTGCCTCCTCTGCATCATGGGCGATGACCTCGTAGCCAATGTAGGAACAGTAAACCAGCGCAATCGTGTTCAGGATCTTGGCAGTGTTGGTGCCGAAACCACGATGGATAAAGAACCCACCCTCGGTGAACGTGGACCACTTGAACCCGCCGGGTAGAACGAACCCCCCAACGATGAATACTCCAAGACACAACAACAGGATGCTGCCCAGAACGATCTGCACATTGCCAACGTTGCTGACGTCCAGGATATTCAGCAAGATAAAGACCATTATCGTCACGAGCGCCGTTGGCACAACAGGCAGCGCCGGGATGAATACCTTGAGCGAATAGGCAAAACCAACCGCCGATAGCGCAGCGTAGAAGGTGCTCGACAGACAGTCAAGGGAGCCTACCAGGAACGTCAGCAGGTTGGATCCCCATGCTTCGCGCACATAGGTCACTCCGCCACCCGTCACGGGGTACATCGTCGCCAATTCACAGTAGTTCAGCGCGATGCTGTAGCTGAACAGGCCCGCGATGATCATCGCCAGGACGGCAGCGGGCCCCACCAGCGCGGCAGCATGACCAGTCAGTACAAAAATCTCGGCGGCGATCGTCCCGGCTGTGCCCAACATCACGAGCTGAAGCAAATTGAGCTTTCTTTTCAGTTTTCGCTTGCTCATATACCATCCGCCCTTCTCCCCACAAATCAAAACCGATTATAAGGCGCTGAGCGGTCCCCGTCAAAGGGGTGTTACCTTTAGAGGCGAAGCGGTGACTGGCTTCCAGCAGATAAGCAGAGTCACAACCGCTCGCGAGGGCGAGCGGTTGTGACATCTGAGGATGAAACCTTCACCTTACCGAGCCAATACGGCCCTTATGGCCGCACCAAGGTCCCGTCAGCCCGACGGTCTGTGGACATAGTCCATCCTCGCCGCCTTCCAACTAGGTCAGCGTTCAACAGCTTGGCCGCCTTATCTTCATCGATGTCAATCCCCAGGCCGGGCTTGTCGTTAACATAGAGATAGCCTCCCTCCAGGACGGCATGCCCCGGGAAGACCTCTAACTCCTCAGGGCGAAAGTGATTCTCCTCCTGGATGCCAAAGTTCCAGATGGCCATATCCAGATGCGCGGCAGCGACCTGGTTGACGGGATCGTTATCCCCTCCCTCCTGGAAGGCGGTGTTGATGCCGAAGCACTCACATAAGGCCGCGATCTTGCGACATTGGGTAATCCCACAAGCCTTAGAGACGCGCACGCGGATAAAGTCAATCAGCCTCTCCGTGATCAACGGCGTCCACTCATGGGGATTGATGAAAAGCTCGCCCATGGCCTGTGGCGTGGTGCACTGCTCGCGAATCAGCCGATACCAGCCTATTTGTTCCGGCGAAAGCGCATCCTCTAGGAAGAAGAGGCGATAAGGCTCCAGCAGCTTGGCCAGGGTTACGGCGTTTTGCGGGCGCAGGTGTTCGTGGACATCGTGGGTCAGCTTGGGCCCAAAACCGATCTTGGAGCGAAGATAGTCAAACATCTTGGGGATGTTCTCCAAATAAGCCTCGTCGTCAAAGACCTGTTTCTGCCCCCAATGGTTCTTGGGCAATCGGGCCTCCTCGGCGCTGATGAAACCACCGCCGCCGTAGGGACCGAGCTGGCAGCGAATGTGCGTATAGCCCTCCTCCATATAGCGGCGCACATCTTCCTCCAGTTCGACGAGGTCATTGCCTCCCGCATGGGCATAGCAGGGCACCGCAGAGCGACAAGGCCCGCCCAAAAGCTGATACACGGGCATCCCCGCCTCTTTGCCCTTGATATCCCACAGG
>Ga0078972_1013786_pt1 | contig 13147 bp, 13 predicted proteins | sample YelNatPaOPGAMG01_FD_67568 | JGI IMG/M metagenome (GOLD analysis project Ga0078972, IMG submission 67568) | Hot spring thermophilic microbial communities from Obsidian Pool, Yellowstone National Park, USA - OP-RAMG-01 (SPADES assembly) (version 2) | ecosystem: Environmental > Aquatic > Thermal...
CCAACAATAGAAGAAATATTAATTATACAACCTTGATTGGCAACAATTAAAGGTAGAGCAGCTTTTGTACAATTGAAGGTTCCTGTCAAATTGACATCAATCACTGCTTTCCATTCATCAAAAGTCATTTTGGCTAAAGTTCTATCTTTAATAATTCCTGCATTGTTTACTAAAACATCTAACTTCCCAAAATCTTTTTCAATTTCTTTTACCATTCTTTCTACCTCTTCATATTTTGAAACATCTGCAAAATAATACTTAGCCTCGCTTCCCAATTCCTCAATTTCTTTTTTTACTTTTTCTAAGTTTTCTTTTTGTGCCTCAATATCGTTTAAAGCAATTTTTGCCCCTGCCTTTGCAAACCTTAAGGCAATCGCTCTTCCAATCCCTTGAGCTGATCCTGTAATTAAAATAACTTTATCTTTAAACATTGATTCATATTTTTTAATTTAGACCTTTTTTCGCTACTCTCCAAACAAAAGGTAAAAGTAAACTCGCCAAGAATAACTTAATAAGATCGCCGAGAATGAAAGGATAAAAACCAACTAATAAAACCTTTTCAAAGCCGACGAACCTTGCCAGCCATAAAAGTCCAGGTAAATAAATTAAAATGTTGCCAAAAATCATTGCCAAAATTGTAGTTTCAATTTTTCTATCAAACCCTCTTTCGCACAAAAATCCGACAAAAAAAGCAGCTAAAACAAAACCTAAAATGTAACCAAAAGTTGGACTAAAAACATAACTCATACCTCCTCCTCTTGAAAACCAAGGAATTCCAGCTAAACCCATTAAAAGATAAGTAATCTGAGATAAAGCTCCTCTTTTTGATCCTAGCAAAGCACCAGAAATTAATACTGCGAAAGTTTGCATCGTAATTGGAACAGGTCCTATTTCAACTTTCAATTTTGCACAAATCCCTGTTAAAATAGCAAAGCTTAAAACTAAAAGAATATCTTTTACCAAAGCTAAATTTTTGCTTTCAATTTTTGGAAAAATAACATCTATTAAAGTTAAATTTTGTGCTTTATAATTCATAATTTTCTTCTAACAAAATTTTTGCTTCTTTTAAAACCCTCTCTTTGTCTTTGATTTTCAACTTTTCAAATTCTGGAGAAAGAACGTCTCTAACAAGCACAATTTTATTTTCAATAAGTATTTTCCCCAATTCAGAAGAAACAGATGGCAAAATCGTAACTGGAAACAATTTGTTTTCTTCAATTTCTTTTTCCAGTCCTCCGCCTTGAGGATATTTCCAGCCCAAAAGTTCAACACCAACACATTTTGAATAAGAAATTGCTTCTTGAGTAAATTTTGTATTTGTTACTAAAATGCTTTTGTATTCTAAATTTGAATTTAAAAATTTTCCATTTTTAATATCTAAAAATCTCGCAAAATTTGATAGAGCTACCTGAAGATCAACCCTTCCACCTGGTATAGAGTGAAATTTACATTCTCCAATATAAACCAAATTTTCTTTTTTAGCCACAAAATCTATCTCATATTGAACGCAAAAACCAGGAATAATTTGATTAACTTTTACTTCAAATCCTTTAGATTCGAAAATCCTAGCAACAAATTTTTCAAAAGGAAAACCAGTGGGCCCCAATTTTTCAATTGCACTTTTTAAATTAAATTTAATTGCGCTTTTTGGCGATCTTTCTAATAAAAGCTCGAAAGCTCTTTGATAAATTGCTTGAGTGGAAATTCCAGGAAAAATTTCTTTTTGAATTTGAGAGGCAATTTCAAGAGCTACTTCTTTTGAAGCTCCACAATTTCTTACACCCTGATAAAGCTTTTTAAAAGAAAATGGTTCTTTCTCTCCTCTTTTATTTGTAACATAAATTTCCTTCATGTTTTTAAAAATCTATATCGCCAACAGTCTCAATTTTTTCAATTTCTAAACCTTCTAAAATCTCAGGCAATTTTTCTCTTTGAGTAATTTTGAAAAAGACTAAATCCAAATTTCTTGGATCAAAAGATGAAAGAACCAAAAATAAATAATTTGTAAATCCTTTTTCATCTTGAATATGTCTTGCTTCAGCAATTGTTAAAATCTTTGGCAATTTTTCTCTTAATTTTTCAAAAATTTCCTTTTCAGAATAAAGATATTTTTGGGCTAAATAATTTTCTTTTTTTAAAAAGAAAAAGAGGTTTTCTGTAGCCAAAGCTCTTCCCATTTTCAAAATTGGCAAATTCAAAATTAAATCTGACTTAAAAACCTCTTCCGAAATTTCCAAATCTCCTTTCTTTACAAAGTTTCCTTTTGACAAATCGAAAGGCAATACATTATATTTTTGACAAATTTCTAACAATCCTGATCTTTGAGCTTTAATTCCAATTTCAATTTCATCAAAACTTTGAGCACAAACTTTAATATTTTCTGGCTTGACTTTTCTCTCTAGCAAAAATTTCAAAGTAGCTTCCAAAAATTCTGGAGAAGTGTTGTCTCTGAAATATGGATGAGAAGGTTTTTCTAAGGTTGGCAAAATTAAAATTTTTGAATCTTCTTTTAACTCTATTTCGCTAAAAATTTCAAAAATTCTCTCAATTACTTCAAAATAATCATACTTTACTTTTAAAACAATTACTCCATCTTTATTAACCAATTTTTCTTTTTCTATTTCCTCTCCGATTTTATATTCCTTTTTAGTTTTTTTAATCCAGCGATTTTTGTTTTCGTCTTCCAAAACCAAAACAAAATAGGGAACTTTTGGATGAAAAATTGATGGAATTTCAACTTTTGAAACTGCAATCACTTTTGCAGTCTTTCCCTTTATTCTTTCTAAATTCAAAAAGCATTCTGGACATTTTCCAATAGGATATTGCCAAACTTTTTTACAGTTTGGACACTGATAAAAAGCCATTATTTTAAGTAATTTTTTATTTTCTCGACAATTTCTCCTGGAGTATAGTTTGCTTTGATCAAATATTCTTTCACTCCTAATTCAAAAGCTCTCTTTTTTGTCTCTGGGTCATCATAATTTGAAAAGGCAACAACTGGAATATCTTTAATCTCTTCCTTTTTTATCTTTTCCAAAAAAGAAACCCCATTTTCTCTTGGTAAAAGAATGTCTAACAAAATTAAATCCGGTCTTTCTTTTTTCGCAATTTCTATTCCTTCTTCAATCTCACTTGCTAAAAAAACTTCAAAACCCTCTTTCTCCAATTTTTCTTTGTACATTTCAGCTAAAACAATTTCATCTTCAATTATCAAAATTTTTTTCATGTTTAGCTTTTTAGCTTGTTAGCTAATTAGCTTGTTAGTGTGAATTTAACATTTTGATCATTCGGTTTAACATTTTCATAATTTCTTCTAATAAAGAGCATACTTTATTGTAGTCCAAATTTTTTGTTTTTGATAGTTTCTTTGCAATTTCCAATTGAGTCTCAAGCTCAGCTCCCGATCCATAAGCATTTAAAAGAAAACGGAGAAATTCTTTCTTAGACCCTCTCCTTCTCCCTTCTGCAATGTTGGAAGGAATTGAAATTGCAGCTCTTCTCATTTGTGAAGTCAAACCGTATATCTCCGAACGAGGAAATTTTTCTGTTAATTCATAAATCTGTATAACCAACTCCGTTGCCTTTTTCCAAACTACCAAATCTCTATAAGAATGAATCTTCATACCCCTAATAAGCTAAAAAGCTAATAAGCTAATCACCTATTTAATTGTTAATTCAACATAAAATTTTGAACCTTTCCCTCTTCCTTCAGATTCCACCCAAATTTTTCCTTGATGCAACTCAACAATTTTTTTTGCTACATAAAGTCCAATTCCTGCTCCTCCTACCCAATATTTTTGACCTGCAGATCCCCTCGAAAAACTTTCAAAAAGTTTTTCCTTTTCTTCTTTTGTCAAACCTTCTCCAGTATCTGCAACTACAATTTGCAATCTATTATTTAAAATTTGCAATTTTACCTCAACTCCTCCTCTTTGAGTATATTTTATCGCATTATCAACCAAATTTAAAATAATCTCTCTAATTTTTTCCTTATCTATTAAAATTTTAGGCACCTCTTTTGGTTTTTCAAATTTCAAATAAAGATTTTTTTCTTTCGCTGCAATTTCCATTTCTCTCACAACACTCTCTACAATTTCACTAATATCTGCTCTTTCCAATTCCAATTCAAGCTTTCCCAACTCAATCTTTGAAACATTCAAAAATGAATTAACCAATTTAATCAATCTCTCATTTGCCAAATAAATATTTTCTAAAACCTTCTTTACTTTCTCTGAAACTTCCCCATAAACTCCTTCCAAAATCATTGACAAATATCCTTTAATCACTGTCAGAGGCGTTCTCAATTGATGAGAAGTAATCGAAATAAACTCTGTCTTTGCCCGACTGATCCTTTCTAACTCCTCTCTCCTTCTAATTTCCCTAAAAACCCCGCGAATCAATAAATAACCAAAAATACAAAACAAAACAAAAATTCCGCCATTAACAATCCTCCACAAAACTGTTGGTGCAGTAAAAATCTGAACCACTAATAAAATCCCAATCACCCCAACCAAAATCTCAGTCAAAATTACTTCGATTCCAAAGAGATGTTTAGCTATAATAGCATATCCAGTGAATCCGAGGAAAAAAATTATTGAAAGATTACCAAACCAGTAATATTCGTAAGTGCCTCTTATTTGAGGCAATATTGCATTAAAAATAATGTTTAACAAAAAAAAGGTTACAAATCCAATTAAAAAATATTTCATTTGAAGTTTTTCTATATGCGAAAGGTAAAAAAATTTTTTAATCAAAAGAATAATCGGAATAATCCAAGTAAATCCGAAGATATAAAATAAAGGAAACAAGGAACCTAAAATAAGATCGGTTCCCCATTCTGTTTTTTTTGTGCCTTTTATTATTAAAGGTGTAAAAAGGGAAAGAATAGCAATTGAAATTCCTAAAATAAGATATAGTTTATTAAGTAGACCAAGAACTCTTGGAAATTTTTCTTTTTTGGGAAAGTAAATACTAAAAAAATAAGCACTTACAAAAAAAAGGGGGAGAAAAAAATAAATAATTCTATTTAGTAAAATCGAATAGTTAAATAAAAAAGGAAGATCCGATAAATAAGCAAAGGTAATCCACCCTAAGGCGAAAATTGTCATTAAAAAGAAGAGTTGATGCTTAGGATCTTTTCTGTTTTTTCTTAAAACTAAAATGCCAAAAGTTAATCCTACAAGATCAACAATAACCACCAAAATTTCATAAACCAGAAAATAAAAGCTCATTTCTACAATTTTAGCAAATGTCGCTCGAGGAGCTCAATACTTCTAATTTAAATTACATATTTTATCTTCCCAGATTTTGGGGGAACAAATTCTAATTCACCAAATTTTCTAATTACAATTTCAGGGTCACACAAAGCTGGATTGTCTTGATAGGACCTTCTAAAATCAGCATTTATTTTTAATAAGTGATTAAGGATCTTTTCATGATACTCTTTTTTTAATTTTTCTACTTCTTCTTGAGAAGGTGTTTTCCCGTCTTTTAACTCAAGATAAACTACAAATTTAGAGTTTCCGTCTTCTAAAATTTTCTTTGATATTTTAAAGCTATTAAACCAAGGACTTGACTCTATCAAATTCTCAATTTGATAAGGAAAAACATTAGCTCCATCAAGAGATACACACTGCTCTCTCCCCTTTACAGCTATCAGAGGCTGCTTAAATAAATAATAAAAAGGAATTTTTTCGTTTAAAATCTTAAAAATATCTATTTTTTCTTCGTTGAATGTCTCCATTACTTTATTAAAGGGAGTAATTGTCCCTAAATCCTTAATGTTATATCTGACTAACGGCACCGCTCCTCCACAAGTAATTACAATATAATTATTAAGCTCTTCAATAAAGTAAGCCAAAGTATTTATCTGAAGTAATGAGCCTTCTATTCTTATTTCTCGCTCTTCTAATTTTTTCTTTATATTATGGTTTGTATTGATCATTTCTTGTAATATAGCCGTGAAAGGATTCCCAAAAGCAAGCCCTCCAGCATCTGCTGTGCCATAAATACCCAAAACGAATGAATAATCAACTCTTTCTCCTAAAACTTTCTTTTTAATTTTTTCTAAAAGCTTAGGAGAACAAGCCTCTCCTCCATAATGCCATTTTATATTATATTTTTGCCACTCGATTCCCCTTTTTTCGCCTTCATCGAGTAAAAGTTTAAAAAAAGAGGGGTAAGCCCCGATAATAATTTGATCATACTTGTCAATAAATTCATCTAATATTTCTAAAACGCCTTCTATATCCGAACCTGGGGTTGCTACAGTAATTTTGTTTTTATTCCGTAAAGCTGCTTCTTTCCATGCAAAAGTATTTAATTCGCCCGCAATATAATTTCCTAAAGAATAACAAATGATAAATAGAGTAGGTATTTCATGAATTTTATAAATATTTCGGCAAATTAATTCATAATAAAAAGATAACATTTTATCTTGAACGGCTAATCTGGGCCAATATACAGGTTTTCCAGTGGTCCCGGAGGTGGTAGAAATAGTAAACAATCTGGAATATGGCACACTTAATCTTTCCTTAAGATCATACTTGAAAATATAATTTTCCTTAGTCGTAATTGGGACATATTTTTTAAAATCCTCAATTGTTTGAATTTTAGTGTGATCTTTTATTCCATTTTTATTTAAAAAGTCCCTATAAGCAGGGACTTTTTCTGCAGCTTCATGGAAAGTTTCGAGGGCTTTTTTCTCTCCTTGTTTTTCCCACCATTCTGCTGACCTTGAAGCAAAAAACTTCAAAGCCCTATTAGGATTTGACATTATGAATTTTTGCATTATTTGAGCTATTTTTGACATAATTTTAAAAATTGAAAAATATAACTTTTAATGAAAGGGGATGGCGCCACCTTAAAAGCGGAGTTATGAAATTTGTGACGCCATCCCTCTCTCCAAGTTACTCTATCCACTGAAAAGAACCTTCGGTAGGGTCAAAATAAACAAGAAGGGGTGGTTTTTTACATTCTATTATTCGGAGGATAACAGCTACTGTAAGCAATGAAGCAGTCACTGCAGCTATTATTGTCTGGGGATAATACTTAAGCTCACCTTTAGCAACCTCCTCTATAATTTCATATATCTTTGCTGGAAAATTAAGTTTAAAGTGTGGAAGCTTGGATAACATGCTAAATAGTATTTCCAGTGGTTCTTTTCCTTCTAACAACATTTCAAGTCGTTCCGCATTGGCGAATAAAAGAGCTCCATTTCCTAGATCAAGAGGATAGAGATATATTATGTTTTGCTCCTTGCATTTTTGAGCTAACTTTTTTGAAACCAAAATGCCAGGAACTGGATCTATCCCATCTACAATTACATCCGCATTATACAAATATCTGTTCCATATTTCGTCAAAGTTTTGTTCCTGCAGAAATGTAGGTAAAGCAATTGCTTTCGTTTCGGGGTTTATTTCCGATAAGTACTCTGAGAGCGCCTGTGCTTTGTTTTTGCCCACATTTGAAAGGGTATAATGTTGGTGATTAATATTTTGAGCTTCCACCTTATCCCCATCGATTAACACAAATTTTTCTACTCCTAATCTCGCTAAATACTCTGCAACAAAGGATAAGGCTCCCAACCCCACAATTGCTACCTTCAGAGACGCTATTCTCTCTTGGTCTTTAGGTTCTATAAGAGGGAAGTTCCTTCCAAATAATATCTCGTAACCCCACATTCACACCACCTCCTTTTAAGGTTCTAATTTTAAATTAACAGATCAAAAAAACTTTGTCAAGATTTTTTGACATAAATTATAAAATACCTCTTTTCTGTTTAAAGTTTTTCTGTATAGGATTTATTGCGAAATTACATTTTAAAGAAATAGTCAAATTAAGCTATTTTGTCAAATTTTTATGACATTTTTTTAAAATTTTTATTCTAGTTATTTCATTGACTTTATTTCTACACAAATTAGAATTAAAAGAAGAGTATGACGTTTGAATTGCCAATTGAATTGGAGTTGAAAAAATTGGGATTAAAAGATAAAGAGGTCAAAGTTTATTTGGCAGGTTTGGAATTGGGACCAAATTCGATAAAAAATATTGCAGAAAAAGTGAAAATCCCAAGACCAACTGTTTATGAAATTGTAAAAAAATTGGAAGAAAAAGGATTATTTGTTGAAACTAAAAAAAGGAAAAAAAGACTTTTTGTTGCTCAATCTCCGAGTCAAATTTTAAGAATTTTAAGAATCAAAAAAAGAGAAATTGAAGAAAAGGAAAGAGAGTTTGCAAGAATTGTTGCAATTTTGGAAGCAAAATATTCAAGAGAAAAAGAAGGAATCAGAATTTTTCGAGGAAAAGAAGGAAAAAAAGCAATTATAGAAATTATTTCTCTTTCCCCAGCTTCAGAAATATTAATTGTTAACCCAGAAATAAACCCTATTAGTCAAAGGGAAAGAGAAAAAATTTATCAATCAATCAAAAAACGCTTAGGGAAAATAAAAGTGGATGAAATTAAAATTCCAAATTTGAGAGGAAGTTTGATTGTTTTTGATAAAGTTGCGTTTTTTCCTGCTAAAACCTCGAAAATCTTTTTGCTATTTTAAAGTTTTGCAGATCAAAAAATTTGTATTTGGCGAGCAAAAAAATTAAAAAAACTGAATGCTCGAAAAAATCCCACACATTATTTTGCCATGGCTTTTTGATGTGTGGGAATTTAGATCGAAAAATATTTTAAAAATTTGGAGGTTGGGGCAATGTTTTGATATTCGCTTTGTAAATTTGATTATTTAGGATTGGGTTGAGTTTTTTCTTTTAGTTTTTGTTCGAGTTCTTTGATTTTTTCTTTTAGCTCCATCATCTTTAATTCTCGCCCTTCAATTAATTTGTAAAATTTCTCTAAAGCTTCTTTATCTTCTTGTATTTTTTTGAAAAATATTGCGTTACTGATCGAAATTGAGAATTGATATGAAAGATTGTTTAGAATTTCAAGATCTTCTTTTGAATAACGTTCGCCTGAAATTCTTTTGCCCAAAATTATTACTCCAACAAGCACTTTTTCTCTTTGGAAAAGAGGAATTAAAACTTCAATTTCGTTTTGTTTAAGTTTGTCTAAGAAAATTTTTAGTTGCTCTTTTTTAATTTCATCTTGAATTTTTTCCATCAAAGAAAGAACTTCTCCTTGAGACGAAACCCTTCCTGTTTCTTCTAAAAATAGGTATAAAATTGGGTCGCCAAGCAAAGAAAGAATTTTTTGGGAACTAAATCCTACATTTTTCCATACTTCAGGGAACCTAAAGTCAGCTGGTTTTGGCGCAATACAAATTTTGTCAACTTGAAAAGCTTTTGCTAAAACATCACTAATTTGAGATGCGACCTCTTCTAAATTTAAAACCTGACTTAATTTTTCTTTTAGCTCTTTTGAAATCTTGGCAAATTTTTCTGCTTGTTCTCTTGAAATTCTTTCTTTAATTGCCAATTTTTCAGCCTCTTCTCTTTTCTTTTCTTCTTGATAAGTAGCTTGAATCAAAAAGTATCCAAACACACAAAACAAAAGAAAAAGAAGGGTTGTAAGAATCTTTAAAAAGAGTGTGGTTGTCAAAAACGGTAAAATAGCCAAAATCACTCCCATAAGTCCTATTAAAAATTCGGTCAAAATTAGCTTAATTCCAAAAAGAGCTTTTTGAAAAATTGCATAGGTACTAAATCCCATCCAGAAAACAGAAGAAATCGCGGAGAGGTAAATATATTGATTAAAGCGTTGATGGGATAAAAAAGGCAAAATTCCAGCAAAAATAAATCCGCTTCCAGCATAAATACAAACCCCAACTATAAAATACTTTATTTGCAATTTTTTAAAACCTTTACTCTTAAAATATTCCTTCAAAAGATAATATAAACCTGCTGCTGAACCAAAAATAACATATAACCTGCCGAATCGTGAAAGAGAACCAGCTCTTGCTACAAGAGGTTTTGTTGAAATAAGTTCTTTAACAAAGTATGGAGTGGTCAAAGCTAAAAGGGTAAAGAGTATCCCAGGAAAATACCAAAGGAAAGCCTTTAATTTGAGATTTTTTTCTCTTTCTGTAAAGTAATATATAAAAATCAAAAACTCTGGAATAATTAATGTGCCAATCCAAGTAGCTCTAGCCCAAAATATCAATGTATTTGGATTTTCCCAAAAATAACTTATTCCCCAAGCAAAATTATAAAGTCCAGAAAAAAATGCAGCTAAACCTAAATGAAAGGTTGCCCTATTTTTTCCTCTAATCCAGAAAAGTGATGCAAAAAGGAAATTGGCAATTCCTGCAATAAAGCAAAGGGTTCCTCTTATTATTGAAATCTCCATGTTAAAAGTTTGTTGTTATTTTAATTTTATCATTTTTCTATTTTTGACAACAATTTTTAGATTTCAAAAATAACCCTAAATAATATAAAGATAGAGGTTGATTTTGTTTTTTGTTTTTTTAAGAGGAAGGATTTTTGCTGGTTGCCAGGAAGGAATTTGGGAAGAAAAACAAACTATTCTTGTGCCTGGTTTTAATTCCTTTTTTAGTTTTTCTCTTAGTTTTTCTAAAATTTTTGGAGTAAGATATAAAAAAATCACATTGGCATCGCTTATTCGTGAATTGAAAAAGTCTTGAAAATAAATTTTTCCTTTGATTCTGTGAAAAAGAAAATTTAATTTAGCGAGAAAAAATAAAATTGGGGAAAACTCAAAACCAACTACTCTTGCTCCAAACTCTTTTTCACCAATTATTAAAACATTCCCCGTTCCAGCTCCTAAATCATACAAAATTTCTCCGGGTTTCAAGTTGGCAAGTTTTAAAGCTTCCCTAATAACCTTTTTTGGCGCAGGGACAAAGGGACCTCCTTTTAAAGCAGACTTCAAGAAACTCAAAAAAACAAAAAAGAAAATGCCAAAAGTTAAAATTAAAAATTTTTCCATCTTATTTAAAATTTTACTTTAAAATTTTGATTTTTGCTAAAATGGAATAGTGTGGGAAAAAACTTACATTTTACCAAAAATTTTTAAAGCTAAGTTAAGAAAACCTTGGGGTAAAAAATTCTTTGGAAGTAAAAAAGAAGTTTTAGAAAAATTTGAAGAGTTTTTGAAAAATAAAAATTTCAAAAAAATAATTACAGTTGGAGATTTTTGCTCAAAAAGTTTGCCATCGAATATAAAAATTTTTGACGGAAAAATAAAAAGAAGGAAAATCAAAAAAGTTTTGCCCTATTCTTTAAAATGCAAAAACCCAAAAGGTACAATTCAAAAAGAGGTCTGGGAAATAATTAAAAGAGCAGTAAAAGAAGAGAAAAATGTTTTTGTTGAGGGGGAAGAGGATCTTTTGGTAATTCCTTCAGTTTTGTTAGCTCCAAAAAATTCTTTAGTTATTTATGGATTTCCAGGTAAAGGAATTTGTGCAATTTTAGTCAATGAAAAAACAAAAAAGAAATTTAAAAATTTACTCAAACTCTTTTTAAAATATGGACAGTAATTGAGCCTCCCGCCCCTCCGATATTGTGGCAAAGTCCAATTTTTGGAATAGGTTTTACTTGCCTTTCTCCAGCCTGACCTCTTAATTGTTTAACAACTTCATAAATTTGGGCTAATCCTGTTGGAGAAATTGGATGTCCTCTTGCTTTCAATCCCCCTGAAGGATTGACTGGCAATTTTCCATCTAAATTAACAATTCCTTTTCTGATTAACTCTGCTCCTTTTCCTTCTGGCGCAAATCCTAAATCTTCATAAGAAATTAACTCAACTGAGGTAAAAGCATCATGAACTTCTGCAACCTGAATATCTTCTGGTTTGACCTTAGCTTGTTCATAAGCCTTTTTTGCTGCAATTTTTGTTGCCACAAAGTGCCAAGGTTCTTCTCTTTGAAAAGTCAAAAGATAATCTGTAGCAAAACCTGAACCTATAACCTGAATGTCGGTTTTTTCTCTGCTCAATATTACTGCTGCCCCTCCATTTACAGAAAGTGAGCAATCATACATTGTAAAGGGGGAGGCAATTTCTGGGGCAGACTTTATTTGTTCTAATGTCACTGGTCTCTTGTAAAAATAAGCTTTTGGATTTTTTGTTGCGTTTTGATGATTCTTAAAAGCAATTAAGGCTAAATCGTCATGGGTTGCTCCGTATCTTTGAGAATAAAGTTGCCAAACTAAAGCATTTTGAGCTGGGAAATTTAATCCTTCTGGTTGCTCAATTTCTCTTTCAATTGCTGACATTATCCAATGGGTTGTCATTTCTGTTTTATTATCAACCAATTTTTCGCCGGCTAAAACTAAAATATTCTCAAAATTTTTCAAATTTAAAGCCACCCAAAAAGCAACCCCTCCTCCAGCACAAACAGCAGGAACTTCAAAGATTGGAATATGGGTTTTAAAAAGATCTGATAATAAAGAGGCTTTGTGAGTTTGGTGTTCTGCTAATCCATCACAGCTTTCCATTCCAGTAAAGACAATACAATCTATTTGAGAAATTTTCATTGAAGCATCTTCCAATGCTTCCATTGCTGCTTCAAAAGCAAATTGCCACCAAGGTTTTTGAGAATAGTCAAATTTTGTCATCCCAACTCCTTTAATGTACATATTTTTCTTTCGCCTTTTTTAAAATTTCTTCATTTATTGGAACCTTGAGTCCTGCTTTTTTGGCTAATTTTATCACTGCTCCATTGTAATAGTCAATTTCATCTAAATCTTTTGGTTTTCCTTTTCTTCCTTTTTCAATTAAAAAAGCTAAAATAGGGGAAATTAAAAAAAGAAAGGAAATTGGAAGTCGAAAAAGAAAAGAGAGAAATTTTACTGGATAGTGGGGGAAATTTAAAAATTTTCCTTTATTCTCTTTTACTGCTTTGATATATTCTCTCAGCGCCAAAACTTCTTTTTTAAATATTTCTCTCTTTTTAAAACCTTCGGAAATTGAAAATCCTTCAACAGCACAAGCCATTCCAATTAAATTCAAAAATAGTTTTGAGTATTCCATATTTTTTGAATCTTTTTGGGGAACAAAATAAGTTTCAATTTTTGTTTTTTCAAAAATTTCTCTTATTTTAATTTCTTTTCCTGAAATTTGAGAAATTGCTAAACGAACTGGCAAAGAATAAATAACAAATTCTTTTTCTTTTACCTTTTTCTTTTCAACTGGATTAAAAAGAGAAATTCTAAAAATTTGAATTTCTTTTGCTCTTTCTCC
>Ga0078972_1013790_pt1 | contig 13143 bp, 10 predicted proteins | sample YelNatPaOPGAMG01_FD_67568 | JGI IMG/M metagenome (GOLD analysis project Ga0078972, IMG submission 67568) | Hot spring thermophilic microbial communities from Obsidian Pool, Yellowstone National Park, USA - OP-RAMG-01 (SPADES assembly) (version 2) | ecosystem: Environmental > Aquatic > Thermal...
ATGAGGCTTTGCTTCCACCGGGGGATCACCTTACTAGATCCTCGGGCGTTCCCTTTGCCCCCGTTGATTATGTTGTGCCTCGGTTTGGGTACGGCCTGGCAGTGCGGACGCACAGAGTGCGTCCCTCCGAGAAAACCCCCTCCGCGCCATCCCCGGGCCTTCCTCCGCAAGGCCATCCGGGCTCGGCTTGCCCCCCGCGGAGGGGCGGGCTCCGCACGCCCGTTATGAAGGCCTAACCCCGTCCTCGTGTATTCCCATTTAACCACCGGCCTCTTGCGTAACCTCCGGCGGTAATCAAGGTCCTTGCCATTCGTAGGACCCTGCAATGCGGACGCACAGAGTGCGTCCCTCCGAGAACCCCCCCTCAGCGCCATCCCCGGGCCTTCCACCGCAAGGCCATCCGGGCTCGGCTTGCCCCCCGCGGAGGGGCGGGCTCCGCACGCCCGTAACGACGCACTAGCCCTCACCCCGGCACGTGTCCATCACGCCACCGGGCGTTTTTTGCCCCAATGATTATGTTATGCCTTGGCCTGCGTCCGGCCTTACTACACGGACGCGCAGAGTGCATCCCTTCCCTGACACAGGAAAGCTTAGGCTACCGGGTACCCACAGCCACTTGACTTCAAAAAGGGGTTGGGACAAAATTCGCACTGTAATATGTATTCCAATATGGAGGATAGGATGAACAAAGTCATCGGTGTGACGGCCATGCAACGCAATTTCAAGGCCATTCTTGACGAGGTGGTTCACGGCAAGATCTCTTACGTGCTCACCCGCGGAAGCAGGCCAGAAGCGGTTCTGATCCCCTATGAGGACTTTTTGCAGTTTCAGCAACTTCGGGAGGGAGGGGTCATGGAGCGCTTTGACCGCCTCCTGGCGAAGATGGCTGAGGTAAACGCCGCCTGGAGCGAGGAAGAGGTCGCCCGTGACCTAGCCGAAGCAAAGGGGCAGATTTGATTCGCGCCGTCATTGACACCAGCATACTAATTCGGGCCATCATCAAACCCCAGGGAAGTGTCGGCCCGGTCATCACCCACCTGCGGGATGGAGATTACCAGGCAGTCTGTTCTTTTCCCCTGCTAGAAGAACTGGTCGCCACACTTTCCCTCCCCCGGATTCGTCGCAAGTATCACTTCACCGATGGCGATGTGGCGGCTATTGTGGCGCTGCTTCTGGTACGCGGCCTTCTGGTGATTCCCCAACGGCGGATCGAGGTCTGCCGGGACCGTTCGGACAATATGGTACTGGAGGCGGCAGTGGCAGGACAGGCCGACTATATCGTGACCGGAGACGAAGACTTGCTAGTCCTCCGTCTGTTCGAGGGCATCCGGATTGTGGAGCCCGCAGAATTTCTGCGGGCGCTGGAGGAGGCACGATGACCATCGCCGAAATTTGCCAGCTTTCTGATGAGGTTCGCACAGAAGAGATTTTGGATCAGGAACCGGTCCGGGGCCTACAACACTACAAATCGCGAACGCCCGAAAGCCGCTTCTTCGCCTCTTCCAGAAGTCACGTTGGCCTGCGGGGGCGCTACTGGTGGGCCAGCGAAAGCGCTAACGACCGGTGTACGGCTCACGGCGGCCTCTCTCTAGCAGAGGCTCTAGTGCCAATCCTGAGCATCTATCGAAATCGGTGAGCAAACCACGGCCGCCCCGCCATCGAGACCGATTTCCCCATTCTGGAGGTCAGCCGGTTGGCGAAGCTGGAGTCGTGCCACACGGATCCTGGGCACGGAAACACGGAAAAGGTAAGCGAGCGGATGTGTGGTTGTCCGTATCGTGCTAATCTATGATGCACGACAGGAATTCTGGCCATGGAAACAAGATGAGATGAACCAGGGCATCCGGAGTAGTCCGCATTGTGCTTGTGGAATAGGCGATGCCGATCCGTGTATCGGGGAGTGCCATAAACCGACCTCACCCCTGAGTTTGGCCCCCCAAAAGCGAAGGCCTCATTAAGAGAAGTTACTGTGATCCTAGGTTGCATGAGGTGGCGACAGCTTGGGGTCTTGAGATCGCCTGGATGTGGCGCGGCTCCGAAAACTATTGGCTTTCTGGTAGAGGTTTTGGGAGAAAGAAGGTAAATAGCTTAGAAACCTGCTTTTCACCCTCACCAGGAAGAGGGCGGCCACAAGCGCCCTGCTCATGAACCTCGGGGGCTTCCCTCCTTTCCCCTGATTCAGCGTCAAAAAAACTAAATGACCTCGTTGGTCCTGTGGTTACGGGATGATAGAATGCCTGGTGGCAATAGGCTTCTATCACCAACGAGGTGAAGAGATCATGGCACAAGGACAGCTTCCATTCCAGTATGAAGAGGAGAGGCGTGAATCTGGGATGACGGCCCTGACGGGTTTGCCTGTGTATTTGGATTGAGCGCAGGTGATGAAGGTGAGGGAGTCGATAGAGAGGCATTTGGAGGTTCGGAGCAGTGGGCAGGGTTGGAGCGACGCTCAGGTGGTGATGTCTTTGATATTGCTTAACCTAGCGGGTGGGAAGTGTGTGGATGATTTGAGGGTTATGGAGGGGGATGAGGGAGGACCTGCCAGGGGTCCATTGCCTTCGGGGAAGTTTGGGCAGAATGCGGCTTGGTGGTGGATCATGGTGTTGGCCTTCAACCTCAACGCGGTGATGAAGGGGTTGGTGCTAGGGAGGTCATGGGTGTCAAAGAGGATGAAGGCGATTAGGTATCATTTGATCAGATTGCCTGGGCGGGTGTTGGAGCGTTCTCGCCGGCTGATCATTCGGTTGGGGAGGGGGCATCCTTGCTATGGGTTGCTTGTGGATGCCAGAGCCAGGATAAATGAGCTGGCCTTGGAGCCCTCGGGTTAGAGGCGAGCCGCACTGGGAAGCTAAGGAGCTATTCGGGTGGAGGGAGAGGTGCGTGCTCAAAGGGAGCCATCTGGGCGCTAAGGGGTAATGGAGGCGGCCCTCTGCCCCGGCCAGCAGCCCCTAGAATCCAAATTCACCCCCAACCCCCCTCACACCCCTCCCTCTATGCAAGGTAGGCGGTGGATTTGGGTAGAAGCGGTTGACCTGAGAATGGAGGAGTGGTAGATTAAAGCGCTTTCAAAAGCTATTAACCAATTTCAAACCAGCGAACCAGGCCTGTTGGCCCAGCGCCCGGAGTGGCTGGTGGCTGCGCGGTTGTCCTGGCCATGAGTCGGCTCCGTTTGACGTCAAAAAACTAAGCCTGATAGATTTTGGAGTTCGGACGAACCCGCAATCCGGGGGTTACCGCTCGGGAGAGGTAAGGGAGGCTGAGTTGGCCTACATCGAACACGATTTCCCTATTGAACAGGTCAACCCGCTGGCGGAGCGGGAAGCCAATGCCAAGCGCCCCATCTACATGCTGCACAAATGGTGGGCCAGGCGGCTGGGCTGCGTCTTCCGCACCATCGTGCTCTCCGCCCTCATCCCCGAAGAGGAATGGCGGCGGCTGGACAAGACCGCCCGCAGGCAGGGAGTGACCGCCTGGCACTGGTTGTACTACCGCCAGTGCCACAAGGGCTTTGTGGGACAAACATCCGGTTTGTCCCACACCGGGCACGGCTGCGCGGTGGAGCTGATTGACCGCTATCTGAAGGACAAGATCGTCCTCGACCCTTTCATGGGCGGGGGCACGACCGTCGTGGAGGCACTGCGCCTGGGCTGCCGGGTCATCGGCGTGGACATCAATCCGGTGGCCTGGTTCGTGGTCAAGAAGTCCATCGAGCCGGTGGACTTGAGAAAGTTGGACGCCGCCTTCAAGCAGTTGGAAGCAGAGGTCGCCCCCGAGATCCTCAAGTTCTACCGCACCCCCTGTCCCTCTCCTCTCACCCCACCCTCCCTCCCCTCTCCCAAAGTTGGGAGAGGGGAGGGGGGCCAGGGGGGTGGGGTGAGGGCCCACCTGGCCGACGTGATGTACGTCTTCTGGGTCAAAACTGCCCGTTGCTCCTCCTGCGGGCAGAAGACCCGCCTGTTCAACTCCTTCCGCCTGGCGACGCGGGGCGGGCAGGACGCCGTGGTCTGCCCGGCCTGCTACGGCGTGCACTGGGTGGAGGAAGGGAGCGAGTGGGTCGTCTGTCCCGACTGCGGCCACGCCTTTAACCCTCGCAAAGGCTTCGCCAGCGGCGGCAAGTTCACCTGCGAGCACTGTGGGCAGCAGGACGAGACGGTGGCCTGGGTGCGGCGCACGGGCCAGGCCCCCGGCTACGAGATGTTCGCCCTGGAGTACTACTGCCCCACCTGCGAGGAGGCGTACGTCGCCCAGGGCTACACGCGCCGCCAGGCGCAGCAGATGGCGCGCGGCTACAAGGGGGCCGAGGAGGCCGACCGCCGCCTCTATCGCGAGGCCTGCCGGGAGTTCGAGAAAGAGCGGGCCACCCTGCCCCTGCCGGAGGGCGAGGTTTATGCGGGGATGAAGACTGCCGAGTTGCTCAATCACGGCCTGCGCCGCTGGGCGGACCTCTTCAACCCCCGCCAGTTGCTCTGCCTGGGCCGCCTGCTGCGGGCCATCCGGCAAATCGAAGACCGCGCCGTGCGGGAGGTGTTGGTAGCGACGCTGTCGAACGCACTGACAGGCAGTTGTCTGTTATCGCGCTATAGACAGGACGGGCGAATTGTGCCTCTTTTCGCGCTACACGCGTTTTGGCCACCTGACGCGCCTGCTGAGAACAACGTGTGGGGCATTCACGTGGGGGCCTCAACGTTCAAGGCTTACTTTGACTTGGTGCGGCAAGCGGTGACTTGGTTGAACCAACCCGACGAATTAACAGTAGATGGAACGGTGGCAACGAAGGACAGCCCTACGAGCAAGGTTGCCTCAGGAGCTCTCGGGGTACTTGATGGCAACAGGCGCGTATTTATTACGGCTCGCAGCGCCGAGGACCTCTCCTTCATCCCCTCCGGCAGCGTGGACGCCGTCATCACCGACCCGCCCTACTACGGCAACGTCCAGTACGCCGAACTCTCCGACTTCTTCTACGTCTGGCTGCGGCTGGGGTTGCCTGACTATCCCGAATTCGCCCCGCCCCTGGTGCCCAAAGAGCGGGAGATCGTGGTCAACCAGCCAGCCGGGAAAGATGACGCCTTCTTCCGCCAGGGGCTGCTGCGCTGCTTCCGCGAGTGCCACCGCGTGCTCAAGGAGAACGGCCCTTTGGTCTTCACCTTCCACCACGAATCCCCCCGGGCCTGGGGCGCGGTGCTGGAGGCGGTGCTGGAAGCGAACTTTGACGTGCGGGCAGTGTGGACGTATCACAGCGAGACACTGGGAAGCATCCACCGTTTCGGCATCCGCTTCGACACGGTGATCGTCTGCCGCAAGCGGGCGGCGGAGCCGGCGGCGGTGGCCTGGCGGGCCCTCCAGGACGAGATCGCCGCCGAGGTGCAGGGGGAACTGCGGCGGCTGCTGGACAACGGCGCCTCGCTGGGCCTGGAGGACATCTTCGTCATCACCATGGGCAAGGCGCTGGCCGTCTACTCCCGCCACTACCCCCGTGTGATGCACGAAGGGGAGCCGGTCCAGGTCACCCAGGCCATCGAGGACATCGAAAAGCTGGTGGACGAGCAGATTGACGCCTACTTCGGCATGGTGGTGCCCGGCTGGCTGGACGCCTTGAGCCGGGTCTACCTGCAGAGCCTGGCCCACCGGCAGACCGTGAGCCGCGACAGCCTGGTGAAGACCTGCCGCACGCGGGGGTTGGAGTTCGGCGAACTGGAGGAGGCGCAGTTCATCCGGCACAGCAAGGGGCAGGCGGGGCTGTACGAGGTGCTCAGACCCACGGCCAGGGCGGCCTACCTGGAGACGCGGCTGGAGGAAGGGCATCCTCTGTCCCCCGTGGACCGTGCCCACTGGCTGTACCTCACCTACCAGCGGGGCCGCAGCCTGCGGGAGGCCATCCCCCAGGTCTATCAGCGGGGCCTGGAGGAGGTGTGCGCGGCCCTCCACCGCATCACCCGCGACGGGGTCTACGAGCGGCTGGCGCAGGAGATCGAGCGACTGAAGGGACAGGGGGTGCTGCTATGAACCAACAACCTTCACGCGAAGACATCATTGGACGCTGGTCTGAGGAGAAACTGGCGCTACTCGAAAAGTACCTGCGTGCCTACGCGGTCATCATGAACAAACAAAAGCAGAGGTGGCTTCGAGGCTATCATTACATTGACGCCTTCGCAGGGTCAGGAAAACCCAAGGCAAAGGACGAGGAGCGATACATTGCCGGTTCGCCGCTGCGAGCTCTCCAGTGTGAGCCGCCCTTTGATGGTTATTGGTTCATCGAACTGTCGCCGTGGCGTGTGGAGCGCCTGAAGGAACTGCAAGCGCAGTTTCCTGACCGACGGGTGGAGATCAGACAAGGTGATTGCAACGTGATTTTGCGTCAGGAGATTATTGCGCACCTCACCTACGCTTTACGGCAGCGTGGACTGGTGTTCCTTGATCCCTATGGTTTACAGGTTGAATGGGAAACGGTGAAAGCATTGGCCCGGGCTAGAACGTTTGACGTGTTCGTGAATTTCCCGTTGATGGCAGTAACGCGCCTGGTGAAGCGCAATAAGCCACCAACTGGACAGACGTTGACGCTCTTGAACAAGGTAATGGGCAGTAGCAATTGGATTCAGGAGATTTACTATCCTGAGCCTCAGTTGAGGCTGTTCGGCCAGCAGCTTGTGGTAAGGGACGTGATGCGGGCGGAATGGCTCGCTCGGGTTTACGCCGATCAGGTAAACAGCCTTTTCCCCTTTGTCAGCAAACCGGTGATCATGACGAACTCCAACAATGCGCCGCTGTATGCCTTGTTTCTGGCAAGTCACAATCAGACCGGAGTCAAGATCGCCAACGATATCTTCGGACGATATGAGCGCCTACGGGAGGTGAGGCGATGATGAACATAGAAATGCGGGAGCGCAAATCGCCGTTCATTCATTTGAACGATAAGGCGAATACTTATCAGGGGATAGTGTGCGAACCCTTTTACGTGCTTTCTTACTACATCGGTTGTCCTTTCGCCTGTACCTACTGTTATCTACAAGGCACTTTCCGTGGTCAGGTTGATCCGGTTCTCTATCGCAATCGGGGCAGGCTGTTGGCCGAACTGGAAACGTGGCTCGCACTGCCCGGACACTTACGCCTGAACGCCGGCGAGTTGGAGGATTCCCTGGCTTTGGATGGGAAGATTCCGCTTGTGGACGACCTGGTACCCCGTTTCCTGGCTCAGGAGCGACACACCCTGCTCTTGGTTACCAAGTCCACCAACGTTAAGAACCTTCTGAAGTATCATCCCACTGACCACGTGATTGTAGCATTCTCGGTCAATTGCCTGGCAGCCTGGCAACTCTTTGAAAAGAAAACGCCGCATCCATATCAGCGCCTTGAAGCTGCAGCTCAGGTCAGTGCGGCGGGCTATATCACCGTGCTACGGTTGGATCCGATGCTGCCTGTGGCCAACTGGCAAGACGAGTATGCGGAGTTGATAGACCATGCCTATTCCCTCTTCCGCCCGCACCAGTGGACCCTGGGAAGCCTGCGCTTCTTCCCCACGTTACCGATGTGGACGGCGAAAGTGGGGCGCAGTACGCAAGTTTATAATTTTGGGGTGGAGGCTTCTCCGGAAGACAGACGCCGTCGTTTGAAGACACCGCTACGGCTGGCCATGTATCGCCACGCCATCGGACTGATTAGATGGCATGATGTTGATGTGCCCATCCGTCTATGTAAGGAGACGGTCGGAATGCATCAGGCACTAAACATGCCCATTCGGGGTTGCTGCTACAATACCCCATTGAGCCGTAGCCGTTCTTGCGAGACTTCGGAGGTCTCGGTTTGGCAGGAGGTGCTGCTGTGAGGCTGGACGCTGGTTTCTATGCCCTCGAGTGGCAGGTATGGCGGCGGCTGGAAAGCCCCTGGAAACAGGCAGGCTTCCCTTACGATACCATGAGCGCCGTGGCCTTCCTGCGCGCCCTGATCCAGGGCCAACCTCTGCCGGCCCGGGTGCGCATCCCCGGCCTGGACCGCGCCCTTTACCAGGTCTACCGCCAGCACGAGGACCAGGGGGAACGGGAGGCATCCCGCCAGGTGAAAGAGGTGGCGCAGCAGTTCCGCCAGAGCCTTTACCGCTCCCGTGAGCGTTTGCTGCGAGAGGGGCCGGTGGTGCTCTTTGTGCTGGAATACCTGGAGCACGGGGTGTACTGGCGGGCGGGCATCCGCCATCGGGGGACAGGCCAGCCGCAGGAACTCTTCCGCCTGGAATGGCTCTTCCCGCGTTGCGAGGTGACCCAGGTGGACGGCGAAATCGTCTGCTTCGGTCGGTTTTGAGGAGGTGTATCCGATGACCATCGCCGAAATTTGCCAGCTTTCTGATGAGGTTCGCACGGGCGAACTGCTCATCTCCGTGTTCATTGACCGGGCCATCAAGGACCCGGCCTCAAAAGAAGCCGACAGGGGCTTCGTGCTGCGGGCCACCTACCCCACCGCGCCATTGCGCTCCCTCGCCGAGCATGTGGCGCAGAAGCTGAGCGGGCGACACCCCAAAGGTTCCGCCGTCATCCGTGGCACCTACGGCAGCGGCAAGTCTCACGCCCTTTTGGCCCTCTATCACCTCGTGGCCGCTGGCGAGGAGGCGTGGCCAGTGTTGGAGAAATGGGGGGTGCAGGCGATGCCGCCGGCTGCAGCGCGGGTGGCCCTGGTCCAACTGCGGGCCGAGAACCCATCCAACCTCTGGGAACTCCTCTTCGAGCGTGCCGGACGGCCTGACCTGAACGCCCAGGTGCGCGAGTACCCCACCCGGCAGGATTGGGCGACGCTGGGCGGGGAGAAACCCACCCTGCTCATTGTGGACGAACTGGAGGACTGGTTCGCCGCCCAGGATGAAGGGGAGCAGGCGCGCACCCGGGGCGCCCTGGCCAACCTGCTGGAAGCCGCCGAACTATCCGATACTCCGCTGGCCGTAGCCCTGGCCGTCTACGGCACGAACGACGAACTGATGGCCATCATCAACCGCCTGCAGCCGCCGGTGTGGGACGTGGGCACGGCCGAGGACCGGCAGAAGATCGTGCGCCACCGGCTGATTGACCGCCTGGATGAAGCCAAAGCCAGGGAGGTGGTGCGCTCATACATCGAGACCTACGAGAACGTGCGCAGCGAACTGCCGGGCCTGGTCCACCTGGGCGATTTGCGGCAGGAGATGGAAACCGCTTACCCGTTCCATCCCTTCTTCCTGCGGCAGGCCTATCAAGTGTATGCGGCCATGCCCCGCCACGAGAGCACCCGCGGGGTGGTCGGCGTGTGCGCCACGCTGCTGCGGCGGCTGGCCTGGCAACGCGACCTGATCCTCACCGGCGACCTGGACGTGACCGACGAGGAGATCGCCAGCGACCTGCGCAAGCTCGACCCTGAGCTGGTGGCCAATACCATCGAAGACCTGCGCGAGCGGTGCGCCGCCGTGGGGGGAGCCTCGGGCATCCTGGGGACCATCCTCCTGCACTCCTTCTCCCCGGTGGGCATTCCAGGGGCAACTGAGGAGCAGGTGTTGCTGGGCAACCTGCGCCCGAAGGTGAACATCAACGACCTGCGCCGGGCACTGGACGAGGTCCGCCAGCAGACGTGGTTCGTGGACGAGGTCAACGACCGCCTGGTCGTCTCCAAAGAGGTGGTTTTGGTCAAGCAGATCGAGCAGATGGCCCGCGCCCGCCTGGAAACGGTGGAAGGCCAGGCGCAGGCGGCGGAGCACCTGCGGAATCTTATCCGTCAAGCCGTGGGCGGAGAGCATCTGACCCTTTATCCGGAGGAGCCGCTGCCCACGCCGCTGGCCAGCGCAGCCCTGAAAACCGTGGTCTCTCTCGAGCCGGTGAGCGACTCCCAGGCCCTGGATTTGTTGAGGGAGCAGGACAACACGGTGGTCCTCATCGCTCCCAGGCCGGCGGTGCGGGGGCGCCTCACCCAGGACCGGGAGTTTCTTCTGCGGGTATTGCGGGTGTTGGTGTGCGAGGAGCTGCTGAAGCAGCAGACGAAGCGGCAGGCCGAGGTGCGCCGGCTGCGACAGCAGTATGTAGGGCAAATCTCAGATTTGCCCTACGGGCAATGGATGCGGCTCAGCCGCCTCAACGAGCTGGGCGAGGAGCCGAGGTTCATCGTCCGTCCTGAGCCCTGCACCCTTTCGGCCGAAGCCATCCGGCAGGCCATCCAGAAGGTCTACGACGTGGACAGCGTGCGCGAGGGTCTGGCCAGGCTGCTGCGTCACCAGGGGCGCGGGGCCGCCAGGGGGTCGGAGCAGGCCGGGCTGACGGTTCAGCAACTCTACGATGGACTGCGACGGTATCCCGGCCTGCCGATGGTGGTAGATGGGCAGCGCCTGGAGCAGGCATTGAGGGCGATGGTCGCCGATGCCTCATTGGAGAGCGGCGCGGTGGTCCAGGTGGGCAAAGCCCTTTACGGCTACGAGGGCACCACGCTGCCCTCCATCATCAGCCCCGATTGGCGAGTGTGGCTGAAGAAGCACGGGCCGGAACCGCCGGCGAGGGCCGATGTCAAGCAGCGGGCACGGCACGAACTGGCCCGGGCTCTGGGGGATGGGATCGAGGTGCGGGGACTCAAGCGTGCCGTGACCGAAGCCATCGGAATGGCCACGGCTGAGGCGGCACGAGCCCTGGCCGAGTTGGTCAATGAGGGCGAGGCGGTCCTGGAGCAGGGGTCCGCCCGCTATCCCGATGATGGTCTCCTCGCCAGCGAGGTGGTGCAGGACAGCGGTTGGGCCTGGCTGGCGGAATACGCGCCGCCGGATGCCCGCCGGGCCGAACAGCGGATTCTGGAGATCCTCGCCCAGGCGGGCGATGTAGGGCAAGCCTCAGGCTTGCCCTACGCCCAGGTCAAGACGCAATTAGGACTCGAAGGCCTTGACGAGCCGGCCATTCAGCGGGCCCTAAAGCGGCTCAGAGACGCTGGCAAAGTGGGCGTCTACACCTCTGACGGGCAAGCCCTGCTGGGCGAAGAGTTGCCCTCCATCCCCGATGATCGCTTGCTGCGGTTACCCAAGGTCTATGCGCCTTCACTGCCACCAGTAGGCAGGTCTTTCACGATACCAGTGGGACCTTACCATCTCTTTGATCAGCTGCTGAGCGACCTGCGCTCGCGCCTTCAGGAGAAAGCGCAAATCCGGGAGGCCATCATCAGCATCATGCCCTTCGAGGCTCCTGACCCCCTCTTTGGCCGCGATGAAGAGGCGCAGCGCATCGCTCAGGAGAGCATTGAGCACCGGCTGACCTGGAGGTTCAAGTCTCCTATTACCAGAGAAGCGCTGGTGAGATTGGTCCAAGGATTACGGGAACGATTGAAAGAAGGCCAGGTCACCGCCGAAATGACGGTGAAGGGGGAGGTTCCAGGCCATGACGCTGGATAGCCGATTCGTGGAGCGGCTGTTGACTGCCGCCGACCCCCTGGAGGTCATCTGGGAGGAGGTGCTGGCTCTCTGGCAGCCTGTAGGGCAAGTCTCAGGCTTGCCCTACTTCTACAACCGCCAGGAAGAGGCCTTCAGCCGTCTGGAAGAACTGCTGTACCACACCTACTTCGAGGTCTACGACCTGCTGTTGGAACGGGCCGGTCAGCAGGACGGTGGTTACGTGCGGGAGCGGTTGCACGGGGAGGCAGTGGTCATCGTCGCCGATTCCCTCAGCGTGCGAGAGACCGGGCTGCTCTCGCTGTGGCTAAGGGAGCGGGGATGGGAGGTGCACGGGGAAGGTTTCGCCGTGGCTCCCTTCCCCACCACGACTGAGTCTCTGGCGGAGAAGCTGTTGGGCACCAGCCCGGCTGGCGGCCGGGATAGTGCGGGATTCGGCTACCGCTACGTGGCGGGGCCGGAGCAGATCCCTGCCCTGCCCGCTGGCTGCCCCACCCTGGTGTGGCTGCGTCTTCCCGACACCGCGCTGGGGAAGATCACCGTGGCTCAGGCCACGACCGTCGCCGATGCCTTCGATGGGATGGTCCAGACCCTGGCGCGGCTGTTGGAAGCGGCAGGCGACCGTCAGGTGTTCGTCACCAGCGATCACGGCTATCTCTACGCCCTTTCCCCGGCCCACTACTGGCCGTTGCCGACGGAGGTGGAGCAGGCGGCGCGCAAAGTCTTCCCTCGTGAGAGCCGTGCCCAGCCCCTGACTAAAGAGGGGGTGAAGGACCTACAGCACTACGAGTCACGAACGCCCGAAAGCCGCTTCTTCGCCTCTTCCGGAAGTTACGTTGGCCTGCGGGGGCGCTACTGGTGGGCCAGCGAAAGCGCCAACGACCGGTGTACGGCTCACGGCGGCCTCTCCCTAGCAGAGGCTCTAGTGCCAATCCTGAGCATCTATCGAAATCGGTGAGCAAACCACGGCCGCCCCGCCATCGAGACCGATTTCCCCATTCTGGAGGTCAGCCTGTTGGCGAAGCTGGAGTCGTGCCACACGGATTCTGGGCACGGAAACACGGAAAAGGTAAGCGAGCGGATGTGTGGTTGTCCGTATCGTGCTAATCTATGATGCACGACAGGGACTCTGGCCATGGAAACAAGATGAGATGAACCAGGGCATCCGGAGTGGTCCGCATTGTGCTTGTGGAATAGGCGATGCCGATCCGTGTATCGGGGAGCGCCATAAACCGACCTCACCCCTGAGTTTGGCCCCCCAAAAGTGAAAGCCTCATTAAGAGAAGTTACTGTGGTCCTAGGTTGCATGAGGTAGCGACAACTTGGGGTCTTGAGATCGCCTCGATATGGCGCGGCTCCGAAAACTATTGGGTTTCTGGTAGAGGTTTTGGCAGAAAGAAGGTAAATAGCTTAGAAAGCTGCTTTTCACCCTCACCAGGAAGAGGCAGGCCACAAGCGCCCTGCTCATGAACCTCGGGGGCTTCCCTCCTCTTCTCGTGGCCTTGCTTGGGAGAGGAGCCTATGGTAGCCTGCCTATGGGCAGATTTGGAGGGAGAGAAGCCCTCATTATCTCGCCCAGGCGAATTTGTCGGTGACTTTTACATCTCAGTGGATGCGAGGGTGAAGGATGCAAGTGGGAGACAAGATCACCATACCCTTCGGCTCAGGGACAAAAGAGGGAGTGGTTGTGAAGGTATGCGAGAAAAGCGTCTGGCTCAGGGTGGATTTTCCCAGGCATCCAGGGAAGCTCATAAGGAGGAAATTGAGCGACCTCGAAA
>Ga0078972_1013792_pt1 | contig 13141 bp, 14 predicted proteins | sample YelNatPaOPGAMG01_FD_67568 | JGI IMG/M metagenome (GOLD analysis project Ga0078972, IMG submission 67568) | Hot spring thermophilic microbial communities from Obsidian Pool, Yellowstone National Park, USA - OP-RAMG-01 (SPADES assembly) (version 2) | ecosystem: Environmental > Aquatic > Thermal...
ATACCAACAACAGGATTATTTTACATTATTGGAATATGCTTCACATATCTTTTTTATAAAAAGATAATTTATTCAAGTTTAATAAAACCAATTTTAATTTGTTGTTTTATTATAATAATAACAGTATTTTCTGTTATTACATCAATTAGATGTAGAGTGTGGTATGATAGTATCACTTTATGGACCGATGTATTGAAAAAATATCCGAATATATCACAAGGTTACAATAATCGTGGAACAGCTTATCTTGACAAGAAAGAATACAATAAAGCAATATTAGATTTTACTAAAGCAATAAGATATAATAAAAATTATGCTGGAGCATACTATAATCGTGGATATGCATATTGTATGATACAGCAATACAATAATGCAATATTAGATTTCAATACTGCAATTAAAATAAAACCTGATTTTGTGAATGCATACAATAATAGAGGACTTGTTTACTCTGTTATCAATAATTATGATCAAGCAATTGAAGATTACACTCGTGCCCTAAAACTCGATCCAAATTATATTAAAGCGTATTATAATCGAGCAATAGCTTATTATAGGAAAAAAGAATATAAGAAATCATGGCAAGATATCAAAAAAATAATCAATTCCGGTTATAAATTCAACTCAGAACTAATTAAAAAACTTCAGAAATATTCTGATTAATATTGAAAAAAGAAATTAAAAAAAGTAAAATCTATTTTATTGATATGAATTATTATGCTATAAACTTTTATAAAAAACTGAGAACTAATTATCGTTTGATTATACTATTGTTGATCCTATTTTCTATACCAAACGAAAATAACTATAAATTCAGAACAAATGCTGATGATGAAACTTTAATATCAGTTAATAAACATAATGAGCAATTTTATATTCATGGGATCCATTTAACTGCATGGAAAGCAGGTTCAAAACAATTTCGTAAAAAGATAGAAAAATATTTATCTGAGGATAAGTGTAATACATTAGTTATAGCAGTTAAAGAATATACTGGTGAAGTGTATATACCTGATGTAGATCAGGTAAAAGAGTTAGGTTCATTTGTCAATGCAATACCAGACATAAAACAGTTTATAAACATTTTAAAATCTAAAAAAATATATACTATTGCAAGAATAGTCGTTTTTAAAGACAATATTGCAGCACGAAAAAGGTCATCATGGGCTATAAAAACTCCAGATGGTACATTATGGACAGATTATAAAGGTATAACTTGGCTTGACCCATATAACAAAGAGACCTGGGATTATAATATATCTATCGCTGAACAGTGTGCAAATCTTGGATTTGATGAAATACAGTTTGATTATATACGATTTCCATCTGACGGTGATATAAAAACTTGTAGATATAGTCAGCACCATTCTTCAATAACAGCAATAAAATGTATATCTGATTTTTTGAAGGAAGCAAAAACAAGAATTAAATCAAAATATAATGTTAATATATCCGTTGATATTTTTGGATTAACAACTTCTGTGTTTCATGATATGGGTATTGGACAGAATATAATATGTATTACAGATATAGTAGATTATGTCTGTCCAATGTTATATCCATCACATTATAATAAAGGTGAATTAGGTATTCCTGACCCGAATAAAAGTCCTTATGAAACTGTATTTAGAAGTTTATCAGATGCATCAAAGCGACTCGGAAAAAATTACATTAAATTAAGACCCTATTTGCAGGATTTTTCATTAGGATACAAATATGGTATAAAAGAAGTCGAACAACAGATACGAGCATGTTATGATAACAATATTTTTAAATGGACATTATGGAATCCTACAATGAATTATACATTTGATATATTTGAAAAGGATTTCATTAATAATATCCAAGAACGATACTATATTGAATTTTCATCTAAATAAAAAATGAGCAATATTATAAGAAAAACAGAACCTGATGAAATATTAAACTATCTTGAAGATACATCCAATTATAGATATGGAACTGCAAAAGAAGTAATATTCCCCACAAATGAAAAAGATGTAATTGAAATATTAGTTGACTATGCCAATAAAAATATTCCATTAACTATTTCTGGTGCAGGAACAGGTACAGTTGCAGGAAGGATACCAACAGATGGAGGAATACTTGCAACTGATAATCTAAATAATATTCTTAAAATAGATAAACTTAATAAAATTGTAGTTGTTCAACCCGGTGTAAGAATAGAAACATTATTGAATGAATTACAAAATTACAACCTTTTTCATGCTGTTTATCCGACAGAAAAACTATCATTCATTGGTGGCAATGTTTCAACTAATGCATCAGGAGAATACAGTTTCAAATATGGTTCAATACGTAAATACATAAGACGAATAAATGTTGTACTATCTACAGGACAGGTTCTAAAAATAAAACGTGGCGATAATATTGCGAATTCTGAAGGAATAATCAATTTTGACAATTTTAAATTAAAGATACCTAATTATATTAGTCCTAACATAAAAAGTTCTGCAGGTTATTTTTCAAGACCTAATATGGACTTAATAGATTTATTTATTGGTTCAGAAGGAACCCTCGGTGTTATTACAGAAATAGAATTATTTGTAATAGATTATCCTAAACCAGGGTTCGGATTAATTATCTTTTTTGGAGATGAAAATTCTCTATTCTCATTTTTTGAATCAGTTAAAAGAAATGTCAAAGAAAAAAATAAATATATTAATCCATTATGTTTAGAATACCTAGATAAATTTTCACTAGAATTTCTTAAACACGATTATCCGAATATACCTACAGGTGCAATAGGTGCAATATTTCTGGAACAGGAATATATTGATAACAATAATAATGTTTATATTGATAAATGGCAGGAATTATGTGATAAATATAATCCTATTGATATATGGTTTGCAGAAGGAGACAGTGCACGAGAAAAATTTATGTTTTTTAGATACAAGTTACCACAAAATATAAACGAATATTTTAGAAAAAATAAAATGGTTAAATTTTCAATCGATATCGCTGTTCCAGAAAAACATTTTAGAGAAATGTTCAGATTCTATAAAGAAAAAATTGAAAATACTGATATTAATTATGTATTGTTTGGTCATATTGGAGAGAATCATGTTCATTTTAACCTATTTCCTAAAAACGAACTTGAAAAAGAGCAAGCGCAAAAAATATATGTTGAATCTGTATTAAAAGCTGTATCTGTAGGAGGAACAGTTGCAGCGGAGCATGGTATAGGTAAGCTTAAACATAAATATTTAGAAATGATGTATGGTAAAGAAGGTGTTATGGAAATGGTTCGTATAAAAAAAATATTTGATCCAAAATGTATTCTCGGACAGAATAATATATTTCCTGTAACATATTTGAAATAAAGGATATAGAAAAAATGAAAAAACATGTATATGTTATTACACCAAGTTGGATTATTAAAAATAAGAGTGATTATATAAATGGAATAAAAAATTTAGAGAAATTAGGATTAACTATTATTAATAAATCACAGATTGGAAAAATAAAAAAAATACCCTCCATAGAAGAAAAAATCAAACAATTACATAATGCATTCTTAAATAGAAATGTAGATATAATACTCGCACAGCGTGGCGGATTCGGTTCAATGAAGTTATTACCTTACATTAATTTTAATCTTATTAAAAAAAATTATAAACTCTTTGCTGGATTCAGTGATTTAAGCATATTATTAAATGTTATAAATGAAAAAACAGGAACCATAACACTACATTCACCTATGATCATTAATTTCTCTAAACCATCAAAATTTACTTTGAACTCTTTCGTAAATGCAATAAATAATTTTCAAGAAAAAAATTTATTCAAAAATGTTCCTCTAAAGATACTTCATAATGGAATCGCAAAAGGAAAACTTAAAGGTGGTAATTTAATCACTCTAACAGCATTAATCGGAACAAATTGGGAAATAGATATTGATGATACAATTGTATTTTTTGAAGATGTTGATGAGAAATTACACAGCATGGATAGATGTTTTTCACAATGGATATTAGCAGGAAAATTTAGGAAAATAAAAGGACTAATATTAGGCAATTTTAAAAATCTCAATATTAAAGATATATATAAAATTTTAAACGAACAGATAAAAATAAAGTTCCCTGTTGTATATTGTCCATTTATTGGACATACAAAAAATAAAATAACATTGCCTATAGGAGCAACAGTAGAATTAAATACATATAAAAAAGCACTGATTGTCAAATAAAGTTGTTCAATTACTTTAAAACAAAAGAGATACAATTATAATTTTATGAATATTATTTTCGGTATATTAATCAGTATAAGTATTATTTTTTCTATTGTGAATGATAAACTTGAAGAATTTACAAAATCTATTTTTGATGGAGCTAAATCAGCAGTTGAAACATCATTATTTTTATTAGGTATTGTTTCGTTATGGCTCGGTATAACAAAAATTATTGAAGATTCCAGTCTAATCTATAAACTATCAAACTTATTTAAGCCAGTTATATTACGATTGTTCAAAAACATTCCACAAGATCATCCATCAATAACATCAATAACACTTAATCTACTGGCGAATATATTTGGTCTTGGTAATGCTGCTACACCATTAGGCATAAAAGCAATGAATGATTTACAGACGATAAATAAAGAACCTGATACTGTTACATTTGAAATGATGTTGTTTATTGTAATTAACACTTCAAGTATACAATTAATTCCATTTACGGTTATAGGACTACTTTCTGATTACCAATCATCTAATCCGACTGCTATTGTTTTACCAACAATTATCTCAACTGTAATATCAACTTTAATGGCTGTGATCACATTGTATATTTTCAGAAGAGTTTATAAATGAAATTACTAAATTATATATCACAACTTATTATACCTATTTTTATACTTTTTGTAATTATTTATGGTTATTATAAAAAAATCAAAGTATATGATTCTTTTATATCAGGTGCTAAAGAAGGATTAAATGTAATAATAAAAATATTTCCATATTTAGTTGCAATATTTATTGTAGTGAAATCATTCCAAGTATCAGGAGCATTTAATTTCATTAAAGATATAATTTCACCACTATTTCTTTATTTAAATATACCAATTGAAGTATTATCAATATCAATAATTAAACCGTTATCAGGAAGTGCATCTACTGCAATATTTACAGATATTATTAAGACAACAGGTCCTGACTCGTTAGCAACTAGAATATCAGCAGTAATAATGGGCAGTGCTGAAACAACTTTTTATATACTTGCTATATATTTAGGTGCAGTAGGGATAAAAAAGACAAAGTATCTTATTGGTGTATGTATTATTTCAGATATAATTGGTATAATTATTTCAATAACCATTGTGAAATTATTATTTCAATAGTTTATGTGCAGAATTCTGGGCATAAAAAATTTTTCCTATGACAAACATATTGAATTAGTAGAAAATTTCTATAAACTTGCACATATAGGGAAAGTACCACCAGGTAACAAACCAGGACATACTGATGGCTGGGGAATTGGATATTACAGAAACAGTAAACCTGTTATTTATAAAAGTGGTGGCTCTGTTATAAAAGAGAAAAGTACTTTTTTTGCACACATAAAAAATATTGTATCAACAAATATTTTGATTATACATTTCAGAAAATCTGCTTGGTCAAATACAAACAATACTAATAATTCACATCCTTTTAACTACAATAATATTTTGTTTGCACATAATGGAACTATTATTGATTATAAAAAATTATATAAATATATAAACAATCCTTATTTTAATGGACTTGATACAGAAACATTTTTACAATTCATTCTGAGAAATATTTCTTCAGGATTAGAGTCCGCATTTAAAAAAAGTGTCTCTTTCATAATTAAAAACAACAAGTATACTTCATTAACATGTATTTTTTCAGATGGTGAAAAACTTTATGCATTCAGGGAATATACTAAAAATTCTAATTATTATACACTTTATTATACAGAAAACAATGGTTCAGTAATTATTTCTTCAGAACCTATTTCAAATAAATTGCAGTGGTTACTTTTGAAAAAATCAAAATTATTTGCTATATAAATTAAGATATTAACTACTTATTTTAATATGAAATGGAGTAAATAGTTATGAAAATAGATGATATTACGATTTCAAAAATTATTATTGAATCATTCACAAAAGATTTTATTGACTATATGGATGTGGATGTAGCGATTGTTGGTGGTGGTCCTGCAGGTATGACAGCTGGATATTATCTCGCTAAAAAAGGTAAAAAAGTTGTTCTGTTTGAACGAAAATTATCAATAGGTGGTGGTATGTGGGGTGGTGGTATGATGTACAATAAATGTGTATTTCAGGAATCAGCAAAAAAAATACTTGACGAATTTGGAATACAGTCAAAAAAAATAAGAAATAACTATTATGTAACTGATGCAATAGAAACAGTTACAGCAATTTGTCTAAAAGCAATTAAACAAGGATTAAAAATATTTAATCTTATATCAGTTGAAGATGTTGTGATAATCAAGAATACAATAGCAGGACTAGTATTGAATTGGAGTGCTGTTATGATAGCAGGATTACATGTTGACCCGATGACAATACGTGCTAAATATGTTATTGATGCAACAGGACATGCTTCGGAGATAGCAAGATTAGTAGTAAAAAAAATGGGTAAGAAACTGTTCACAAAAACAGGTGACATTATAGGTGAAAAACCGATGTACGCTGATATTGGTGAAAAGAGTGTTGTTAAAAACACAAAAGAATGTTATCCAAGATTATTTGTATGCGGAATGGCATCTAATGCTGTTTTCGGTGCACCGAGAATGGGTCCGATTTTTGGTGGTATGATTTTATCTGGAAAAAAAGTATCGGAATTAATAATATAAATACACTTTATACCTTTGGACAATTAAAATTTTATTTTTTGATATAACAATATTATTTTCTTTCTAAGATCTTATCCATACTTATTGATGTTTCATATATTATACTTTCAGGATAAAACTTTGGAGGCATTACTTCTGCTATTAAATAATCTGTATATTTAATTTCTTTCAATGCTAACATAACTGCTTTCCAATTAACATCACCGTATAACAGGTTAACAAATCCTTCAGCATTACCAATTGATTTTTTGAAATCTTTCAAATGTACTTTTTTTATACGTTTTCCAAGTATACTAATCCAGTGTTCAGGATAACCATAAGCAAGTATATTACCGACATCAAAATAAACACCGATATAATCGCTATCAAAAGAATCAACAAAATTTCTCATTTCAATTGGACTCAACAAAAATTTGTTCCAAACATTTTCAATTCCAATATTAACTTTAAACTTTTCTGCAACAGGAATCAGTTCTTTCAATGATTCATATACACGTTCATAAACTTTGTCGTATGACACAACAGGTATTTTAGGATTGAAGAAAACATCGACTGCACCTGGAACAACAAGAATAGTATCAACATTCAACCATGATGCAACTTCAATCATTTTCTCTATAATATCTTTTGCTTTTTCTCTTATTTTTTTTTCATCACTGGACAATGAATAATTCCAGAACAGTCCTGTTGCTAAACTACTTATTTCTATTCCAACCGATTTCGATAACTCTACAAATTTTTTTATATCGTCTTCTGTTGATTTTAATGTTATTTCACCTGTTTCATCTAATACTACTTCAATACCATCAAATCCAGCATCTTTAGCTACTTTAAAACATTCATTAAGTTTATAATTAGACGGAAACGACCATTGACTTATCCCTTTTTTCATAATTATTTATTCCTTTCAAAATAAAAAAAATTATAAATACATTACCAATTTGATATTTATATCCAACCGTATTCATATCCTGCTTCATACAATGCTACAATATTTTCTGGTGGAGTAATGGGCTGAATATTATGACATGGTGCCAATATATATCCGCCACCATTACCGAGTATATTTATATTCTCAATAACTTCTTTTACAATATCATCTTTTTTACCAAAAGGTAAAGTATATTGGTTATCTACACCACCGTGAAATATAATTTTATCACCGAACTCTTTTTTCAGTTGTTCTCGTTCCATCCCTTTACAACGCCATTGTATTGGATTAAGTATATCAATTCCTACTTCTACCAAAGATGGTAAAATTTTTCTTATTGCACCATCATTATGATGAAACACATACGCTCCTGCTTCGTGAACAAGTTTAACCATTTTTTTCATTCCAGGTATAAAAAATTCTTCAATTTGTTCAGGTGAATACATTAAGCCTTCTTGCGCTCCCATATCTTCTGCAATATATGAATATAGCACTTTCCCTGGAATAAGTTCAAATATCCGCATTGCATTTATATACGATAATTCTACAAGTTTTTCCATACAATAATGAACAATATCTGGATGTTCAACTAAGTCAATAAATGCCTGTTCTTGACCTCTTAAATCTTTGTATTTAAGAAACGGTTCTGATACACCTGCTGTTATAGGTAAGTGTTCTTTTCCTTCAACTTGTTTTTTTATTGTTGAATAATCCCACCAGTCAGGGTCAGGCCATTTATAATTTTTCTTTATCTGTTCAAGTGTATTATACTGTGCGAGAGGATGATACACACATTCATTATAGATACCGTTTCCATAATTAACCTTCTGATACTTGCATCCGAACACATCAGTTCCTTCTTCAAGTTTTGGGCCTATGTATGCAGCATCAATGAATAATGGTCGGTCAATATGTAGTCGTTTGAATAATGATTCATTATCAGGACATCCTAAATATTTTTTCAAATTATCTGTTGTTTCATCTGTTGCCCAATAATCCATAGGGATACGGTCAGGTTTTTCCCTTTTCAATACAGCCAACCATCGTTCATAAGATGTCATTGTCTCTTTTTTCATATATATAATTCTGATTTTATTTATACTTGAATTTTTTAAATTATAACATATTTTTTTATTAAAGTAAATAAATATTTAATTACAGTTTGATTTTTTTTGGTTTTATTTGTATAATTCATTTAAATAAACTAATTTTCAATAGGGAGAAGAAAATTGCTATGAAAATATTTATAGATTCAGCAAATATTGACGAAATAAAGAAAGTTGTTGATTATGGATTACTTGATGGTGTGACTACTAACCCGACACTTATTGCTAAAGAATCAAGTGACCCTAAGAAGCACCTTGAAAAAATATGTAAAATTGCCAATGTACCTGTTAATGCTGAACCTGTTAGTCCTGATTTTGATGGTATAATGCGAGAAGCACGAGAATTTATCAAAATTTCAGAAAATATTGTTGTAAAGATACCTATAACAATGGATGGATTGAAAGCAGTCAAGATATTATCACAAGAGAATATAAAGACAACAACAACATTAATTTTTTCTCCTTTACAAGCATTACTTGCAGCAAAGGCAGGCTCAACTTATATAACACCATTTGTTGGAAGATTAGATGATATTGGTGAAAATGGAATGGACCTTATAAGAAAAATTGTGCTGTTTTATAAAAACTACAAAATATCCACACAAGTAATAGTAGCATCAATCAGGACAATAACACATGTGTTAGAATCAGCAGAATGTGGTGCTGATATTGTAACAGTTCCTTTTAAACTTATTGAACAGATGGTAAAACATCCATTGACTGATATCGGAATAAAAAAATTTATTGAAGATTATAATAAATCACAAAAATAAAAGGAGTGAATTATAATATGAAATGTCCCAAATGCGGTATTGAGAATAAACCTGAAGCAAGAATATGTAAAAAATGCGGGACACAACTTATTATTAAACCTGTCTGGTTACCAACCTGGAAATGGCATCTTAAAACATTAGCAATAATATTTACTATATTAGTTATATTGTTTTTTACATTTAATGCATTATTCAAACAGTACATGAGAAAAATACCAACTGAAATAACTCCATGGCTAAAGAAATAAGAAATATTTACGAAAAAACAAAAATTATTACAAGAATAAAAGATATTTTGATAACAGAATCAGAAGCAGTAAAGGAACAATTAAAACATATTGATAGTAATTTTATTTCTGCGATTGATATTATTCTTAACTGTTCAGGTAAAATTGTTATAATAGGTATCGGTAAATCAGGTATTATTGGACGCAAAATATCAGCTACTTTTGTTTCATTAGGTATTCAATCTATTTCTGTGTTACCTGGTGACCTTACACACGGTGATATCGGAATAATATTACCTGAGGATGTGATTATGTTAATCTCATATTCTGGCGAATCAGAAGAACTAAAAAAGATTTTACCATACTTAAAAAAATTGAATTTGAAAATAATAATTATGACAGGTAGACCACATTCTACGATTGCAAAATCATGTGATTGTGTTATAAATACTGCTGTCAAGAAGGAAGCATGCCATTTCAATCTAATTCCGACATCATCTACAACTGCGACACTTGCTGTTGGTGATGCATTAGCATTAATTGTGGCTGAAATAAAGGGATTAAAAAAAGAAGATTATTTTAAATATCATCCTGGTGGAACAATAGGTAAAAAACTTACGCTTACTGTTGATAAACTGATGAGAAAAGGTAAGGATAATCCAGTGATAGATAAGAACTGTACTGTTCGCGAAGCACTTATTGTTATGACAAAAACTAAATTAGGTGCAACCAGTATCGTTGATTCGAATAAGCATTTAGTGGGATATTTCACTGATGGTGATTTACGTAGGAAACTGCAGACCGATCCGAAATTGCTTGATCGAAAAATTTGTAATATAATGACAAAAAATCCTAAAACAATAACTGGAGATAAACTTGCTATTGAAGCAGGAAAACTAATGAAAAAATATAATTGTGATAATTTACCTGTGGTTGATGAAAAAAACCATGTGATAGGTATAATCGATGAACGTGATTTAATCTTGGCTGGTATATTATAGCAGCAAAAAAACAACAAAGAAGATTTTAGTTATGGAAATATATGTTGGTGATTTACATATACATACTAATTATTCTGATGGAGCGAATACTCCTGAACAAATAGTTTTATCAGCACGAAATTCAGGTTTAGATTTTATATCAATAACTGATCATAACCAATTTGATGGTGCAAAATATGCAAAAAATATTGTTGAAAAATATGTTTTAGGGCTGATTGTTATATTAGGTGAAGAGATAACGACAAACTGGGGACATCTTCTTGCTTTAAATATAAAAGAATATATCCCTCATGAATTATCACCGAAAGAAATATGTAAAAGGATACACGAACAATCCGGCTATGTATTTGCAGCACATCCTTATTGGAAAACTACACGTGAACAATTCTGGGAAAAAGGAATATTTGAACAATTGTTATCAGAAGGTGACTTAGATGGTTTTGAGTTAATTAACGCTGAAGCGATAAGTCCTGAAGAAAATTATCCTGTCATTGAAAAAAACCGTGAATTATGTCTGCAAGGACGCTATTATCCTGTTATTGGAAACAGTGATGCCCATAAAATAGAACAGTTAAGTAAAAATATAAAGATGTATGTTTTAGCAGAATCTCTTACTGAAGAAAATATAATGAAATCAATTATAGAAAGAAAGTGTGTTATTGAATGGCAACAGAAATATTATGGAAATGAAAAATATGTTTCTGAAGTTGAATCGTGGTATATGGAGAACTTTATTGACCATTTACGAATATGTCAACAAGAAGTAGCACCATTTATATAAAGAAACTATGAGTAAAATTATTGCTATTGCTAATCAGAAAGGTGGGGTAGGCAAGACGACAACTGCGATTAATTTAGGTGCAGGATTGACAGTATTATGTAAATCCGTTTTAATTATTGATCTAGACCCGCAAGCAAATGCTACTAGTGGTTTAGGATTTGATAAAAACACAATAACAAAAGGTATTTATGAAATTATGTTAGATGAAGAGAATATTAGTAATGTCATACTCAATACAGATATTGAATGGCTTGATATCATACCAGCAACTATAAATTTAATAGGTGCTGAAATTGAACTTGTGAATATGCTATCAAGGGAAACAAAATTAAAAAATGCTATTTATCAATTGAAAGAAATTTATGATTATATTTTTATTGATTGTCCACCATCACTTGGATTATTGACAGTTAATGCATTGACATGTGCTGATACTGTGCTTATACCTATTCAATGTGAATATTTTGCTATGGAAGGATTAACACAGTTACTTAAAACAATACAATTAGTTAGACAACAATTAAACCAAAATCTTGAACTTGAAGGTATATTATTAACAATGTATAACTCAAGAATTAATTTGAGTATCCAGGTTGTAAATGAAGTAAAAAAGTTCTTTGGAAATAAAGTATACAACACAAATATTCCGAGGAATGTAAGATTAGCAGAAGCCCCAAGTTACGGTAAATCAATACTTGAATATGCAAAGTCGTCAAAAGGAGCAAAAGAATATTTCAATCTTGCTGAAGAATTTTTAGGATTACAGACATATTAATAAAAAAGTGAAATTATCTATAATTATTCCTGTTTATAATGAGAACAATACAATTGAAGATGTTATTAACAGAACACTGAAATTATCTATTAAAAATAAAGAAATAATTGTAGTTGATGATGGCTCAACAGATGGGACGAGAGAGATACTGGATAAATATAGAATAAATAACAATAATTCCGAATTAAAAATAGTGATGCATGATAGAAACTATGGAAAAGGAATAGCAATTCAAACAGGATTAAAACACACTACTGGAGATATCGTTTGTATCCAAGACGCAGACCTTGAATATAATCCTGACCAAATCCCAAAATTACTTTTAGAATTTATTAACAATCCTGATATAGATGCTGTATTCGGCTCAAGATTTCTAAAAGAAAATCCAAATATATATAAGAGATATCTATGGGGAAATAAATTTATTACATTTCTTATAAACCTTTTCTATAGTTCGAAATATACAGATTCATATACCTGTTATAAACTAATTAAAAGTAATGTATTAAAAAAACTCAACTTAGAAAGTAAGAGATTTGAAGTTGAAGCGGAGATAAGCATTAAACTTGCTAAAATGAGATACAAAATTAAGGAATTGCCAATAGATTATAATCCAAGAACATTACAACAAGGGAAAAAAATAGGATTCAAGGATGCTATCAAAGGTATACTTACTATTTT